>Ga0210059_1005431_pt1 | contig 20555 bp, 12 predicted proteins | sample Ectturendosymbi2_FD_188042 | JGI IMG/M metagenome (GOLD analysis project Ga0210059, IMG submission 188042) | Ecteinascidia turbinata endosymbiont from Florida, USA - Sample 2 (SPAdes) (version 2) | ecosystem: Host-associated > Tunicates > Ascidians > Unclassified | place: Key West, Florida...
TTACTGGAAATATATCAGGAAGATATTGGTCCCAGAGCAGCGGTTGTTCCTGAAGTGCAGCGTTGGGTAAATAAGTGGAAGAAGGAAGATGTTAGCACTGCTCCTTCGAGTGCCATCGAGGCACTCTGTGCTTGCCATGCTGACATTATCCGAATGTCTACATATTGCTCACCATTTAGGAACTCTTCCTGTATCAACTGCTACAAGTGAGCGCAGTTTCAGCACCATGAGACGTCTTAAAACCTATCTAAGATCGTCGATTGGAAATGAGCGAATGACAGCATTGTATTTTGAAATATGAGTCATGTTCGCTCGCACAAGAATTATTCTTACTGTGATATGTATTGCCTACTTGGAAATATAAGCCTCAAGTTATATCTTGGAAATTTGCCTAGTAGCCTGCAGTCCTGCACACCTGAAAGATGCGTCAGTTTCGGTGCCAAATCTTTGTTTATCTACCCAACAACGCGATATAGACTAATCTGGTAGGCGGCGGTACGCTGTTGCACACGGTTCGTATTCATCGCATTTTGGAAACTGGTGACAACTCTGAAGATTTGCGACAGTCACGACAGTGGGAAGATAACCTGCTCGTGATTCATTTGAAGATTGAATATATCTGTAATCTCATTTCTATGTTGCTTCCAAAACAGATGCACGAATCAGCATTCTTGCTAAATTTGTCATTGATTCAAATTCAAAAGATAAAGCTATAATTAAAACTGGAACGGTGAATAGAGCAGCTCCACAAGTCAATGCCCTGCATGGGCTCGTGTTCATATCTTTAAATAATAAATACAAAACTGTCTTCGGAAAACAACGCTTATTATTGACAAGTAGGTATTTATATCTACAAAATTTGCCACGAATTTTGAAATATCGGTTGGGAAAATTTCCTACCGAGAGGATCAATAACGAATCCAGGAGGTAGCTTCATTTGTTTACGGAAGGTGTCAAAATTTTGTGATGCTGGTTGAAATATTCGAAACTATTGGAGCAAAAGTTGTACATCCAACAACTTGAAACTGCTATAAATGATTTTTTCTTAACTGTTGCTTCAAGATTGATATGTGACTCATTTTAAGTGTTCCCAGGATTGCCTACTGAGAACCTTGATAATTTCTTAAACGTTTGGAACAACTAAAGCACAGAAACTTCAAAACAAATAAATTCAGCAGTTTAAGATCGTACCTACTTTAGAACAAACATCCATCAGATTTTGTTGAGAAAAAAAGCTGAATTAGTTGCAGAATTTTCAGTAACAGATCGTTAAACTTATTCAAATGCTGCAGGAAAACATCATAAAACTTGGGACAAAATTTTTTCAATCCTTCATAGCAATTTTTTAATTTCACACATTTGACCAGCTGTATGTCTCGATTGGGACGCTCACCCCAAGAGACTTAGTCTGGTGTTTTGCCTCCTATCCAAGGAAAAACATTTGCGTCGTGAGCATAGGCGTAGCCAGGGGGGCCAAAGGGGCCATGGCCCCCAAAAAAAATTTTTAGAAAATATAGTCATTTTGTGCTTCGAGAAGCGTTTTTCCAAACAAAATAGTGTTGTTCCCCCAAAATCAAACATTTTGGACCTCCAAAATTTTTTGCCCTCTCAAATTTTTGTGCTGGCTACGCCACTGCTCGTGAGACGTAACAAGCAATTTGCCTTGTCCCTACAAAAGTGTGTTCCCTTCTTTCCATATCCAGCGAACCTGTGTACAACTGACGCCGCTTCTGATATTTTCATTCACTGCGGAGTGTGTGACGCAAATCCTTCACGGCACGATTTTATAATGTGGAAAGCATATTCACTGATTGCTTTTTCTGGTCGAAGGCACCATCGCAGCCAAAAGGGGGAAATTTTTCCTAAAACTTACAAAACCCCTGCAAAAATTACTGTCGCAGGAACTGCAGAGCTCCGGTGTTCCGCAATCAAATCCCGTTTTCCAACGCTTTGACGACACGCGTCACGCGTGACATGAATACTACCACTGAAAGATGAAAAGGGTATCAATCGTTTGGAATAGCATTTGTTTTTTTCTGCCTTTTTGCTATCCATACGTTGCTTTTCCATGGCAAGCAAGAGACAACTTGATGTTGCACCCAACAACTAAACATGTTTTTGAAAATTTCGGGAGGGGGCAATGGCCCGGTTGTCCCTGCTTGCGGCCCAGGGATGCATGATGCCAAATCCGCAAGGTCCGTGTGCACAAAATCACCACAATAACATCTTTGACAATATAGTTTTGTTATGGCAACACAAAACACTCTGTGAGTTTTCTTGTAACCATTAAACCGACAGTTTCTGCTCAAAAGGTGCGTTTCTTTTGATTGCGCAAATGAAAGCTATCAGCGTTAACATTTTTAGAACGTTTCAATGTAGCTGTTATCAAGGAATGGCAAGTTATAGCTGATGATTTGCCTTAAAAGAATCGCTTTTCAATAAAAATAAACATATCATCATGAGCTTTTTTATCGCCGATACCTGTGATTAGTTCTTTGGAACTTACCTGACCAACGGTGGTTTTCAAACAATGTAGTGAAAAAGCTCATCTGGTGTCGGTTGTTTTGCCCATACACAAGATGCGAAACACGTGGAGATTATGATCTAAATTTATGTGACGTCCAGCCCTTTTTCTTCCAAATCTTGTACGTAGCTATAAAGCCTCTTTTTGCTAAAACGGGATTGTTTTCTCATTTCCACCCTTTGGCATTGTCATGCGGAACTTCGTTTAAGCGAATTTTAAATAACTCTTTTTCTATTGCTTTTGCAGCGCATGTGTCTGTTTACGGTCAAGATTAGATTTTCTCTCTGCTTGCATTTAGTTTATTAATAATGTGATGTTTGAAACAACATACTACAAACCACCACAGCTTTCTGTTTCGGAGACACCAGGATTTCAGTAAACAGTAAAAAAGTTAAAAGACTGGCCAAGGCAAGTGAGATTCCAACACAAGAATGCGACTGGCCAAGGCCAAGCTTTTAACCTGTTTTTACGTTTTAACGCCAGTAGAGCCTGAAGTGCTGTTTATACAAAGCGCAGTTAAGTTAAGTTATAAGAAAGACATGGACTAACAATCTGATTAAGTGCATAAAATAGTCAATTTTCGTTGAAAAATTTTTCAAAACAAATTTTCTCTTTGCTTACTTTGGAGTTTCAGATTAGTTGAAAATTTACTCAGTGTGCCCGTTACTGGCTTAACTTCAACTTTCCAGGAAATGGCAACAACAATTTAAAAATAATGTCACCCACCACCGGACTTCCTTCATTAGCTATCTAAAAAGAGCAACTTTTTAGTTTCAACCAAGTGTTCAGCAAAACACAACGTATGAAAATATCAACGGGTGTAAACCCACAGACAAGAACTGTGACGATTGCTTAACTTGGGACTGCAAAAAATTTCTAGATTAAAAAGCTAAAGTTAAGGTTTGTGAAGTGAGGAAACCGTGAAATCCTACAGGCTTGTTAACTTTTTGTGCCAGTGATGTTACTTTATTTGGATAGCAGTACATAAACTAATATCTCGACAATTTGGAAATCGAACGATAGAAAACGCTTTGAGCAGTTATCTGTTGAGCAGTCCTGCTTCCATTATACCGACTTCAATTCAGATCGGAACAGTCGCTTTCGAAACGTTCTTATCCTGACATGAATTAACCATGACGCAGATCAACCAAAGCAAGAACAAATCAGTATTGATGACTAATAATCAACCCATAGTTGATGACTGGTTTCTCGCACGGAAACAATAAGCTGATAGAGGCAATCACAGCAGAAAAAGGAGCTACTGTTCATTCAAAATTTTGGTGCTTATGGAGTGCATACGATGGTTTGGAGAATAGGTGATCACCTGAATATGTTTGTTGATCTCAGCACAATCGTTTTCCTTCAGTTACATTAGTGTGAAGCGTGTTCTGGAAGCCTACTTGATAGTATGATGATCTTCAATCCAAAAGTTAGCAAGTCTGACTGTGTTTTTCGATTTGATGCTAAAAAGAAAAAAACGTGCTTTTCCATGTAACCGAGCACACTTTTATTTGCATTCAACCACGCAAGGGCTGTTTGGAATTTCGCGACTAAGAAAAATCTGCAGAGTTTATCTTAAATGTGTCGTGAAAAAGTTTATCTTAGTCTTTTTACCAGACAATAATAAACCACTTGATAGCCCTGCTACTCAGGCGTTTGCAGCATATCCGCCAAACACCAACAAATACGATTTTAAATATGACTCAGGACCTGGCACCAAATTAGACTGAAAGTTAAGATCAAAATACGAATATTTTACTACCGCTTTTAGTATCCAACGTCAAACATTGGGTGTAACATCTTAAATGTTAATGCGTTTCAAGATAAAGTTGTTGCTTTCTGAGGTAATATGTTTTACAAATTTTGAAAAATGCGCTCCATAAAGTACACCAGAAAACTGCTGATAATAATCAACTTCCTCTTAAGAGTAAAAGCAACTCTATGGGTATAGCAATAGTTCAGATGTCGATCCTCGGCTAATGAGTGAATCGCCGCAGCGCTTCTTGAGCAAGACCACTGCCCCCTCCGCCGCATCAAGAAGAAAATTCAGGCTTTGACCTGCAGACAACTGCGGCCACCCCAATAATACAATACTGACACATTTCAAGAAACCACTTGGTACATTTTGGAAGTTACGATAAATGGAGAGATAAGGTTGATGCACAGTTTTCCCTAGGCATATGTTACGTACTCTTTGAGCCCAACATAAATACACCAATGTGTGAATAGTTAGGTATGCAGATCATAGATTAACAAAATTCCATTAAGTCTTATTATTGCCTTTAGTAAATCAAGTATCACTCCAGTCAGAGGTTTCAGTCATGCGAAGAGCAAATCAGACGTTCATTTCCATGAAAACGCACAATAACTTTTCATCATTCAACTCAACATTCTCTTCACAATCTTCACAAACGTTTGTACTTTCGTTTACGTCCTTTTCGTCGGACACGCCTTCTTCCGATGACGCTATGCGTCGTCGACGCACCAGAGCAGGAGAAGCAACTGCAACGTGATGCTTGTTTTTCTCTGTGCAGATGCTGTTCAGCACCAAAATGTTTTCTCTTTGCAACTCGGGCGTGCAGCTGACATTGTCACACGGATATTTCGGGCCGTTTATTAGTGTATCGGAAGTTCTCTCTGTGCTTGATTGCTTTTCGTTTTCGCCGGTTGACTCGAGGTTTCGGTCGTTGATTTCATTAAGATTGTGAACATTTTCCTGAGATAGAGTAGCCTCGATTTCCGACGACTGCTCAACATCTCCAGGGCTCGTAGAATCAACCGCGCACATTTTTTTCGGACTGCTGTTCTTTGTCACCAAAGCATATTTAGAAGCGACTTCAACTGACAGTAGCTGGCGCGCCTGCGCGGCAGGTACCAAAGTTGTCGCTACCTTTTTACGATTCGTACTGTGTCTGGCCGCAGTAGATACGCAAGTTAAAAGTTGATCATAAACGTGTTCATCCTTGCCATCGTGGTGAAGATACGAATCGAGTACGACCATGTATGAAAGCTCAGCCTGCTGCTGCACTGCTGGCTCTTTGCTACGGTTGAATTGCAGCTCTCCTGCAGAAGTTAGTGTAATATCAGGAATGGTGAACTTGCTTCCACCGTTGTCGACTACCCCTTTTTGTCTCAAGGCAGAGTAATTGTGTCCAGGTCTGGCGAACGAATTGTTTCTGGAGCTCGAAAAGCTGCTGCGGCGAGTCGCTGTGCTAGACATCCACGCACCTGTTCCCGTGTCGGTTAGAGTGCTCATGCCACTTGATGTCATAACAAGGCAGCTTCGAGGCCTCTGACTGGGTGGAACTTTCTTCCAGCGACGGTGGTTTACTGCGATTCGTTTGACTCCGGATTTCGGGAAGCACTTGCTTGTGAAATAGCCCCGATCTGAGCTCGTGCTGCCCGGTCGTGGGTGACGGATCAGTGGACTTAGCCAATTGTTGCTCTCTATGTTGTGATGCATGACATTATCATCAGTTGAGCTTGACAACGAGTCAGAAGCAATCCGTGAAGAATACGACTCTAGAATTATGTAGAATGCGTTAGTGTGTTTTATTAAGAAAATAAACCTGCCCGCATTTGATATGTAGAAGTTATAACTGATGATATTAACATTTATTTCATCAAGAAAGCCTTCTGCAAACACAGTGTGTAGCAGTTTGGCGAAGTTTTTTTCGGATGCGAACGAATGGTGTGTGACACGATTTTGCTTTTTAAGGCTGATTGCCGTCTGTGACCATTCCAAGTTTAATTACTAAGACCGAGAAAGTTTGACATTCTGTTTTTTTGACTCAAAAAAACGTTATTAGAATATCATTATGATTTTTGCACTGTAACTGTTATACCTATATCCTCATATATATACCCATTTTACTGTTATACCCAGTTGCTTGCACTTTAATGGCCGAGTTTCATTCCTAAACGCTCGCCACGATTTGCAGTTCGATCAAAGCTTCCAGAGGTTGAAACTTAATAATCTTGTAATGCGCTTGGAAGAGTAATGATGTTTCAAAAAATTGATTAGATTTATTGAAAACTAAAGTCTTTGCTAACGTATGAAAAGAGTCATAATGAAATCTAACATGCATAAAAAACGTAAGAGTGTTTTGTCCATTCATTAGAACTGGACCAGTTGACCGTGACAAAAGTAGAGAACTCTGTAAAAGACGCTTTCGGTTAATTCACCATAAAAGTTTCGGATGGATCTAGACCGGCATGGGCAAAATACGGCCTGCGGGCTACATACACCAGCTAAGTTCTTTAATCCGATCTGATGAACTTCTCCAGATGATACTGATAAAACCACTTCACTTTTAGGACTCATTGATATTAGTTTACACTGCAAGGATGAACAAAAAAGGAACGCTTTCCCAGCGTGGCACGCCAGCAATTAGGATTAGGAAGAAGTGTGATTTTTATACTTGGCGTAAATCACAATTCACAATATATGTCTGTTGCTACAATAACCACAATAAGTTTTCTGTTTTATGCGCAATAAAGAAGTTTGTTTACTTTCAGTAATTATTTGAACATGACTATATGAAACACTTTGGAACGTATCCTCATTTGAGTTGGACGCACTAGCTTACACAAGTATCCATGCATTATGCATTATCTTCCGATTTGTGCCGCTGTCAAGTTTTAGAATCCAATGTCCACCGAACGCCAAAGCGCTTGCCTACTCTTGCTTGACCAAGCTAAGTGATCAGTTTAGAAATTCAAACACCAGTCTGTTTCTCTCACAACTCGGTTTGATTCGAATTCTTGTTTTGGAATCTCAAACCATGACTTCAGAGCCGTGTGAAAGGCTGTTGGCCCCCCCAAAAAAATCCAGATGGGGCCCTTTAATATCAGCAAGCATTTAGGCAGGTGCGTGCTTTTTCGAGCCAGTTGCAAATTAGTCCCTTGAGCAGCGCTATGTCAAAACCTAACCAAGCTAAACAAATAATGTACAACTTAGGGGAAAATAACTTTAATAAACTGCCAATGCAAAATACGTGAAAACTAACTTTATCACTTGTTATTTGTTATCATCAACAAAGCGAAACAAATGTCTCTTCTTGTGATGTGATAGGAAATTATTTATGATGTAATTTACCTGTTTGATGCAGCTGCCGTACTTGCATCAACTACAGTATACGACAGGGGTGTACAACCTGCAGCCCGCGGGCCAAATGCAATACAACAAAGTTGATTTTTATGCCAGTCACATAGTAGACAGCCTGTGTGAAACGAAGGCGCGGCCCGCAGTATAATCTGTTTAATTGCGTTTTGCCCTTCAGTAATAAAGGTTGCACACCCCTGGTATACGACAATATGTGAAACCGGCAGTCTCATTAATGCTTGTGATTTGCATCCCGACGATCACAGAGCACCTGGTGGTCGCTGTACAGCCTCATCATTTTAATAGCCAGTCTCAGTGTAATCAACTTGGTGCTTTCACCAAAAGGTGGAAGCAGCTCATAGGTGGAAGCAATGCGTACAAATAACTGCTTCCCAACACTCACTCTACCTTCACTTCTGATAAGAACGAGTTTATTGGAATCTGACACCATCCATCTTCATCATGACATACAGCAAGTGAGATTAAATCTGAAGAGGCTTTTTAAGATCGAGCAAGCGAGCGTTAAACTTATCAAGATTATCCCCGGTTTTTCTTGTCGAAACTTTAAATTAGACTGTCTTAACACAGTCTTCACAGACACATATATAATAAACTGACACAACAGCCTTCCTTCGTTTCAACTTTACATAACCTGTCTTAAGCACTTTTAACGAAAACGTTTTTAACGTTGAACTGGAAACCAGGGTTGCCAACCCGTTTTCACCAAAAAAAGCCAGACCGTGTCCCAAAGAAAGCCAGATGGCAGTTTGACGGCATATACACATAGTACATGCATAACCAAACACAAAATAGGCTTTACAATTCATCAGAAACAACGATATAATACAATTCCGCTCCTTAGAAGCATTATCTTTCCCCATAATTACACTGTCGTACATTTGTTTCTTTTCAATTATATTGATCATTTTTAGGGCAAAAGTATGTTTTTTTCAATATTCTGCGCACTCTGCATGGTTATAGACTCTTTTCAGAAGAGGTTTGTAATGAATATGCAGCTCTGACAATGTTTTTCCAGAAAAAAAGTCAGAAACAGACAGATTTTGTCTAACTTTTTTGATTTCCATAAAAAGCCAAAAGCGTTAAAAAAAGCCAGAATTTCAAAATCTGGCTTCAAAAAATCCAAATTGGCAACCCTGCTAGAAACCTAGTCTCTCTATCTGTACGCAACTGCAAAGTGATTGCACAACACTCCACAGCACATTCATTATGACGTAAATTTCCCCCAGAATTTCAACGTAAAAGGGCGAAGCCATCGAAGTTAAGTGGTGAAGGTCAAGACTTTATTAACAATTAACAACTGGCCTTGTTCTGACGTAACCACAACTTTAAAAAATACTGCTGTAGTGTCTGAACGTCTGCAATTCATTTTCGAAATTGATAAATCATGATATTACATGCTTAATCTACCGGCTCAGCAATTGCATTGAGGGCAAAAATCAGAAGAGTAAAAGTCAAGGATAGAGAGACGGCTCTAATTTACTAATACAATATACATTGTGAGGACCCTACGAATGGTCGCCCCCCCACGACCGGGGGGTACGGGTCTACCTTGCCACGGCACTGCATGACTTCATCAGATTTACTGTATACTGTTACGTTTCCGTATCATGACAAAAAAACTTGTGTAAAGTATCTTCGGTTGATTTCTGCTGTTTCTTTAGCAATGCCTGAAAAGATCCAGTTTTTAAGAGTTAAAAATTTCCCAGAGGCCACAATTTGCTCATCGCTGATTTAAAACATAAAACAAGTAACAAAACCAGCAGTCTCTCATCTCAACCAGTGAAATATTTTCGTTGAGATAACAAAGACAAGTGCCAAATCTTACCTCTTATTCTGCTCGATTTCTGCGTCAGCTCGTCCAGGTGACTCCAGATTTCCTCCAACAGAGACGCTTCACGCGCTGCCGCGTCGCAACACGCATTTCGACGCAACGCCGACCTCCTCAGGTGCAGAACATCGCTGCTGCCTCCGCTGCTGCTTTCAAAATAAACCCCGGGTAGGGGCCAGCGGTTGAGTCCCGTTGAACCGGAAGCATCTTCCTGGGCGGCGATCCACCCCCTTGGGTCGTTTTCATGGCCTCGGATCCGTTGCAATCCTTGGCGACGCCGCTCGTCCAGAACCCGCCTTTTCTTTCTCACTTTGCGTTTGACTCTTCTGTGAACTCGTGGCTTTTCCACGAAGAAACGATTTTCTGTTGGCCTGCGTGAGCACAGACAACGTTGTTGTGAAGCCACGCCGTGCAGATAAAAGGCGCTCATATTTACATTCTTACCTGAACTGCACCCACTGCGGACATTCCGTTTTCTTTTCTGCTTTTTTCGTCAGTTCGTTTAGCATTCTCTTGCGTTCGATCGCTTCAACCAAGCGTTGTTTTATCTGCTAAAGAAAGTTTTCAGTTCAAGCTTTGCCGCAGGATTTTGCAGCACAAAGGAAGGCACACAAGCAGTTTGGCAATCATACATTCGCTCTATCCGCGACTGCAAACGAAACGGATACTCAACGTATGAGCTTCCTGATAAAAATGATGGAGCCTTCGACTTCAACGATATCTGATGCAGTGTTGGAAAGCACTGCAAAGCGCATCATTATAAGGCAGCTCTTACGCGGTTCTTTGCAAGCATCAACTTCGGCGAAAGCATCTTGGGTCTTTGAGCCTTGTGCTGCCTGTTCGGGGATTCCAGCTTTCGGCTTTGTCTAATCGCAGTTGCCGTGTTCGGAGCACTCCACGTGCGCAGAAGATATGGCGATGGTTCAACTGTGTGGTCTAGACGAGCTGAAGGTTCCAAGCACATAGATGAACGTTGGGGGAGATGCGGTATTGGGCCGGTTGTGGGCTTTGGGGCCGTTCCGTTGCACGTTACTCGAGCATTCGAACAGTTCTGAGCACTCTCGTTGATAACTTGTGGGTTCACTGGAAGAGACGTTGCAGCTGTGTGCTCTGCAAAAAGAAAGGAAAATGATGGCAAACCTTTCCACAAAGTTGATTTTCTGTTTCTTGTGCTCCATTGTTTTTCAACCTATGACTTGATTACTTGCAAGTTTGTGTTTAACCATAAATAACCGTGTATGGCAAGAAGCAAAGAACCAACAGAAGAGTCGTCCATCACGTGGCCAGTTTAGTTTAAAAAGAAAGATGTCAGGATGTTTCACCTTTGGACAATTGCAGTCTTAGCCTCCAAATAAAGCTTCAAAAGCTTCAAGCCCTTTCCTCAAATTCAAATATGAAACGCTAGAAATCAATGGAGCTTTTTACAATCCGTATTCTGTTTTGTCCTGTAATTTGTGGACAGAGCAGTGCTTGCCATTGTTACCTAGAATAACATCGCCTGATCATTTATACGTTGAGATGTAATAAACGTATTTAAGACTTGAGCACAATATCACCATTCATTGCTTGAAGTGTTGAACGTGACGTTAGCCTACAGGCCTAGTTGTATACGTTTCGTACTGCATAGACGCAAGATAACTTCAGTGCTTACGACCAAACTTGCTCATTTGCTCAGACTGCTGTTCAGACGCAAGATGAAGTTAATAGTGTAGTTAGAAGAGTTTATTTAACAATCACAGCTAAGCTTGCCCCAAAAGAGTAGTGCAGTTAGTGGATTACGGATGTTAACTATGTTGCGCCCACGTAGACCTTAGTCCATGGGCGTTGGAAGAATTTTTTCCAGGGGTAGCCAGCAAGATTTTTCCAGACGGGGTCAAAAGTGGTGAAATTTCATGTTATCCCCTCGAAACCAAGAAAACGATATTTTTTGATAAAACTTTGATAGGAAAATGTCAACATCAAATTTCAAAATCCAGGACGGTCGAGGCCCCCCCTCCGACGCCTGTGCCTTAGTCTACACTTGTTAATATTTGTATTTGAGTTACGAAATGGTGTTCATCTAAACATATGCCGTGCACCAAGTCTAGACATCAGAAACCTTTATGCATGCGTATTTCAATCAGTAAAAATCCCGATGCATATGCCTTTCAAGCAAAATTCACACCACATGGTAAAGTTCATCAATCTGCGCTCATGAAAGAACAAATTCATAGTGGTACATTGTTTTGACCGGCCTCAGGTTTATTCTTTTGGTAATAGTGTTTTCATAACCGAACGATAGGTTTGATTCTGGTTTCTTGCAAATTTTTGTTAACATTTGCATTTCATTATAACATCTCTAAATAATCGCCGTCAATTAAATGACAATGATTAAGACCCAATTCTTTTTTTAAGCTCATTCAAAATTTTTAGTTGCAAACTACGAATCTATTATGTAAAGTATTTAATCATTTTACAACTAATTTGCGAGCAATGTGAAATAAAATTTGCAAATGCTGTGTTGTAAATTTAATGTAAATTTACCGAATGTCAACCCCCCCTGCATAAACATTAAGCCCCCTATTGCAAACTATCTGACGACGGTTCTGGACAATTTGGTAGCCAACGACCGATACCTTTAAGGATAATCGCTACGGAGGCAACTGTTTCCGAGTCTTTCGCCCCTCTATAAAAATTTCTCTGAAACGTTTTGTGCAAACTACTTCCCTAGCTTTACACAAGAGCATGTATTGCCAGCGGAAGCAATTCAACTTTATGAGCGACCGAACTTCACGTAACTACCTCCAACGACATTTGATGTTTTGATGGCAACCGTTCAGACGAGCGTGTGTTGTACGTTTGTCTGTACAAAAGCAACGATTTCTGAGGTTACCCGTCCTAGAACACACGTGCTTTCAAGTTATGGTTGATTGGCTAGCTTGCTGAAACGAGCTACAGCAAGAAATTAAATATACTCGCTTTGTGTTCCCTTTGGAGTGTCACAGTGGTCAGCTCAACTGGTGCCCATGTCCGCTTACTCTGCTCCATGGGCCACGCGGCTGCATTCGCGGTAAATGCTGTACTGCTATCAAAAAACTAAAAAAATTAATGTCACGGGTTTGACCAAAGAGTACTGAAACCTTTTGCTGTGTTCGTGCTAAACCGTGATTAGAATGTTTCCCATGCTATGTGGAAAGAAAAAAAACATCATTTTAGCCAAATGACAGGCTAAGTTTAAGCATGTGTGTGCTCAAGGATCTTTCAGCAACGATATGCTAAAGCAGAAATACCGATTATGTAGCGTATGGTAGATTTTACAGAAGCACCATCAGATTCAGCTCCAGCTTTGCACAGACATAAACGAAAAAATTGCCCATTAGTTGACATCCATGTTTACTTTCGGATTTTGTGTTCTTCAGAATTGACAAAAATACGAAATTCGATGATGCCGCCCGAAAGTTAGACATGATTTTCTGTAAATTACATTTTCACTCTATTCACTACAAACCTATTTATGAATAGTTTCATACTGGTTTAATGAACTTCAGGAAGAACGCAACAACAAAAATTCCAACTCCATGTAACTGTCAGTTGCAGGAGACAGCTTTTATGTTTGACTTATTAGTGTAAAAGCTTTGGAAATGGTAAAAAGTATAACTATGCAACTTCTACTTCTATTTGCTGTTGTCTTTTTGCTCCGGGGGTTACCAATTGTTACCTTGGCTTTAGAATTTTTTGTGTTTGTCCCAAATTTTTTGCATACTGTAAGTGTGCTTACTCAGATTTGCAAAATTTTGGCTACCCCGCCAGTAGCGGACACAGACTAATTTGGTGGGGGGGTGATGCGCTATCGATTTGCAATGAATCCAATGCTTCACAGGACCGTGTTGCGTAAATCAATCATTTCGCATATGTACATTTACGAGGAAACAAATATAAGCTTGGTTTAGAAGAAGCTTGAGTGATAAAACTGGTCAAACTTTGACACTGCACCGCTACGGAACCAACAAGCAATGTGGCGCATAACAACGATCTGACGTAGTCACTGGCGTCGGCGCAGGTACATTGAGGACTCGAGATGAACAGTTCACGTGACGACATAATACTTATATTCTCATATCAGGTTACGTTTGAACCGCTGACAGTAGCCTGCATAATGTAGTAGTGCTGTTTGACTTGTATGCAGTCCCGTCGCCACGGGGGGGCTTTGGTGGCTTTAGCCCCCCAAATAAAGTTCCAAGCACCCCCAAATTGAAACGTGAAACACTATAAATTAGTTGAGTTTTGGTTAGTTTTATGTCAAGCCCCTCCGCACAAACGCAAAGGCCCCCAACTGAAAACTTTCTGGCGACGGTTCTGTTTGTATGTTGCAGCAAATGAAGGCAGTCACTTGCATGCGGTTTAGATTAGTGCTCTTCAAATGGGGAACCTTACAGTTCTTAACTGTCGTTTGGAGTAGTCTGCAACACCCATAGTAATTTGTGTATAACATTTGTTAGTGCAGGTAATTTTGATGAAATAATAACAAGAAGCGGTTGATTCTCTTTATTTTGCAACCAAAACTAAGAGAACGGAAAGAAACAAATAATTCGTAATGGGGTAAAGCACGAAAGTAACGAAAACACGAAAGCGAGAAAACACGATCATTCATGGGCGTCCGCAGAGCTTTTTCCAGGGGGGGGGAAACGTCGACATTTTGTTTATCATTTTCAAATTGCCGACGATCAGTGTTCCCTCTAAGATAATTTTCCACTGAGAAAATATTTGTTTTAGTGAGCATGACTATTTTAGGGCTGAGTAAGTGGAGTTTTCAATGAATTACAAACTCTGTGAATTATATAATAAATATACAATCTGACAAATACGAACAAAATAACATTTCATTCAAATAGCTTCTTGTTTGTATGCTTTTCCATTGCTTTGGAATGTTGCAAGTACGCGAGAATGAGATTTCACTACTCAACAGTTCTGGTGGTCCTGAGTATTTGCGCACTCAGAAGGAACATTGCTGACGATGCAGTGCAAATGGACGTTCGCAAATCGCTTTATCCTTTCTAAACCACAAAGGAAATGCCTCGTGTTACGGTAACAATCACCAAAAAACGCTTCGTTGGCAGCAATACCCAGATATATTAGTGTTACGGCAATTTACTCAGTAGGCTATCTGCGGATTTTCAGCGCAGGGAATTTGTTTTCAAGTAAGCATTGCCATGATATGTACAGAAAGAAGCATTGGATTGCTATGCGGTTTTCAACGAAAACACAAATTATGACTTTATTTTACTTAGCAAGCAGAGCCGCACCCAACTGATATATTCAACTGAACATGTTTTTGAAAATTTCGGAGGAATTGCCCGGTTGCTCTCCCCCTAATTGCGGGATCAGCTGACAAGACTTGTCAGTATCACTAAGAAACAAGAGCTCCAAACGTCTGGGATGGCGTCCAATGCGATCAATAAAACCTTGCTACACAAGCCGGACAATTAAGTAGACCTGATTTTGACGCGACTACGGACAAACTTACTAAAATTAGAACACCACGCAGATTTTGCAAAATTGAGCATATGAATTATGGAAACTCGCCACAGCAAATGTATAGCTTTGCACTCAGTTTTCACTCAGATGTCAGAACTAAGCCTTAACAATTAAGACGTATTCCCGCAAGCCTGCACAGATGTATTCTAACGAGCCACGTAATTTTATACTGCATGAAAAGAAGCCTGCATAAGTGTAGTTTGACACTCAGGCACAATGGTCGCACTCGCACCAATAATGGATTTTTCAAACTTGTTGAAGCATTGCGATAGACTCAGTCGTGCTTCTTTTCACAAAGTATAATCGTACGTGGCTTACCGCTATCAGCATGTCACTGTCTCGCTGCATTACCTGCCAAGATGTGTGCGTTCAACAGTCTCAGGCAACAAAACGCCTGCTACCGTAATATAACGTGAACTTTTGCAGGTCTGTTGCCATGGTATTGTTACGCGATAAAGACCAACAGTAGAACAACCCACTCGCGACTTTCGCAACACGCCTCTGCAGGCAAAGGAGGGGACATGAGTGAACTGTAAGCTCATCACTGCATGACATAAGCTGTGAACCTGACTCTGTGCAGTGTGAGTTTCATACCGGCAAAAAATTGTCATTGCAGGAATCAAATCAATTAATCGGAATGAAGATGCCGGCTTCAGGTTTTTCCAGAAATAACTGGCTCTTAATCCCAATTTCCATGGGGGACAAATGTCCGTTTTGACCCCACTGCGAACGCCCATGCGATCATTGACTATTTTATATCAGTTTCAACAAACAAGGCCAGCTCATCTAATGAAACGAAGAAACGTTTTTGACAAATTGTTAGCATACGTTAGCTTTTAGTATCTTTAGCGATTAAGTAATGTGCAGTACAAAATTATATTTGGCGATTATTTTCAATGAAATCAAGTGTCATGTCAACACCTTTTTGGGTCTGGTGGGGGGATGCATCCCCTGCATCCCCCCTGTTTCCGCGCCTGTACCCCGCGTCTTTTCGAAGCTAACGCTACGAGTCTGCGTCCACAACCAAGAAATATTTGAGTTATTTCCTAGCTGGTGTGCCACAGTCTCTCCAGGTGTACCGTGAGATCTTTGTGGGACCAACAGTATAGCCTTTTCAAAACAGTAAAACGTCCTGTAACAATGCCACTAGCTTATAATTTATTTGAAAAAAGTGCGTCAAGCTTTTGATTCATTAGCGGGTCCAGCAAAATGAAAAAGGTTAAAACATTTGCTACATAAGGCGCAGCTTGCAGAAAGGTACTGTTGGAAATCCAAGTGTTGCCAAATGTTGTGTACAAAATCCAATCTGGTTGATAGTGGCTTTTCATTTAGTGCCGGGCTTCTTAACGTTTTATAAACTCGAAACATTAACAAGCACCGGTAGTAGTTTGCATTTCTCATTCAAAACTTAGTTTTATTCGCCGTCCTTCAAAACACTCGAATAAATGAATGTATTACACCTCTCTTGCATAAAAGCAACGAGTACTATCAACATCAGTGTTCTTGCCGCATGTGGCTATGCACAAAGTTGAAAATAGCTAGGCGGTTGCATCAGAGTAGACTTTTGCTGTATCTCCTCAATACAGTGTATACAAAAATTTATGTGAAAATTGAATTAACATCAAGAGGAAAGAGTGCGTTAAATTCGAAACGTTATTCAATTGTTGTTAGCAAAGCATTCACTATACGAATTACTTGTGTAACTTAATTGCTCCTCGATGGTACAAGGGCTTTTCAAAGATTTTTCCTGCTCCGCTTCTTTCGCGTTGCCCACGTCACTTCCTATCGTCTCGTACGCATTTTCTCGCCTGCAACATTGTATAGGGTAAAGTTTCACAATGTTATAAGCATCTTCTGAAACATGAGACATATCAAAGGTTTGTCCAAACGTTACTGAAAAACCAGTGAAATATAAATGATGCGTAGCAGAGTGCATGAGGTTGAAAGCGTGAGTTCAAGCTTCACAATTTTTTAATTAACCAATTTAGGTTTTGTGCCACAAACCAGGTCATTTGCCTTCTTTTGCGTTGTGTACACGCTAAAGAGACATTGTGCATAAAATAGAACTGTTTTGTTTATGTCGCTTAGCAGCGTTTTTCACAGTATTCGATAGCTTAGTGTTAAAGAATGAGAAGAAGAAAGTTTTGCAAAGGTAATCTTCGTATTGAGCTACAGTCTTCGTTTGTGTCTATTTTCGAAACGACCTGTATCACACGTGATTAAACATGCTATATCCTCACAACAGCGTGGTTGGGTTAAACGTGCACATAGCGCTGTTAATGAGTAATACAAGCGTTGGATGCACGTTTAACCCGATTTGTTTATTCCATATTCACTTTACTGTGAAATGAAATTAATTGCCTTTGTTACAATTTACTTGCTCCAACACCGACACCGATACATTGGACATCACGGAAATTAGTGTCTGTTTTGCAGCGCGTTCCTAGTTCTGAATATTTTCAAATACGGTATGTTTCTGTGGGCTAAGTTTATTACGTTATATTTTAACTGCTGGTCGCCACTCTGCAAAGATGCTTTAACAACATGTACGGCTTTTTTAGGGAAGACTAACTCACTGTGTAACAAACAGGTTGATAGTAATCTCCTCCAAAACAAAAATATTGTCAAGTTTTTCAACCGCGTTGTGGTTTATTCGTTAAACGAAAATTTTTGCGTTTTAATCTTTATGCCCTGCAGTTTTTGAAATATAACTTCTCGCCTTCTCCTCGCTATGATTTCGCTGTACAGGAGACAACTTTACCCGGGACCCTCATGTTGCATAACTTCAGTAACGCACAAGAAAATTTCAAACGTATAATGCCAGACACGAAATAAAAAATGGCGGACCTTGCAATACGCCCGCCGCTGGAAGCGCACGTGCCCTTTAAGGCAAGGTAAAGCTCGGTTTATTGCGATTCTCAGCAGAAGAGAAGATATGAAATGATTTCTTGAAGTGTCATAGGTATTTTTTTAGATGCGTAAATTTTGAAAAATATTCATTGTAACTGAAAAGATTTTTAAATTGTTCACTTCCAGAAAAGCACCAAATTAGCTCAAATAGAAACGCTGCGGTTGTAGAGCTTGTCATAAATAGTCGACCCTAACAGTAAATGTTTTTAGAAAAGCATGCTTTTCCCAACCAAGTCTCTACGATCGTTTTTACGAAAAGCTACGGTCAGTGTAAAAATAGAAATTGTCTGAGTTAGCTCAGATATATCAATGCAGTTGCAAAGACTGATCCGTGTGGGGAAGCCCTTCTTAGAAGTAGTCAGTAAACTCTGGTCCTCGGCCCAATTGTGGGTTGTTCAGCACTTTTTATTGGGCCGCGCAACATTTTCTGTTATGGGCCGAGTGGTATGTAAGAGCTGCTACAGTCTTGCGCCAGTTACGTGGACTAACACACAGGCTACGGTAATAACTATGGGACATTGACTGTTTAACGTTAACAAAGCATTGTTATGCAACTGAATACATCATAAGTTTGAAACTGGGCCCTCAAATATGAGCATGGGCCTTTAATCACGAATGAAAGGATGTTTTGGGCCACCGTAGCGAAATTTTTCCGATCACTACTTTTATAAAGCATCGTTGTCACTCCTAACATTCCGATATTTTCAGCAGATGTTTTTGCGTTTCCACCCTTTAACACACAACGCAGCCAGTTGTAGTCGTTTTTGCAAGTATATATCACACGCAGAACGTTTCAGTGGTGGTGATACTATAGTCTAAGCTTTGTGCTTGGGCTTTCACGAAGATTGAGTCAAAATTCTATTGATTTGCAGAACTGTATGTCCTGCATGAACAAGCGAAAAAAATTTTCATCCAGTGCTTTCATCTTTCAGTTTAATTCATGCCGAATCCTGTTCCTGCAAATGTAAGTTATCTTTGCCATTCGTTCATTGCTGTCTGTTGAAATACAATATACTTCCTTGAATTCTTTTCTGAAACTGTTGGAAAATTAACAACCTCTTGCTAAATCTACGGCCCTTTGTTAAAAAATGAAGTGATTAAAAGTGTCACCGCCTTACATTTGTGAAGTGCAACAAAAGTATAGATTTTGATCATGTACAACCACAAAAGATTTCCTTACTATGCCACGTGGTAGAATTAACTGTAGCTGAAAATAACAGCATTCATATTTTGATCTACTCAGTAAAGTTTCTATGCAAAATAAACAGATGGGTTAAAAACGTTTTTACAGGTTTGTTACGCTGTATTTCAGATATACATTTTGATCAAAAATTTCCCACATTTTGCTGGAAAGACTGCATGTAGCGTGGTTGGACTAAACATCATTGCAAAATAGTTGCATGTGAATGTCCTTTACAGTTTTCATATTCAGGCTTATGCTTTTCTTTTAAACCAACCAGCTGTTCCTACTGCTGATCAAGTTGTTTTTGTTGTTTCAAAGCACCGATAAAAGTGTTTGCGTGAATTCAGTGCAGAAACATTTGAGTAGACTTGGCTTACCTGACTCCCGTTTTTTGGCATGGTGGCAGCTGTGACGTAAAACTGACGTCCGTCGACGCCATGGGTGGACACGTCGCAGTTAAACGATGTTCAAGTCCTGAAACTGATTGACGGGGAACAGCTAAAGCAACAAATATAAAACGGTGATGTTTTTCACGAGATATTCATCACAACGTTTACTGCAAAACCAAGTCAATAAAACGAACGCAAACTGCAGAGTGTGCACAGCCAGACGAAAACAACATTCAGAAAATCTCAAATTCAATCTGTTGAATGCTGCAACTTATAAAACACTCAATACGAAAGACATCCTCAATTTAATAGGTGCATTGAGCATGATCTGAATTTATCCACAAGAAGGCACAAAATTGACAGAAACTGTAGGTACTGCGATTTTCCGAATCACATGCTAATGCGCAGTATCACAAATATTATTGTAACTAAACTTGTTCAAGGTTGTGCGTGAGTTCAGCAAGGTATGTTTACCGCTTTTCGCAGGTTTGAGACAAGTTACACTGTCGGGTAATTTGATTCAAAAGCTATGAGCTCTTTGACCATGTCTTGCGAGCCAATGACAACGTTGCCACAGAACATGCCTTTCCTGTGATTAAAAAACAAACCATGGTCATGGACGTCGGAAGGGGCTGCAGGGGGCCTTGGCCCCTCTGGATTTTGAAATTTGATATTTTCATATTAAATTTTCAGTAGAAAAAATTTTTTCTCTTATTTTCGAGTTGGTAAAATGAAATTTCATTACTGTTGCCCACCCCTGGAAAAATGCTTTTAGCCACCACCTGGAAAAAGCCAGTATTGGCCCCCCTGGAAAAAATCTTTCCGAAGCTCATGAGAATGGCAATCGTGACTTACATTTTTGACCTATTTTAATAGTTGCGATCATGTCGTCGTAAGCGAAATTGTCCAGAACAGTTGCACAGCTCTTGTTCGAAGAAAGGGATCGCGACAGGGACGGGGCCTTTACATCTGTCGACGCGAGAGCTTCATTTTTTCCTGGGATTGCTTGGTCGGCCATTTCAAGTGCATTGGCAGCTGGAGCGTTTTGTTTCTCGACAGTGTTTTTCCCATTTGTTTCTGAA
>Ga0210059_1005432_pt1 | contig 20548 bp, 12 predicted proteins | sample Ectturendosymbi2_FD_188042 | JGI IMG/M metagenome (GOLD analysis project Ga0210059, IMG submission 188042) | Ecteinascidia turbinata endosymbiont from Florida, USA - Sample 2 (SPAdes) (version 2) | ecosystem: Host-associated > Tunicates > Ascidians > Unclassified | place: Key West, Florida...
TTTTGGTAACTAATCCAAACTTAAGGCGAGTTTGGTCGTTTGGCGGAATCTTTTGCCTGACATTTTTCAGGGAGGGCTGCAGCCCGGCAGCCCGTCTAGACGAGCCGCCCCTGGCTGCAGTGAACGTGAAGCTGCGTTGTTTTCAAAGTACTCAAAAGCTTCAAAGCTAGTTCTCGATTAAGGTCCGGCAAGCTTTACTCAACCGTTTTAACGTTGTGTACAAGCTTACGTGCTCATGCGGTGTGTCCTACATCGGGCAAACGCAACGCAATTTAACAAATCGTATAGAAGAGCATTTACGTCACTAAGCCCTTCAGCATGCAGACACTTGCAAGCCAACCCAGATCATCGGGTTGACTTTGACAACCCTGAGGTCATTGGTGGTGACAACAATTGGAGGGGCTGCAGATTCTTGAATCTTTATTGATTCAAGAACACAAACCAGAGCTGAATGCAAACTTCCCGTTGATGCCTCTGCTCTATGCATTTTTAACTTGTAACAGGGCTTCTTGCCTCACTCATGACGTCACACGCCATCACCGTCGGCGCGTATCCAGCTGAGTCATGTGACTACGTATGCTTCGCGCCACTACGTCACTACTGAAACAGACCTTCGTTTTTCATTTTTCACAGCGCTTTTCTCCTAAGTGACCAATAAGAACCTGCAACATGATCACTGCAGTTCAATTTGCAATGCACTGATGATGATAACAGGAGTTATCGAAACGTTTGCAATATGTCGTTTGCATCTGTTTCATTATAAGGCTATTCAGCACTTCCGCTTTTCGTGTACCAAAGAAGTATGTAAATAGGCAACGTTTCATTTTGTGTAGAGGATTCTATTCTAGTCAGTGAGAGAGGAGGTTGTCGGTGGTGGTTGCAACAGGCGTGAAAGAGTTGGTGAAAAGCATTTGTCCGCGTAGAGAGCTTATCGCCGTGTGACTTCGTCTCGGCGTTAATTTTTCTATTTTCCATTTTCCGCTTGTTCTTTGGCGCGAGTTGTTTTCCTATTATGGTGGAGATATTCCATTATTTTCCACGAACCTGCTCGAAGTATAGAAGGCGGGTGCGCTTCGCGTCCAGAGATGGACAACGATGACGTAGACACGTCGGCGTATTATAGGGATGCTCAATCTTTCCGAGCCCTGAGAAAACGAAAATCGAAAACCGATTCAAGTGCTGGCTCCGGTGAATGTTGCAGCAAACAGAACAAAGCCGTGGAATTGCTGCCGGTTGTTTTAGAAAGCAAGACAGGCAAGGAGTTAAAAGCTTATAGCCCTATGTTTATTCATAACTGCCTTGAAAAGTGTATAGGCTCGTACAAGTGTTGCTCTCCGTTGAGAAATTGCAATTTGAGTGTAAAATGTTGCAGTGTGCAGCAGATGACTACGTTTCTACAATGCACGAAGCTGACAGATGGTGCCGTCTCGGTCGAGATAGCGGCTAGTTCGATGCAACCGTTAGGCGCACGGGGCGTTGCCTATAACGTACTTTCAGATATCTCCACAGACGATCTCGTGGCATACCTTGCAAGTCAAGGGGTTAAATTTGTGAAACCTTTTCATTTCAGAAGTGGTGATTCTTCTGAGTTGAAGGATTCTAAATCTGTATTTCTGCAGTTTACTACTGCTGGCCTCCCTGTTGAGGTGAAAATTGGACACATGTTTTGCCGCGCAAAACAATATGTTCCGAGACCGTTGGGGTGTTTTATGGGCATGTAGCTAGCCATTGCCGAGGTAAACTGCGCTGCTCAATCTGCGGTGGCGAACGTAAGTATAGCGAGTGCAGCGCTGCTGCTCCAAATTGCCCCAACTGTGGAGGCGATCACTACGCGAATGATAAAATCTGCCCGAGATACAAACGGGAAACTGAAATGCTTAAACTAAAAACAGAGGCGAAACTGTCCTATGCTGATGCCTGTAAAGCACATAGAATTGCCAGAAGTCCTCCCGTCCCGAATATGGTTTCACAATCCGCTTTTCCCCCTCTTCCGAAAAAGGCAGTAGGAGTATATCGTACACATGCAAGACCTGTTATTGGTGCCGCTCCAATTCCGCATGCCGCTGGTGTCCCACCGGATCAAGACGAGATGATCATTAGTGAACAACTTGATTTTTCCAGCCTCTTGTTTGGCAACCCAGTGACCTTCCTCGCCTTTTTGGCGGAAGTTATCAGGCAAACCATGCTGGCAAAAGACAACAACGAGAGTATTGACGTATGTCAAATTATCACTAAGGCAGCTGGTGACCGCATGGGCCTACGTGTAGATGCCGAACAGTCACAACTTTTTTCTAGTTAACAATGGGTTTTACAATATTACAATGGAATTCCCGCTTCTTCTTTAAAAAATGGCATGAATTTTAAAACTACCTTTCTGCACTAGACCACTTTCCTGATGTCCTCTGCATCCGAGAGTCGCATCTGACACCAAAATACCAGCCTTCCATCCCCCACTATCATGTAATTCGCAAAGACCGGCCTCTTTCTAAAGGAAAAGGTGGTGGCCTCATGGTTTGTGTCAAGACATCTTTAGATTTTTCAAAAATTGATGTCGCTCTTCAAGGCAGCAGCAATCTTGAAGTTCTAGGCATTTTTGTACGCGGTTTGTCCATATTTAACATTTATAACCCCCCTCCAACCCTTTGACCTCCACCTCCCTTGATTTTTTATCCAACTTTGCAAAAGTTATTCTCTGTGGTGATTTTAACGCTCACCACGGGTTGTGGGGAAGCGAGTACACAAACTGTAGTGAATGATCATTGGTTGTGTATCTCGACGTACACGATTTAGTAGTCCGAAACACTACTACGCCAACGCATTTTTCACTCACTGGACGTAACGCATGGAGCCTATTAGACTTGGTCCTTGTCTCTAGTTCATACGCTTCCCTCTGCACATGAACAGTAACAAGCAAAATCTTGGGTAGCGACCACTCTATTGTTATAGCAAGTGTCAATGTGAACACCATGCCGGAAGACCATGGTGTCCCGAAATGGAACTTCTCCAAAGCAGACTGGCAGATATTTAGCGCAGCCTGTTATCAAACTTTGGCTTCTTTCTCCATCCCACTGGGCTACGCCTACTGCATATTTGAAACCAGTGTTCGCGAAGCTCCTCTGGAAGCTATTCCCAATCCAAGAAGTCTCTTGAAATCGCTGTTCCATGGTGGAATAAGCAGTGCGACATTGCTGTGAAAAAGAAAAAGCATGCCTTCAACAGGATGAAACGGACTTGGCTTTTAAAGGATATTATTATTTTCAGACGGTGCAGAGCCAAGGCTAGAAGGGTTATACTAAAGGCAAAGTCGTCCTCCTGGCGACGATTTTGCACATCGCTCACATCCAACACTAATCTCTCAAAAGTTTGGAAGGTAATCAAAAGCTTCTCCGGTAATCGCTCTTTTTATTTCATCCCAACGTTGCATGCCCAAGGTATTTCTGCCAAAAATAAGCAACACAAATCCAACATGTTCGCAAACCAATTCGCTTTATCCAGCAGTTGTCTAAATTAGCCGCTGCGTTTTGTCAACTTGACCCTACCTATCAAAACGCGACTGTTTCGAAACGCGATGTCCCATGCGACGCCAGTTGATCCACATCTAAATCAAGCTTTTTCCATTAATTAACTTCTCTCCGCTATCAATGACACTAAGAACACTACACCCGGACCAGACAACATCTGCAACGAAATGTTTAAACATATGTCCATAAAAATCTCTAGAAGTCATGCTACAGCTGTTTAACAAAATCTGGTTCACCTGCAAAATTCCTCCATCCTGGCTGCACTCCATTGTTGTCCCTATTCCAAAACCAAACAAACCTGCGCACTCACCGTCTTCCTACCGCCCAATATCCATAACCAGCAATGTTTGTAAGCTTTTCGAAAAAATGATTGTGTGTGGCCTCAATTGTTTTTTAGAGTATCATAATGTCTTTCATATCTCGCAGTCCGGCTTCCGACAGCGCCGCAGAACAACGGATCATCTTCTCCGTCTCCATGACGCAATCCACAAGTCCACGGCGAACAAACGCAACGTTTTGTCTGATTTATTTACATGGAAAAGGCCTACGACATGGTAAACAAAGAGGTACTTCTATTTCAGGTCGAATGTTTCACTTCATCCTCTCATTTCTTTCCAATCGAACCTTACAAGTCCGCATTGGCTCTACTTTATCCATTACTAAACGCCTCGAAAACGGCACTCCGTAAGGCAGCGTCCTTAGCCCCATACTCTTTTCTTAAATGATAAACGATCTCCCAAAGCGAATCACCTTTCATGCTGCCCTGTACGCGGATGATTTTGCTTCTGGGAATGTGGCTCTGATACAACCCTCTTAAACCAGCTGTGTCAACGTTCTTTAACAAAAGTGTGCAAATGGTGTGAAGACTGTGGTTTCAAACTTTCTAGCACCAAATCTGCTGCTGTTCTGTTTACAAGGAAACACAATCCAGAACATATTTCCTTGCGTCTGCAGGACGGTACCCGCCTTCCACTAAAAAATGAATGCCAGTACTTAGGGTTAACGTTTCAGCGAAACGGATCTTACTCAACGCATATACAGAAAGTTGCGGCGAAATACCCGACTCGGCTCAATGTTATTATGATGTTGAAAGGTACGTGCTGGGGTGTAGGTAAACGTCCATTACTTACTGTCTATAGGTCGCTTGTCAGATCTGTAATATAGTAGGTTATGGAGGCCTATTTTTTCGCGTCGCCCAGTCTACTAAAACCATTACAAAAGATCCAAAATGATGCACTGCGCTTGTGTACTGAAGCCTTGGTCAGCACTCCAGTGATTTGCCTTCATCACGCGTGCAATGAAATGCCTTTGAACATTAAGCACAAGTTCCTGTGCCTAAAGTTTAAAGCCCATCTCTTGTCATTCAGTGACCATCCAGTCCTGTCGTTAACTGAGGATTGCTGGCAGGAACGTTTTCCTGACTCGCCTGATTTTTGCTCTTTTAATATGTTCACAAAGACTGAGGTTGATTATTCCGTTTTCGCTGCCGCTCCGGTGCACATCCCAAATATTTCTCCTTGGTCGACACGAAAACCCGTCATCGACCTCACTCTCTTACAGTTTGTCCGTCAGACGGCATCTGCATTCGTTGCCCCGGTTTTCTCTTAGCATTTACGCAATATACATGATCAGTTTGTTAAAATCTATACAGACGGATCATAAACCTCTGCACGAGCCGGTTGCGGCATGCATCACAGTCCTGATGCAAATTCGGCCATGTGTAAATTGTAGCAATTTGTTGATGCGTTGCTCTAGCCCGGGGATGATGGAGATTGTGTATTTGATCAATGAGTTTGCAGAATCCGCACGAAACAAGTGGACGATGTTGGCCATTATGAGATAGGAACACCAAAGCTTAGCACCTTGTCACTCACAGTGTTCGATGTTCTCGCCGCAAGGAATGTGCGACCAGATTCTGGATAGCGGGATCTTGCTGTTGGGCGATGGCGAGTTCATTCCAGTTAATGTGGGCGGCGTGACGGAAAACTGCGTTATTTCAAAGCGGATGAGGGCATCCGCGACGACGTTGCGAACCCCACGTAATATCTTCAAAGAGCTTGCATATTTCGCAGTGAAAGCAAGCTGGCGAGCGTCGCGAGCGTTAACCCTTTCGGTTGGTGAATAGAGAGCGTGTACGAAAGGTTGGTAATCGCAGTACAACACGATATCCGGAGATGCCTTGAAGTAGTGGTGATAGTGCTTCACAGCCAAGTAAAAGGCTGCCGGTTCACGAGAAACTGTGGAGTATTTACGTTGTGCAGGCGAAAAGTTCTTACTGCATAAAAACAAAAGACGCCAAACTCCATTGTCGTTCATCAAAACCGCACCAGCTCCTGTACTGGAAGCGTCAGTCGCACATTTGGCAGTTCGGGAAAGGGTGCGCCAGAAAAACATGGTTGTTCATTGTACTGTACAAAGGAAGCTTGCTGTTCTCGAAACCATGTCTTGCATCATGGTCAAAACTAAGTTTAGCGAACCTTGTTTTACCCAGGAGCATACAGTGAAGCCGAGCAACAACAGTGGCAAAGTAGGCCTACATTGGGGTAACTAGGGGGACAAGAGGAGACATCTGACCCCTAGCGCAGCATTTTGGGGGCGCCAGACTGAGGTCGGAATATTACGTAATTATTACGAAATATCGGTGGATACTAATATTTACAATTTACAAAATTTTGAATGGCAGCGGCTGGTACTCAGTTGCGAAATCTCATCAAGATCACCAAGGTTCGCAAAGCGAGCAATTGCGAACCTTTAGTGAGGTTTAAAATGGAGCTTCTGTCTCCAGCAATCAGTGCTAGCATATGGTTTGACTGACGTCACGTCACAATGCTTTCTGATGGCCAGGGTTCTGAACTTTCCGACTTAGCTCTCATTCTATAGTTGCGAAAAAATGGGACGAGAATTCCGCGTTCACTTTGCATGCAATATGCTAGTGTGCAGGGTTGCCAGGTTGACACTTTTAGGGCCAAATTTGAGAAATGTGGTTCCAAATATCACTCGCTGGCCCAAAAATTTTCGTTTGGCCCTTTGGCTCCTTCTTGACCCTTTTCCAGGATGGATTTGCCCCCTTGCAAGAAGTATGTCTGAACACTCTGTGTCCTGTCTGAGAAACCATATTTTTTTACTTTTTTGACTAAGTGAATGCAGATTTTCACCAAATTTCTGTACTTTGAATGTTTTCGCTTACAAAATTTTGTTAGGATCCTTAAATTTTTTGAGTTGAGGTAAAAGTAAGTTCATCATACCTACCTGCAACGTGCTGCAGCTGTTGAAGTAGCAATGATTTGCCGTTATTTAGATGGTGCACGTGTTTGTTCGTTTTGTTCTGGTTATTGTTGAACGCTTTAGCATTCATCGATTTTGGCAAATTCATCTCAGTTTGTGGCTAAACATGGAAAATACGTTGTTCTCTTACAATCTTTCATCATGTACATTTTTTGCTGTTGATCTACAATTGTGGTTGAGGAGCATTGCCATTCATTAAATTGCTAAGTGTGGGTTCGTATGACTTTGTAAGTGCTGATAAAATTGGAAAATTGGTTGGTCCTTTTTTGACGCTTGTCTTAGAATTTGACTCGTTTCCGGACTAGATTAGGACCCTTGGCATAAAGTACATCTGGCAACCCTGTTTTTGTGGATGCTTTCACAGAAGCGGTGAAACTTAACAGTAGGTTGTTACGGCAACCGTTCTGATGTTTAAGAAAATTTGAGCTTTGATGATTTGACAAATTTCATGTTGAAATTGATGTGATGTGGTTCGAAGGGTAGTAATGATGATTTATATATTTGTTGGATATTAAAAACGTGGTTACTGCTGACAACATTTGCAAAATTCTAACTGCAACTGTGCAAAAACGTTGAGTATATTCGTTGTAATTTTGAACTTTTCAGTTACTGCTGCATGAGTTTTTTATTAATTCGACCTATAAATTGAGCATTTCCATGGACATGATTGTTGAAATTTAGGTCACAAAATTTCAAACCTAAATCACCTCACGGAATGTCAGTGGCCCTAGATATTACCTCTGGGTTAATACATTGATACAATTTTATATCAGTTTTTGACGAAACTGACAAAATTGATAAACTTTGAGTAGAGAAGGCAAAACAATTTCTTATTTGAAGTTACATAATTTCAAGTGATGCATTATATAGCAGTCTTTTCCTTATTTTCTGTTGACTTTTCAAGGTATTATATACAAAGAAAGTTTTAGGATTTTGCGATTCATATTTGTTACGTACAGGGGTTCCCAACCTTTCTCTGACCATGTACCCCTTCAGCAATTCAACAGATGAGCATGTACCCCTAAAGTATAGATATAACAAGAAGCATAAAATGATTTTTAAGAATAATATTCGCTGATATATGTATACTTGGAAACAAACAAATCACAAACGCATTTTCCCTTCAAATGCTAACTTTGAATGTACCCTTAAGATAGGCAAATGCACCCCCAGGGTACATGTATCCCAGGTTGGGAATCCCTGGTTTGGTAGTTTTGTATAAAATAATTTGCTTTCAGTTTTTAATGTGTATTTTTCTGTCTGTACTCTTCAAAGTATTCGTGAGTCTGGCCTCAGTTAATTCTTATTAAGTTCTAAAAATCAAAGCTCTGGGAATGCATGGTCCAGAAGTCCAGAAATCCTACAGCAGGGGTGGCCAACGTTTTCCACACCAAACGCCAAAGTTTTTCAAACTCGATATAGCCTATGACCAAAATGTTCTGGTCTAAGGTGGTCATAAGCGGCGTTTACTGTACTGCCTTCCGAACAATTTGAGACATCTATGAATATGGAAATTACCATAGTTAAAATATTTTGTAATTTTGGCCATAACTTCAAAATACAGACATTTTGGCCATTTTTATCAGGATTTTCGCCATAAGCTACGGAAAATATCTGGCAACGCTACTCCTGGGAACTCACTGGCAGACAGCAACGCACCTGTGTTACGCTGCTGTGAATGTACAACAGAGGTGTACAGGATCCGGATTTCAGGACTCGAGTCCGGCAGGATTCAGCACTTTTTGAACAACCGGATCGGATCCGGACTACGGAGTTATTCAAGATTCAGGATCAGGATTTTCAAATTTCATTTTTTTGGATTTGACTCCAACACAATCATAAAAAGAATTTTTGCAAAGATAGGAAGTAATGTAGTTCATATCAGTTGTAAATGTGTGAAAGAGGCGCTGTTACACCGGACGTGTCGTGCACTGCAGAGCACCAGTCCAACACCATAGCATCCTATCCGTCCACTATCAGGCTCAATACAACGTGATGTCAGATTACATCTGTGAATTGTGAGTTGTCGAGGTTAGAGATGTGGTGTTGCTGTGCCTTTTTTGCGGCACAGTATTATATATTTTAGCGTGCATCAATACCAGTTAGTGCCTATTTACTTATCGGTTAGGGCTTGATCTTTAGCTACTGTTAGTGGGTGTAGCAAGTCTGCCAAGCTTAAGTTGTTTTGTGATTAGAAATGTAATTGGTAATATTAGTTTCAGCTTCATGTTTGATTGCATGAACTTGGTTGTCTGCATTTTGTGGACCTGCCTTTTAGTGATATTTTTGGTTATGTGTGGTTTTATTTTTCCCAGTCTGTGTTTAATAAAGCTTTGCTTTTCAGAAAGGAAGTGGCTATAGGTCCGGCGAGAATGATGTGGTTAGAATAAAATGCTGACTTGCCACTTTAACAGCACCGTTGTGGTAGTTTTGCGAATGCGTCTACGTCTGCTGTGTGAATGGTTTTCGGTTTGACTCTCACCTTGGCGCCTTTCATTTTGGTAGCAGTCTAATGGTTGCACTTGTTAAAGGACCACTTCTTTACTTTCTTCAAATGTTTCTAAACATTTGTGTTCGGATTTACAGTTTTCGTTAAGGTTTAGGGATTAACTTTAGGGTTTAGTACATTTATACCAACGTAGTGCACTCTACTAAACACTCATCTTGTGTTACTGTCACGTTACAGGTGACGGATGTATAACTTTTCAAATACGAAGGTCCACTGACGGATCTGCAGCCACTACCTTTTAGAAAAAAATATTTTAATTAATTGTACATTGATCAGTCAAATATATTAACAGCATTCTTTAGGATTCGGATTTCATATTTGTGTTGCAAACAGGATTCGGATCAAGATTCCTATCTCTTGGATCAGGACTGGAGTCGGACTCGAAACAACTTGAGTCCGAACACCTCTGGTGTACAAGCAGAGCCGTATCAGCCGCACTCCATACACCCCACTTGGGGGTCCACGCTGCCACATGGGCCCAAAATTCATTCCCGTCAACACTTAGCCCCCCAAAGAAACTTCGACCCCTCAAATGGAAATATGAAACACTGGAAATCAGTGAAGTTGGAGAGCCCTTTGAAAGAAAAGTACTTATACATTATACTATTGTAGTTACCTTTGGCCCCTTTGAAAGAAAGGTACAACAATGATCTTATATGAGAATATGAAACCGATTGAACACGTTCTGCTTCAACCGATATGCGTACTTTCTCCCATGATTTGCGCATGTTAACACTTAATGTAAAGTTATCTTTATATTACTGAACACATTGAAGTTGCTGATGAATTTATCACTTCAAAAAACACAGATTTAACGTGAATTTTCAAAATTAAACCTAGACACCCAGGTCGATTAAAAAGCATATCTGAGTGGAAAAAACCCACAGTGGGGAAAAACACCTACTTTGAACATTTATTGCCGTGTTATTGTTACTCAATGAAGTTCAAGAGTACAACAATCCGCTAGCAAGTTTTGCAACCTCCCTCTGCAGGCAAAGGACCAGACGAGCGAACTGCGCAGTTGCCCTAAGCGTTTCAGGTACCTCGCGTTCACGACTTTGCCCTGTGGGCCTCGCGTCAATTTATCCGGCCCTGCCTATATGCCTAGTTGTATACGTCTAAAAGTCAGACTTCCACTTGATCAACGTGGTTTGTGTAGTGATTGTTGTAAAAAATGTACTATGACTGGCAAAGGTAGTCTTCTCTTATTTTATACTGCATAGCAGCAAGATGCCTTTGGGGCTTACGACCAAAGTTACACATTTGCGCAGCCTTTTGTTCAGCCAGCCAGATGAAGTTAAATGTGTAGTTAGAAGAGTCTATTTTGCAATCATTGCGAAGTTGTCCCAAAGCAGAATAGTGCAGTTGGTGGATTAGGGATGTTAACCGTTGCGTCCACCTAGGCCTTTGTCTATGTTTGTAAACATTTGTAGACGACTTGAGATACAAAATTTTATTAATCTAAACATGTGCCATGCACCAGGAGATCAACAAGTCCAGACATCAGCACGGTTTATGCATGCGTATTTCGACCAGTAAAAAGCCCAACGCCCACGCTTTATAAGCATATTTCACTTAAGCTCATGATAAAGTTTATCAACTTGCGCTAATGAAAGAAAATGTTCATCGCGGCGCACACGCTTTGATAGGCATCATGTTTGCTCCTTCATGTTTTGTATATTGTGTAACGTCTTCACTCCCACACGCAAAACGCTAGACTTTAAACATTCATCGCAGTAAATAGAAAAACATGAATACACGAAAGAAGACGAGGATATTTACATTGCGGTAGTATAGAGTATGCGCTTGATGGCGCTAATGTATTTACCGTACTTTGATGAAATACAAGCTTTTAATACACACGCATGAATGTCGCCATCGTAATTATTACAATGAAGAACTGCAATGACCTCCAAGTACATCGATGTATAGAATACATGAGGGAGTTGGTGGCTGCGAAGGACCAGGGGTCATCTAGGCTGCAGACCTCCCAAGGACGAAGCTGCTTTCAGTGTAAAGGGAACAGTGTATAATAGTTAGTAAACGTCTTTTGCTCTGGATATAAAATGTAATATGTGCAACGAGATTATATGGTAAATTGAAGTAAAATGCGTTGCAGGCAAGGACAAGCCACCAGAAGAAAACGGTTTAAATTTGTCACGTTAAACATTTACTGTTTTCATACATTTAAAACATTCGTGAATGCCAAAGAGGAAATGTGTCAGAAGCTATAGACCGCTGCAGAACCACAATAGTGTCATGAGATTTAAGCAGGTTGAGAACCGGTCGCACATCATGTTTTGCGGAAAAGAACTCGTCAATGCATTCATGAGAAACGGAAGTGCATTTGCTTTGTGTCTAGAGATTAGGCATCCCACAAATTCATACACTGGTTTGATGCGACTAGTTTCTGTGAGCGCAGCAAAAGCCTATCGATGTAATACATAACAGAGATACTTCATGATTAGACACTTTCCACTGTAACAGCGATACGTATTTAAATCAATCCACTTGGTTTATGTACAACGATAAATAAGAACACAAAGTATTGTTCTAGTAGCTGAGTAGTACGTATTTCTTATCCTCTGCCAGAAAAAGTGCCAAACACGTTTTATTTTTTATCACCGGAGTGCCAAACACGTTTCATTTCTTATCTTCGGTAATAATGTTTTCACAACTGAACGGTAGGATTGCTTCTGATTTCCTGTAATTTTTTTTTACATTTGCATTTCATTACAACATCTCTAAATAATCGCCGTCAATTACATGACAATAGTTTACGACCCATTCCTTTTGTTAAGCTCGTTCAAAATATTTTAGTTGGAAACTACGAGTGTATTATGGGTATTTGCGGGAAAATATTTATAATTAATTTGCACAATCTGCAAATGCTCTTCATGTTGTGAATCGAATACAAATTTTCAGAATGTCTAGCCCCCTGTACAAATATGAAAATCCCCGATGGAAGACTTTCTGGCGACGGTTCTACGCAGGCCCACAGACACAGGGGGCTTTAGGGCCAGTTATCCCCAAATCTTTTGTGTGACCCCCTGAATTTTGTTGTGCTTAGAAGAAAGTTGTTTTAAACATATGATAAAAACATAAATGTTTCCCCCTTAAAAATGTATTTTCCCCCCAAACCGTAAAACCTGGCTACGGGCCTGGCTCTGCCAAAATTGTGTCTGCAATTGGGTATTTTGTTTTGAAGTCCATTCAGCCTTAAGATGTAGCATAACGTCCAAAATCTTTCTCATAAATCACCATATAGGGGGCCCCTGTAAGCATTTTTTGGGGCAGAGTTGGGCTGCTACGGCACTGTGTGCAAGGAAGGCTGTTTTGTGTTCACTTCAAAGTGTTCTGTGCTTGTTTGTTTTACTAACTGTGTTTATTTTATTTCCAACTGTTGTTTCTTTCTTGCTTCTGAACATCAGCTGAGTTATATGAAACAATACGCATGCATTCATTCAGATATAAATTTGGCCATTTTTTGCATTCCTCCCATGTACTTTCCATTGTCCTTAGAGGGCTGTAATTCACTCATGACTTGCCTCAGACACCTCGGTATCAGCATGGAGCAGGAAAAGTTCTTCAAGTCCAGCATAGTTTTTCTTAATATTAGGTTTAATCATTTATATAATTTTGTTATTTTTTATTTTTTCCTTTTAGTCAATAACAGCATAAAATTAAAGTACAAAGTAACTTTTGTAGTGCGCAAACAACGTAATACGAGTTACATTTTCTGTGTAGATTTTGTCCTCAACCTAAATTGAAAAAAAGTATTGTTTTTTCAATTTTCAAAATGGGGTTTTGACCACCCCTGTTCAGATTTCCCGGGACCAAAAATCAAGTTTAGTGTTCTAGGAGTGGAAAATATTCTTTACAGTTCAGCTGCGAATTTTGCTTCTGTCCCGTACGTTCTCTGTTGTCCTTCGCTCCCAAACGTTCTGATTGACAGATCATGCAAGATGTGACATCTGAATTTTGCTTAACTGGTGATGGTGCGAAACCTACATGGCTACGCACAAGCAACAAATGAAGCGTTGTATAATGGGAGAAAAGTGGAGATTTGAGAAAAGCATCAGACAATCGAAGTGAATAACAAATGTGAGATGATGACACGCATCTTTTAGCAAAGGCATACAAATTGTTTCTAATCAAATCATGAAATGTCTCGATGAAATAGGTCGCTTGTCGTGGGCGAATACTAGTGACCTTTCAAATGTAAAAAGCCAAAAAAGGCTGCTGCACCTTGTTGAGCAACTAGAAAACACAGGAAAAGTTTGCAAAGGATGTCAACTGCAGCAATCTTCTGAAAAAGAAAAAAGAATTTATCACGGCCCGCACCTGACCATAGCCAACACTATAGGATAGGTTCTGCAGAACAGATTAATTTCCTGTCTGCAACCACGCTGGATACAAGCAAAGGAACACCTGGACGCAAAGACGCCAGTGAGTTGATGATTTGCTTAAATGTGAATGGTAATTTTGAAATCAGTAGAAGACGTTTACAATAATTAGTGTTTGAAGTCGTGGTTTCAACTTCTTTCTATTATAAGACTTGAAAAGAAGCTTGCAAAACTGCACCGGCGTGTAAGTGAAAACTGTCACACATGGTACGCTGACAAATAAGAAAACGTACCGGAGACAAGTTCTTTCTATGCTTTCGGTGGTATACTAGAAATTAGCAGGATGTAAAAAGTCTGCAAAATATGGTTGAGATTTCAGGAAAGAGTAAATTATATTCAGAAAATTGAGAGGTATGAAAATTGTTCATCTTGTGGGGATAGTGTTTCGAGGTAAATAAACGACAATTCCATCTGAAAAATTTTAGGAAAGACTTGCTTCTGACCAGCTGATCGCGTGTTTGCGGTCGGAAAAACGGCAGGATAGCCGGAATGCATCTCCGCCAACAGCACTAACAAAAGTGAAACTCATTGTATAACGTCTACTTTTGTTGGTCAACTTTTCCCTACGGGTAAAGGAACAACAACAGGGTTTGGGTCAAGTTGTGGCGCATGTTGCACAGCCTATTGCCAGGTATCAATAACAACAATTGTTAGATTGTTATGAAGCAGAAATGTACCGGAAAAACTTTTAGTTCAGGTTCAAGAAAATGTAAGACATCAATCACGCTTTAATCCATACGAAGAATTTTGGCATGAAAATCGACTTGTTTCCCTGCAAGACACGTATCGAGGTGCGAGAAAATGCAATTCAACGTTTTCTACAATCGACCTGACAGCGATGATCAGTGCCGTGGCAAGACAGCCCCGTACCCCCGGTCGGGGAAGCCCGACCATTCGTAGGGGCCCCACAATATATACTGTATTAGTAAGTTAGAGCGGTCTCTCTACCCTTGACTTTTACTCTTCTAGTTTTTGCCCTCAACGCAGAGGGGAATAGATTAAGGATGTAATATCATGTTTCGTTAATTTCGAAAAAGAATTGCGGACATTCGGACACTATAACCAAAAACACCGGAAAAATAACATATCAATATGGCCAGCCAGGCTGAGTGTGAAAGGTGCATTCGAAGCTTATGTCGTGATTTTCACCTACTACGTTTTCAGGTGCTCTGGTTAACGCCACTGCTTTGATGGTTGCTGCTTAAAAGTTTTGCTGAAAAAAAAACGATTCCGTCCCGGGGTTTTAGCTAACACTGCCAGATTCTTACGCTTTGCCTCCTAAAAACTTAGCGCTTTTTAGCTTCTGCAGGTATTACGAATTTCGGCATCGCGCTAGCTAAACACTGCAATCTCGTTTTCTGCTCTTTCGTAGAACGAAGCCGGACCACGCAATAACATGTGGTGTAAATGACTTGGCTAGCTTCATACGGTTCCAGTGCTGCCACAGGTTTCTCTGCAAAATCACTAGATTTATAAAAAAATTCACAAGATCTGAAAAAAGTTGCTACATTGAACATTTGTGCGTCGAACGTCGCAGTTTTGCTTAAAATACTTTAGTTATTTACTTCACTGCCCAAAAACCTTTATATAATATGCAACTTTGTTAAAATAGATCTTGCTGAAGCCTGAAAAATCTCCTACCATCCATCTTCAGGTTTTTCTCAAGAGCTGAAAACGACACCACTCACGGAATATTTTATAGCATTTAGCCCAACATTTAAAAAAATCTGTTGCAGTGTTCCTGCAAAGAAATGAAAATAACGTCATGGCCAATAATTCAGCAATAAACAGCACGAAAGTGAAAACAATGAGTACCTCAAATTAGAAACACTTGTTCGTTCTGCTGTTGCAAATCTTTAAATAACAATTTACACAATCCGTTGTTTACGGATTAAAAAAGACTGAACATCTTAAAAGGGCTGAAAAGTTGAAAAGTTAGAAGAAAGACAACCGATCTTCTTCAAACACATACTTTGCAAAAAATCACTAGATTGCAATAAAATATCACCAGATCACTAGGTCAGTCTGTAAATCACAGGATCTAACGAAAAATCACTAGGCGTAGCACCAGTGTGCGGTTCACATGTTTACGATATTACGCTGTGGCAGTAGCCACCGGGAGAAAAGTGCGTTTGTACCGCATGCATTACCCTTTATGACGAAACAAAGAGTCGCAGTTCGACTGGCTACCTCTAACTAGACCAGCGTTTCTCAAACGTTTTTGTTCCATGGCCCCCTTTTCACTCAGTCTCGACACATCGTTTTCGCTCCCAAAGTCTGATAAAGCAAACACATGTAGTAATTTTGGATGCAAGCGGTACCATTGATTATAGCACAACAATCCATTCTATTACGTTGTAATAGCTGAACCAGGTAATTGTATGACGACGCTTATACCTTCAGAGTTCTTGTTAAAATAATCCACACTGTAGCCGGACACAGACGATCCAGAGAAAAATTTAACGGATAAATTCCTTCAGCAACAACCTCCAACGATTATATCACAGTAAATCAAAAATTTTAAGAAAGTTATAAGTCATTATTATAGTAGGCTAGTGAGGTTAACGCAATGATCGATTATTGTGAGTGGTTGAGCGTTTTCGCCCCCTTTGTGTTGCTTTGCCCCCCTATCGACCCCTTTGTTTTGTTCGCACCCTTGTCCCTCAAAATTAACCCCAAGGGGGCGATTCCGCCCACTTTGAGAACCACTGATACGGCACAAGAAGTTACGGGATCATTGATACTATACACCAGTGGTTCTTAACCGGCCAGGGGCGCCACCCCAGGGGGGCGTCAATAAATTTCCCGGGGACACAAGCCCTTACGCGCCTGAGAACATTGAAAGTTTGATCAACAAATTGACCAACAAATACCTCTGCTATTACAGCTTATTTAAAGTCGGGGGGCTTGAAAAAAGGACAATTACTTAAGAACTACTACTATGCGCTAAATAGCAACAGCAGCAGGACTAGCTTTATCACACACTAGCATCGTTTTCGCGACATTTCTGGCGTAGGCGTGATGCACGAGTAGATAATCATACGCATGCAAAAATAACGATTATTAGGAAAAAGTTGCAAGCAAAATTGAAATATATTTTCATTGAACAAAAGCGAAAATATTTACATTCTGTAGTGATTACCAAAACTGGCAGAAAGTTAAACTTGTAGAGAAATCAATAGATTCTGTAAACTTAATGCAACGATTCTGTATACTTAATGCAATAGATTTGTATTCGTATATCGCTTCTAAGTCACAATTTTTCAAACGAGTAGTTTATTTAAAACAAATAATTGTCATCACGGGGGGCCACCCCATTGCCCCTGTTGCCTCCCCCCCTTTCGGCCCTGAATGTACGCTAAGCTCAAGCTATCCGAGAATTCTCCAGAAACGTAACTATCCCGTCACAAACAACAATGCCGCAATGTCTACTTCCTTCGAGCAAAAACTCTACAAGCTCATAAAAAATAAAAATAGATTGCAGCTAAAGTTTACGCGAATAATTGATATGGTGACACATGGGTTTGAACGAACTTCACGTTTATATCTACAATTCATTGCAAATGGGCGCAAAAAGCGGCGGAAGGTTAATAACCAGATGAATTTCCTGTCATTAAGACGGAAACTTGTCATACCCCATATTTTGATGTCTCGCACGCCCATGAAGTGCGAGCACTCGTGGTTGGGAAGCTCTGATATAGGATAAAGCTCAAACTGCCTAAATCAGCATTTTCTTACCTGGGGTAAATTTAACTCCATTGCTAATTTCATCTTCCTAAGGGGTAACTTTACACAATGACAAATTATAACAAAGGTAATTTTTTAAAATTTTTACAAAATGTTATGTACTGGATTATTAGGCTAGTTAGTTACAGGACAAAACACAAAAGTACACCCGACATTGTTTTGCGTGTAGATTGGCTCCACGGCAGGCGTCGCAGAGCATTGTTACGAAATAGATTTACGGATATATCGCACAACCTGGATGGCGAACCTTCGATTATGATTCAGAGTCAGTGGCGTAGTAAGGGGGCTGGTAGTTCCTGGTCCCGGGAGGTACCTTCTGGGGGGCGGCAATTTATTGATTAAAAATTAATATTTCTAAGTAGTTCACACTTCTAACTCTCCTTGATTATTTTTAAAAGTTCTAATATTTTCAGTTTTTGTGTTTAGTAGCCTTACGCGAGTCACGGTAGACTAACCTGAAAAACTAGGAAATGTGATTGTGGAGTGATTGACTAAATGTTTACTTAAAAGTCAGAGTCAAATCCAGTATGCTAATGTTGCCGAATTTTTGGCTTGAATTCAGGGCTTTTTTACATACGTATTTGGGGAGAAAATGACCCCAGTCCCTATACTTTCCTCTCCAGTCAAAGCCATTTCCCACTCCCAAAAGGCATTAGACAGCAACCAGGTGATATTTTCCGGTGGGAGTAAAATGACTGCAAATTGTTGTGCTGTTTTCGGTGGAGGCAAAATTATTGTCGCTTTCTGTTGTACGTAACAACTAAACATGTGTTTGGAAATGTCATGGGGGGATTTCCCGGCTTCCCCCCTTGTTGCGGGCTTGAAGGGTGTGCAGAGGTCTGGTGATTCCCGTGGCGACTGCTTGATTGTATGACCCCTACAATACTCCAGTATTGAGGAATGTACGAAATCATAGGTTTAGAAGCAGGCAAATTTTGGGGGCTGCGAAGGAATTTTGGCCGGATTTTCTCAAACTTGCCCGAAAAATGCTTCAAAATAAGTGACCTCCAAAAAACTCTTGATGTCAATTCGTAACAAAAGCTTTTTATGTCAATTCGAGCGCCATTATTTTTCAATAAAAGCATATTGGGCACCATCTTTGCTCAGATTTTCAGGGAGTTTTAGAAGGTTCTTAGAGATTTTACCCGAAGTTTATGGGAATTTTTTTTTTCACCAAATCAAAACTTTTGAGGGTGCAGTTACACCCCCTGCATCCCGCCTCCTTCAACAGTGTATGAAATAGAGACACAGCAAACATACTTGCCCAAACATTTGCCACGTGCAAAAAGATTACTCCACAGAAACTTCGCCTCAAATAAGAATAAAGAGAAAATTTTTCCTAAACTCCGTACGATGCTACGCAACAATAGCAATGCACCTGACGTTCGTGCAAGGGTACAGAGTGTTGCATGGCACTTTTGGCAAGAAAAAAGTGAAGTACGTTTCAGAACGTACGCAAGCGCTCTGTTAAAAAATAGCACTTTTGTGAATCTATGGTACTTGGGGCCAAAAGTGTTTCAAACGTTCCGAACGATGTTCTTTGTCACGATTTTACTGCAATGTTTTTATTTTTTACAGCAATTGACAGCGAAGAACCTACTGCCCCATAGATACACACGATGTTTCCCTGTGACACAATTCGCATTGCCACTTGAAATGAAACTAGACACACAGGAAACCACTGTAACATGAAGCGTTCTTTAATAATAAATCCAAATTTGAACGAGTAAGTTGAAGCGCTCTCGGTTTTTGTTCACTTTAATGTCGGTTTTGTTTTGATTATGGCGTATTAAGTGAAATGATAATAAGTTTGCAATGATACAAACAATGCATTTTAATACATTTTTAACAATAGGTCGCTGCCATACTTGCTCCTCTTGCGAACATTTCATACCCCTCAGTTTAAGACAGAGAGAATTGAGAGTTATTTTGAAAACTGCAAATCGTAGATTAGAGGCTAGCGGTAATTGGCCAGCTGACAGAGGGGAAGAGAGATGGAGTGTAAAGACAGGGGTGTCAAATATAAGGCCCGCGGGCCAAAACCGGCCCGTTGCGAGGTTGAGTCCGGCCCGCGAGATGAATTTGTAAAGTAAAAACTTCTTTGTTTGCTTGAGAAGTTTATCCAGTTATACTTCGATAACTAGTGACTAGATTTCAATTACTGGAAACCTTAACGCAACTGCATATATTTTATTATTTTTCTCACTTGAAAATTTCCCGTTTTCTGCATATTTCCTTTTGCATGTTCACACCAGTTTGAACTTTCAAACAGGCATGAACATGCCAAAATTCAACTACAGTTGATAAAGTTTAACACTAGAAATCCGGGAAAAAGTATACCTTGGGCTCCAGCGATGTCGATTTCGAAACCTTCGGAGTTCTAGGTAAAGCTCTATCTAAAATTTGCTACGTAAAGCTTCTTTCCAATTATTGACCGAAAAATAAACTGCACAAAAATGTATTCCACGGGATAAAATTTGAGAATCGGTAAATAGCAGTAACTGCAGAATATAGTGCATCAAATTTTTAAAAATGTCGAAATTGACATCACCGTATAGTTCTAGTGTTCAAAAACACACAGGAATGTCAACTAAACCCACCGACTCAAGCAACTTCCTGTTTTAAACATGTATGGAATGAAAACGCAGATGACATCTTTGTAGTTGGAGTGAAAACGCGGATGACATCTTTGTAGTTTTTCGTGAAAATGCAGTAAAATCGAAGGAAATTGTATTGTGGCGTAATATGGACGTATTGTTAAATGTAGAGCTATTCGATGCTCGGACGTGGACTTTTGCCTTTCATTAAAATTGCTCAGTTTAGCCTTCTTTCTCTATTCCGTGGCAGCCTCGTTAACCATATTTTCTCTTGAAAAAGAGAAAATTTGACAAAGAATGCAGAGGTTTCCAAGAAATTTGGTCCATTTCTTGCATTTTTACTGAGGTGATTGGGATACCTGTATGAGTAGTTAGGGAAGTGGTTTTCAAGCCCCGTTAGGAACTTTGGTATGCGGCGGACCTGCAGCTGTCAACACCCGGGCTGTCAGCATGTGGGTACAAGCTGTACCCCCCTCGGACGGG
>Ga0210059_1005433_pt1 | contig 20545 bp, 11 predicted proteins | sample Ectturendosymbi2_FD_188042 | JGI IMG/M metagenome (GOLD analysis project Ga0210059, IMG submission 188042) | Ecteinascidia turbinata endosymbiont from Florida, USA - Sample 2 (SPAdes) (version 2) | ecosystem: Host-associated > Tunicates > Ascidians > Unclassified | place: Key West, Florida...
CACAACAGCGTAACTGATCAAATGCTTCGCAGGGCGGGCAAACTGCACTAAAAGAACACTTTTCAGTATTGCATTACGAGACCGCAAGCACAACGCAACAGCCGCGGGGCGAACACAGGGGCAGAATTAAGGATTGCAAGATTGCAGGCGCCACTACGTGGCAAGGACAAGGTAATCATACATTCACCACAGGGTAATTCATGCGAATGTTGCTAGATCAACTTTTGATTTACCATTGGAGAAAATCATTGAATCAATTTACAATATTTTTCAATTTACAAAACTTTTAATTTGACGATAAACGTATGCATAAGCAAACAAAGAATCAAATTATCAATATCAGAATTATAATTTGTGTTCATACTATTTTTGCAGAGATAAACAACTGATTCAAAGTTTGTGCGTTGCCAGGGACGGGATTACCCAATAATAGACACAGAGACCACTGCTTTCTTTTGATCTTCAACAGCTTTTCAAAACTTTTCTAGCCAAAAAGTTTTTGTATTTTGATACCCCCATTTTTGTTTTAGCTTTAAGCAGCCTGTGAAGTAATGCCAACAGCAAACTTAGTTGCAAGTAGATTCGCTGCCAGGAGTTTTGTTGGTTATACTGAATTTGTTCCAGTTGACAGTACATGCATGACAAACAAAAAGTCTTATGCCCTTGCTTTATTTCGTTCACATGCAGCAGACTTTCCGGATTCCATCGAACAATATTACCAGTACAGTTATTTGAGGAAACGAGGTGTTTTTCAAATTGGTTGCAGAGAAACATCTTTCGTGTGCAACAAAGCATAGCTATGATATCATTTGCATTTTAAGGCCACCAGTTTGAAATATTCCTCATTTCAATTGTACTGGAATTTCTTTGCGTCTCTCTTCAGGAGCGTCCGAATCTTTTGAGTGGAGTATATTTTATGCGTTGTGAAATTTTTCAGAGAAAAACGGAAATGGTTGTTATGACAGCAATTTTTGCACTGAAGACAGAAGTCCGTGCGTAAATGAAAGTCTGTGCTTTGATCATCAACCACCGCTCCGTGGCGCAGAATGCGAGTGTTTGTCTGAATATTTTGGCGACGGGTAGGTTGACTCCAGTGTTTAGAACAGTTACTTTATCCCGGCTTGTTAGTTAGTCCGCCTGGAAAGACAGTCACTTGTTCTTTTAGGAATGGTCCGCAACAATGGTTCGTGCGTAGTCATTTAAACATGATACCAATTTGCATTGTGGTCAACAGTTCAAACAACAACGCATCAACCTTTTTTCCGTATTGTCTTGTGCGTAACGTTTTCTTGTTTTTGTTTTCATGAATTGTTTGTTTCACCATGATTTCCCTAAGTTTGTCAAAGCCTGAACAAAACTCAAATGTTTAAAATTGATTTATCTTCACTTGCTTATGAAATGAACAATGAGCACATACTTTGATCCTGATCCATTCACTGAATGGCTATAGTGCTCAATTTAATGGCGAAGCCATTGCCACAATGAAATAAAACCAAACGCTTAAAAAATGAAATAAAAATCAATGTGCAAGAAACCATAAATTTAAAAAAATTCAAACGTCTGAGAAATTTAAACTAATGAATTTCAACATTTTTACTTTTTGGAGAAATTTGAACTAATGAATTTAAACATTTTTACTTCTTTGGAAAGCCAATACAATCTTTAAAAAGATTTTAGTGTGTATCACTTTGGTGTAAAGCTTGTAGATATTGTATTGCTTGTCTGTATGCCATACCAATATTGTAACAGAACCTAACCAAAAAGCACGTTGTCTACATATTTTTATGCCAAGTCTCAACCCTTCCTATAGCAACATATCTCTTTGTTCTAGAACAATGAAGTTACAGAAAAAAGGAAGAGGAACTTTCAATAAAAGAGAACATAACTTTTTGCAATCAAGATAGATAAAAATATTTTTGGCATTGAGAGTTTTCCGTAATAAAGAAAATAAGGATCGACATTTGAGTTCCACATAAAATGTAGGAAAAATCCGTTCCTCCGAAAGTAACTGGAGGATGGCATTCTCCGCAATCATATCACATTTAATAGGTGTCGCTTTGTTTTCAATACATGTACAAAATGAAGGAGACTTCATAAATAATGCTAGTGTAACGCTTTCGCCTGCAAACTTTTCTGCATCAGTAACATTTCTTATGGCAGTTTCTTTCTTGCTTAACCATGTTCAGATAAAAATATCCTAGAAATATTTTGAAAAAAACATCTTTCTTAACTCTCTCCAAGTTTCAATTCAGAAACGATTAAGTAACACCTAGTTCTTTTAAACATACTTTCGTTTCAAAAGCATACCGTAATTATTAAGGCATCTTCCAGTATCAATTTGATGACTTCGCGATTGTGTTTGGTGTCTTTTTTTAGTGTAAACTTTTTTTAAAAGGTTCAAAAACGGGACTGGATGTACACGCCGATCAGACTACATACTTCCAATTGTGTTACCTGCATCGTTCGTTATAGTTTTAGTGTGCGTTGTTGTTTTTCTACGACTGAGAGTGTTGAAGATTAAGCAGATGGACTTCAAATGGTCCCAGTTTGTTGCTAATACTGCTCTACAATACACTATTCCACCTGTCCAAGAAAATGTAAGTTTTCCGGCACATTATGTTTTTGTTAGAATTTTTTATTTGCACGTTTCAATCACGCTATTTTGAATTGATGGTCAAGACAAAAATTTAGTCAGGTTTTGTTGCGATTCTTGTTTTTGCAACATTTTATATGAAAGGGTTTGTTGCTTCTAGACGTCTTGGATCGATAATGTTAAGTATTTACCTACATATGGGTTTAAGAAGTTGTGATTTTAAACTAAATGTTATTTTTTCCAAACGCATTCAACAGCATGTTTCATACAACCTTAAATAAATCGTCAAGTAAATATCCTTTAATAAAAGTATTTTGCTATTAAATTCAGATGTTTTCTGAGCAAAAGCCATACGTAGCCCCAGCTTTTTGCCATCTGCCATATGCAGCTCTGCTCTCCTTTCGTGATAAGCGAAAAAGCAAAATCAATTATAGAAAGTCTAATTTTCTTCGAAGACATTCTGCAACCGGTTTGATAGCGAAAACATCTACTACAATTGTGGGTTGGTTTCGTTCGTTTTCGTACAAACAAAACTTGTTCCCAACTCCTAGTCTTGCTTTGCACTGACGTGAAATATTAAATCCACTGCTGAAAAGGAAGAAACCCACAATGGCGGATCCAGACCAGGCGTTTGGGGGCAGTCATATAGGGAGCACCAAATTTTTCAAACACCCCAGAATCGTTGGGTATCACACGAAAGTGGTTACCTTTTGCAAGCCAAGAAAGTGGCTCTTTTTTAGGAAATCACCGCAATTCAAATGTGCTTTATATCATTAATTCACAAAACTTTTGATGCGGGTCAAAAAAGATAAGCAATCAAGATCAAACCAAACGCTGAAATTTCAAAATATTTATTTTGTGAAAGCATTCTTCGAATTCCAGTATACACTTTCACTAGTTCTTGGCGCACGTGTAAACGCTGCGCTCGGGGCACGTGTCCTCTGCCAACCGCTTCTGACGTCAGTGATTCCAGCCGAATGTGTTTTCAGTTTAACCCATAAAAGGTTTGTTTTCTTGATTTATTCTGATCGAAAATCCATTCATACCAACCCGTGGGACTCGTAAGCAATATCCAGCAAGAGTTATACCGACGCAAAAGTGATGCCACAAAGCAGTTTACCTACCCCCATAAAATTTGAAATTGAAAGATTTATTATCATCTAATTACGATCGTAAAAATTACTCAAACACTGCTGTGTATTGTGAACAGAACAACGCAAAAAATGTGGTTAATTTACGTTTTTAACTTCTGATCATGCTTTATTGGTAATCACGAATGATTCCACTTTGCAGTTTATGTATATAACTTTACGCAACGAACTTTCATGCGAGGCACATGTATTCCAACCAATCTGATTACTAGCAAACCTACAGGGCCTGGTACTGTCAAAAGGTATTAGAGGCAAATGTAACGTTAGGAGCATCGCCTTCGAACCACGTTCTAAAGTTACAGCAAGCAAGCTTCTTATGAACAAAGTGTATTGAAATATATTTTTTTGAACTTCCGTAAAATAAGTTTTTTCGTAAGAATTAGATGCGACAACACTTCGAGGAATTCTTTTATTTTAACCAATCACTTCAACGCCATCTATAAACCCTAATGCAAAGAAATAGTAGGTAAGAGATAGATATCAAACTAAAGATATTGTGCAAGAGCTGAGCGAATCACAAAAACATCAGTGTGTATCACTCAGTGGCGTACGCAGAAAATTTTCATGGGGGGGGTTTCATTCAGTGGCATATGGTGGCCATTTGTATTTGGTGTGCGCTATTTGTAACGTCACAATTTGACGTCATATTCATGTTTCAAAGCGAAGTTTGTTGACATAATACGCATATTCTTCTACACGTACTCTCCTTATTTTTGTAATAAATCAAGCCCTATACACTCCCTCATAATAAAGTTTTTGTAAAATATCAACCTCAAGAGGGGGGGTTAACCCCAACCCCCCCCTTGCGTACGCCCTTGGTATCACTGCGTTCCCGGAATCTGCTCCCATTCGATCTTTTCTGTTACAATGGCCATTAGCTTTGCATCCCGCACATTTCAATGCCAAATAAACGGGTTATTGGGGCCGGCCCTGTTAGTAAGAAAAAGTATTTCATAGTTGAAAAAAACGTTCTCTTCTGTTTTTCAGTGCACTGCTGCAAAAACCGCTACGTGTTCACTGCAATCAAGTGTTTAAGCCAAAGGATTGACGGGGTTGTCTTATTTGCAGATTTGTCTAGTTTCACGTCAAATTATTTTGTTTGGGATAAGTAGTTGTCAACCATGCCGCAAACGTAAAGCTGTAGCAAAATTTTTTTGATGTTTCGTTGCACCGTAGACCATGTGTTTTAATTGTTTATAGTAGCAGAATTCACATACTTTAAATCAGGGTGAAGCAAACTTTTTCAATGAGGGCCACATTGTTCTTTCAGTACCCAGCCAAAGGCCAACTTCTACAATTATTCTATTTTTATATGAAATATAATAAATTTAATATTTTTAATTTTTATTGTATCATGTTGTTGATATTCAAACATGGTTTATTTTTTCATCAAGAGGATGGCATTTTTCATGTATTTTATCAGTGATGTAGTCGAGACCGTAACCTTCGAGACCGAGATTTCGAAAATTCCGGGGCCCAGACCCGAGACTTGAAATTCGAGATCTAGACGCGAGACTTCAAAATTTGCGGATTTTGCCGAAATTTTCAAAAAAATGTCGCCATTACTTCTAAGTTGATTATTTTTCGAATTTCTGGCATTTTGCTTAGCCGTTTTTTTACGATATTCGAAGTCTCACGACAATAGGCTGTGAGGAGACCTGTAGCCTTCGAGACCGAGGCAAGACCTGAAACCTTGGAGACCGAGACCAAGTCTCGAGGCTCCATCACTGTGTTTTATATTACCGTACTTTATTTTATTTTCATCACAGTATGAATATACTTCTCATACCACTTCTGTTTTTTATAACGCTATTTTGATCATATTCTACGCTTATTTATGCATTTGATTCGAGATCTACAGTATGTATGTGTGCTAAGTTCACTATGCACACGACTATCATATACTGCATGCTTTTTGAGTAGAAGCGACTTGTGATAAGTCAGTGATACTCGATCAGAAGAAAAAATGCTAAAAGTGTACGTTATCTGAACGAGGGCCGCAAAAAATGTTCAGCGGGCCGTAGTTCGCCTGCATAATGCACATTGACTTGAGCGCTTTATTGACTGCAGGGTATGTGTCTCCCAACGTTCGGGGAAAAGTGGGAAATAAACGTCTCGCAATTGAAATTTGAGGAATTGATCGGACGCGGCAACCATGGTGTAGTCTATCGCGGTTTGTACAACTTACCTACAAATGATGACAGTGACCAGGAAGAAACCAAGGTGGCGATTAAGTCACTCAAAGGTAGGTCATGTGAGTAGCTCATTGCATTCCATTTTGGGGTAAGCTATGCTGCACTCAGATGTAGACACTACAGTAGTTTTTGTAATTCATCATTTGAACGTGGCACTTAATTTTTCAACAGACAAATTATGAAGTCCCCAGTTGTAGTACTTCACTGTTCCCTTCCACCAAATTGTCCATCTTTATTAAGGAATAAATCCCGACTGAACAATTTTTTTATTAGAATCAGTGGATGAAAGTAAAACAGCTTTGTTTAGGATGATCTTCCGAGGCATATTCAGGTTTCAACTTCTGTCAGTCGCACGGGTTCTTAACTTGGGGTCCGTGAACTCAAAGGGTTCGTGAAGGTGATTCAAGGGGTCCATGAATGAGATTTAAAGAGTTAATAAGCTTTGCTGTGACATTTCGAATGGCTTATTAATCTTTGCAGACATTTCAATTAATACTACGATGAGTAAGACTTAATTTCAAATATTTATTGCAACGTTTCTTCTTGAAGGGTCCGTAATCTCTGTTAGGATGTACGAGGGGTCTGTGACACACAACTGTTGAAACAACGCTGGTCTAGCGAAAGACAACGCAGAACTTAACGTACAATTACAAGCTCTAGGTTTTCTGTAAGCTTTCGAGGAATCAGCCGGCTGGGCTTTGCTTTTATCTTTTCAGCCATGATCCAAGCTTGCGCATATGTGTATTCAAGTAACAGTCTTCAAAATGGTGATACGAGCGAATCAATCGTTTAAACTTTAAAGTTTTTACTGTATAGGAAATCAATTTCACGTAACACTAAGCATCCTCAGTCCTAAAATCTTATTTAAATAGAACTATTGGAGTAAGAATTGTGAATATAATAGTTCCATTTGAATAAGAATTATAAGACTGAGAATGCGTAGTGTTACGTGAGATTGATTTTCTGTAAAACACCATTTGCTGGATTGATTCGTTTCTATCACCTCTGTAGGGACTAGTTACTTGGTAACGTATCGTAAACTATTTTGCCACAATATGCATTTTTATATCCAACCTCCGTGACGGAACTTATGATTTACATCCGGTGCAATTCGCGTAGGTATCAGTTCACTTTCATTATACTTGCGTGTATACTTCCTTTAGAGCAGTTGTTCTCAACCTTTTCGGACCATCGTTTCAAACAAATATACGATGGATCACTTCGCGTTGCTGACAAAGTTGATGACCTCATGAATAACCTGAGTCGAAACTGTATTGCACGTAGGTCAGTGAACTCAAAGGCTTGTTCAGTCTTAGTCCTTAATAAAATAATAATCAACAAACTCATTAAGCAATCCCTCTTAATTTGCACACTCAACTGCTTGTTTAAGTTTAACAACTAAAAGATTAGTGAGGACACATACTTTGAATTCAAATTTATTTCTAACAAAATATCATGCACTCATACAGTACAATGTTCTTTGTACATAGAATCAATAAAACAGTTTACAGCACTAGTGACAAACTAGGTTGTGATGTTTTTGGCACAAGGACTCGAAATTTATTTCTGTGTGATGCAAAAGTGTTTTGAGCTTTTCAATTTCACGGAACTGCGCAAACCATTTACTGAGTTTGGTTTGACAAAGTCAGTTATATGTGTAGAAGCGTTGAGTGCTTTTTCCATGTCTCCTTCAATAATTTTAGCAGCCAAATGCTGCCGGTGGACAATACAATGAACATGGGAGATGTGACAAGCAACTGATTTCATTCTAGAAACAAAGCCTTTTACTCCTCCAGTCATGTCTGTCGCTACATCCAATGAAATGTAGATCAAATTGGTCAGTGGAATGCCTTTATCATTAAAATACTGCATTATACAGGGTGTCCATAAAGTCCTGCACACATTAAAAATTTTTATATTGCAAAAACCACATAAGGTAGAAACTTTACATTTTCGACAGTGAATTATAGTACCATAAAGTTTGTTTGTTGTTTTTTACAGGTTATTTTATTGTTAAGATAAGCAAGAATAAGTCATTTTTAATAATGGCGTAAGTTAACTATGTTTCATAGTTTGTTGCAAACTTACGCCTTTATTAAAAATGACTTATTCTTGCCTATCTTAACAATAAAATAACCTGTAAAAAACAACAAACAAACTTTATGGTACTATAATTCACTGTCGAAAATGTAAAGTTTCTACCTTATGTGGTTTTTGCGATATAAACATTTTTAATGTGTGCAGGACTTTATGGACACCCTGTACGATTAAAAATACCGTTTCCACGATTTGTTTCAGGCAAACTTTTTAATGAATGACATTTCTCTTACATAATCGTCACAGATGAATCTAACACAGACACGAAGGTTAGCTTGGCTGTAAATCGTGCTTTCATCAGTTTGGAGAGAAAACTTTGTCTTGCTCAGAGTTTCCACCATTTGTCCTCATCAAAACTATTTCCTCTTGTCTTCTTGTGATTGTGTCCAAAAAAAAGACATTTTCATCAGAGCAGATGCAGCATCTTTTCCCAGGACTTTGCATGCACAGGCTAAAATAGAAGGCTAGACAAGCTGATCACCATAAAGTTGAAACGTGCTCCAACCTTTGGCAAGGATTTCATAATCAAATAACTTGGTTTGAGAGTTTCTCTGCATTTGCAGTGTTCATTTTCTTAAGAAGTCGAATGCTTTAACTGGCTGTGTTTTTTTTCTCTCAAAATATTCCCTTTACCAACAGATGATGGATGCTTAGATTTTTGATGATGATGTAGCTTGACTTCAGAGCATCGTTTGTCAGCAGGATACCACATTGGAGGCACATAGGTTTTGCGTCAACAGATACAAAACCAAATGTGATAAAATCATCATTGTAATGTCTCAGTTTTGCCTTCTTAGCAACAAGAGCTTCTGATATTTCATTAATTTGAAAGCACTAAAAATACTTAACTTAGCGTCTGAAAAATATAGCACGTTACATGCATAAAACTACAAACACAAGAACCACCGATCATCCACCTGGACCACGTTGAGACTCACTGTTTAGAATGTTACGAGTGATGTGCCCGGATCTACGCGGCTGCTTTGATAATGGATACTGTATTGGTGCCAACTCAAATGCAAACATTTCCTTGTACCACACATTCATGTTGTACAGTTCTTTTTGTACCTAGACAGTTCCTCGGTATGAGCAGGAATCAAACCCAGCCTACCAGCTGCGGTGGTGCATACTAAACCCCACTGATACCGCTGAGCCAGTAATTATTATCGAAGAGTAGCCTCGCTAACAACACATCGCGCCTCTTGGTTACTGTCGTTATAGATTTGTGTTTTAATCTTCCGTTTTCAGTGTCATTTTTCCTACTGGATACAAAAACGTTGAACAAATCTGTTTCTATTTTGTTGTCAGTGCGCTGATGATGCACATGGTTAAGTAAGCGGAACTCTGGAATTACCCGAATAGCTTAAATTGATTCCGCCACAACTTTTGCATAGGACTTTTTGACACCTCAGTGAAGCGCGCGTTGTTACTTTTTCTTTTAGTTTTAAGAGAGCGTTTACGCGACACAGTACTTTTACTGTTCAGAGGGGCCTGACGAAGCGCATCGACTTGGAGAATTTCTTGCAGAAATCGGATTTAATTTAAATATCGGTGAACATCCAAACATTTTGAAAGTGTTAGGCTGTTGCACCACTCAAAAGCCAATACTTATGGTGACCGAATACATGAAGTATGGAGATCTGCTACATTTCCTCTGGGATGCTCGCATGGTGAAGAAATAATCTCGGTTTTGTAGATTTTTTGCCCTTTCGTAAGCTCTCTTTCACTGCTATTTTTCGCAGCCTGCAAAGAGCTTGCAGGATCCTGCATACTGCATAACAGAAAAAACCCTTTGTCGAATGGCTTCACAAGTTGCCAAGGGAATGGAATATTTGACGAAATCCAGGATCATTCACGGCGATATAGCGGCCAGAAATATTCTTGTTGGAGAACACCTTGTTTGTAAACTATCTGACTTTGGTTTAGCAAATGACGTTTACAGGTACTTGGCACCTTGATTGCTTTTGTGTTAATTTTAAAATTGATGTAGTTTTTGGATGTGTATTTCCTCCTAGTAATTATTATCCATGAGATTTTATAAATTATGACAGTTTTATTTTCAGGCAATTTTAAACCTATTTGTTAGAAATAGATGTGAGCGCAATATTCGAATTCCCTGACAAATTAGTTGTTGGTTCTAAATATTTTTTCTATACAGCATTTTCAAATCGCTTCTATACATCACACTCACGCAGACTTTCTGATTGCGCTTGAGCATTGCTGCATGTAAATGCTCTCCTTTTTCAAAGAACGCAGCACACATTAGAAACAAGATTTTTTCCGAATTTTATTTTTCTGCAAATCAATTCTCAATTTGAGGAAAGTTATTTGGTATATGCGACCCACACCAATTTTTTTTTTATTGGCGACGTTTTAGTTCGAGGAAAAAGTTAATTTAAAAGTGCATGCGCCAATTTTAAACAGAAAAGATGTTGAAAATCTGAATGAAAAATGGTTAATCTTTTAAGAATGCATGAAAAAATTCGTAAAGTCAGCAGATTTTTAATGCCGGTCATTTTTGTTTTCTTTAAATTTTGATTAAACTTTTTCCTGAAATGTTTTGATTCGTTTCGTACCTCAATAAATATTCGCTCTGTTTAAAATTCAAGGCAAGCGACGGCCTAATTTGCTATAGCCACGCTATACAACACAAATCCAAACTAACCTTAGGTGTTAAAACACCAAATGCTTCTCGATGTAAGGGTTTGGTGCCTACAGTGTTAAATTTTACAAACATACGTTCCATTATAGTTGATTTGCTTTTTTCATTTATTTTTAACAATGTACATCCATTATGTTGATGAAAAAGTTGTAACTTTTATACATTTCTAACCTAAGTTTTAAACTCTAAAGGATTCTTGGGCGAAACTGAATGCGAGACAAAATCCGAAGTCAGTGGCAAAGGGGTGAAAACCGTTGTCGTGAGAAAAATATTTCGGAACGGTAAACAAACAAATTGTTCTGAAAGTCTTGACAGATTCCAGCGAGTTTAAGAATACGGTCAAAGCTGCTTTCATTCGGCAATTTACTCCAAATTTTAATAAGTTGCATAAATTTCCACGAAATGTAAACTTAGAAAGGAGGTCCCCGGTTATTTATGGCAGTGCCCAGTACCATCGCCTCTCATTGCCAACGAACATGGATTGCGTTTAATTGTTAGTTTCATGTACCCCAGTTACTTCACTTTTGCCAAGTTTCAACCATTTAGAGCGGTTGCAGACAGTTGTGGGCAAATTTGAATACTAATCATCTTTATCCAAGTGCCCCTTAGCGTTTTCGGAGATCGTCTTGAATCCTCTTTTCATGTTTACCCAATATTATATCTCGTAAAAGTTGATGCAGTCTTTCACTATTTGTTACGGAACTGCAACTTCGAAAAGGAAATTTGCAATGTTACAAGTACCTTATCAGTAACTATTTTCTTGCATCCTCACTTGATTTGTCAAGTGCAGTATTACAGCTCTAGTAAAGGTAAACTCAAATTGAGTTATACGCGCAGGCATATTAATGTGGAAATATATGAGACGTTAGCTTTATCTTGTTGTATATTGTAAGTGTTTCAGTAGTAAGCTAATAAAGTTACATGAGATAAAAGTCACTAAGAATTTTTATTTGAAAATTCCCGTACGCTTTCCAGGCGCGTAGCCAGAAATTTTGATAGGGGGGGGTGCAAACAACAACCAATTCCCAGTATTTAATATATAATGATCCTTGTTTTTAAACTTTCATTTTTTGTAGCACCCTTTTTCTGAATAATTTCAGATTTAAGGCGGCGAATAGAGTCTATTTTCGTTGAGTTTTAACAGTTTGTTTTTAGTAAAGTTCCAAGCTTCTATTCTGGATCAATACCACCTTTGCTCGTATTGTCTTGCAAAAAAACTTGTGAGAATCTCGATGCCATAAGTGCACGATATGCTTTTTGCAGCCAATATTGCACTTGAGCAAAAAATCATGGTGGCCACCATGATGATTGCGCTCTTTATATAAACACGCTTCTGGTGTACACCAACACACGTTCAGTCGAAGCCGAGTAGCGACTTTGCTCAAAAACACCGACTTCCGAAGTAGACCTACAAAAAGTATAAGACATGGATGCGTATAAGACATGGATTGGATCCTGTTGTCTACCAATGCTTGAACGACTAACTGACGTATGCAGCTCATACGTGTAAAGGCTAGATTCTCTCAATGCGTTTAAAAATATTCGGATTTTATGTCGTTAAACGCCATGACATGCGACTGCGGCAGAATTTTTGTGTACTATTTGCACTAACTTTGCTTCCCAAAAACAATTAGGCATTTAGCTAGCTGTTTAGAGTTTTAAAAATTCACAAATATGATGAAGACAATATTGTAAATTGGGGAAAATTATACATGTCCTCTAAGCAAACTTACATATGTTTGACCCACTCAGTCTATAGAAAGTGTCAAAGCAGTTGTATATTTGCGAAAACGAAGCCGCAATCGGTTATCACCATTGTTCCGCAATAAAGTTAAGAAGTACTTGTAACACAGCGGTTGGTTAGTTGATTTAGCGATTCTAGCGTGACAGCTTGAAGTCTTTTTTAAATCCATTACTGTTTAAATAACAAAATCCAATCGATAAGGAAAAAGTCTATTTAGTTTCATTTTAGTCACACGCGCCAAAGAGAAAGCTGACTGAAAGCAGTCTGTAAGCATAGTAATGCCAATTCTCTCGCACTTTACAGCATCTTCCTACTTACGTTAGATTTTGCTACCGACTCTTACTATTGCAGCTAAGTAATCTTAAATTTTCTATAAGATAGGGTGGAAAGTAACATATCAGATGAAAGTTGAAACACTTTGAGCAGATGTGCAGATAGGACTCTGATTACTTGATAAGACTGATTTTTACTCGCCGGCAAAGTAATGGGAAATCATTGATGAAAACGCTCCACATAATTGTGATTGAACCTTCACAATACATGTTTACTCATCACAAATAAATATTCAGAATGAATGTTATTGTTGGCAAACAGTGTCTATGGCGTAATTGCGTAATAAACAAGCTTTTGAAACTGGATTCCTTCTTAGCCAAAGTTTGAGTTTTAAGGTATTTAAAATGTATGTAATCACGATATTCACGCATTCAGTTTTAAAACTTCAAAAACCTACGATATTCATTTGAGAATATGCGGCTGACACTGCAGACAAACCAGGGCTGTGGAGCCGGAAGTCAAATTTCAGGCTCCAACTCCAAATCCAAGCATTTACATTTTTGGCTCCGGCTCCAACATCTAGAAGTTTTTGGCTCCGGCACAGAACGATTTGGTCCAATAAAAACTAAAACCCATTGTAATATTGGTACAACTTGATGACCCCACAAACTCTGACTGTAGAACCAGAAACCAAGTTGCAGGCTCCGGCTCCACCATCAAAAAATTTTGGCTCCGGCTGCAGTCATCCAAATTCGCTTGGGCTCCAGCTCCACAGCCCTGACACAAAAACAAGTTATATTTGTAGCACGCCAGACTTATCAGAGAGGAATTTTTGCGATGGTTTTGCAATGAAGCTTACATTATCACTAGGGTATACAGCAAGCTGGTGTGCCAGAAAGAGCTACGAAAGCGTTACTCCTTTGCTTTTACTTGCGATTAGTGATTACAAGCGGTTATATACAAGTTTGTATTTCATTATCACCAACTTCCACACAGTGCTCAAACCTCAGGTAGAGGTCAACCATGATATGAATTCTCTAGCATTTACACTATACAACGTTTGATTAATCATGGGCAACTGTAAAACATTGGTTTTATCGGGTTCGACTAATACCTGAAGTAAGATAGATTCCTTAAGCAATTTCGTTGATTTGCACGGAAGTATTTCCTTGGCTTACACATCAAAAGCTTGATAAACCTGAAAATGTTTGGTGCAACTTTTCGGTATTGGGGGCAATTGCCAAATGCCCCCATTGCCCCCCCTGGCTACGCGCCTGGTGCTTTTCGTATGTTGAGAAATTAACGTGCTTCATGCGGATTTCATTCAAACTTATTAAAGTGCTCCCAAAGAACAAATTAGTCTAATTCCTCTTGCAGCAGTCCAAAGTCTGCTGATAAACTTATTAGATAATTTATCACCTGCACGCGCCACTTTTTTATTGGGTGCTCGACAACGCAATGCACTGCGTGGCTTCTTCATGGAATAACTCCCACACTGACGTCCATGTCACTTCGTTAAAGTCAACTGATGAAAAGAACAATCAGTGGTGTAGGAACTGGAGGTGGAGGGAGTGCAAGTGTACCCCAAAAATTTCTGATCTGTCAAAAATTTGGGCAAAGAATCTTCGGCATTTTTTACAATATTTATGAAATTATGTACTTGTTATTGAGTGTATGAACAAAGTTTATTGTGTCACAGAAAACATATTAAATACACATAAAATCAACAAACTGTTTCTAATAACTTCGACTTTTAGTTTGTGAGGGTTGATGAGTAGCTGACTCACTTGAAAGTTTTGGCAAAAGAAGGCATTTCATTTATATGCTTTACAAATTGTACACTGAGGGATTCGAGTATACTGCATGGCACCTGCTTCATATCAGTATAGTCCATGCCCGGCAAGTACATAAAAGCATTTGTTTCTATTTTTAACTAGTGTTTGGATGAACACACTTTGCCATACAGTTTGTTGCATATATGTACAGTTGAACAGAAAATGTTGTGAGATTCACGGCATAGTCATAATACCGAGGCATATGAGGTGATCGCTCCTGCCCAAGGTGCGCTACGGCGATTCACTCAGTGGCCATCGATCGAACATTCAACCTTCCGATTGACTTGCGGACACTTTACTGCTGAGCTATTGCCACCCCCACATAAAAGTTTTTCGGGCAAATTTGAGGAAATTCAGGCAAAATGTCCTTTGCAACCCAAAAAAAGTACCTGCTCCTACACCTATGAGAACAATTTTTCGGATACTCTACTCTCACTCATATAGCTATTGCGACATTTACTGTGCAGGTACGGCGTAATACAAGGTCAAGCGGAAAGGTGTGTACCTTTGAAGTGGGTCAGTCCAGAGCGCATGATGTCCGGGAAAATCCCAATAACAAGCAAGAGCGATGTGTAAGCTTTATTTGTGACTTTTTATGCTATCTTCGAAAATGTTTGCAACATCTTTAGTGTTCCCTGTTGCTCTAATTTCATTAAACGAAAACAGTCCGCTACGTGCAGTAGGTGTCTTAGTGAGCATGCAAGGGTGTGCAAAAGTCCATTTTCCATTTATGCTCTTTGAAGGGATTTCGTTTTTATTTTACGCGCTTTTAAAATTTTGTGAGTTTTGTTTATGGCTGTGTTTTTTTTATAGTTGACTGTAGCTTCTTGACTAAAAATTTAGATTCCTTTTTCGTGTAATTGTGTTTATTATTATTCTTTAATGCGTAGCAAATGTCCAGCTTAGAAATCATGGAGATTTCCAATCAATAGATAAGAAGTAACAGTAAAAGGATAAAGCATAAATGGCATAAAATCAAAGGACAAGGGGTTACAGTCAAGTTATAAGGGCCCCGAACCAAGATCAGAAGGGTCTACTATCAAAGTATAGTCAGAGTATAAGATGGCCCTTTACTCCATAGTCAAAGATAACGGGGGTTAGTATTGTTTTATGTGAGCTTCAATTTAAGGATATTGAGACCTAACAAAAGACTATAGAACTATTTTACTCACAATTGCAAAACTTATCTGCTAGCTCACCATTCTTGTTCGCATATCTGTTATTTATTATTAGCTGCCCAGTTCATAAAAGTAAAGTACCGTACTAAGTAAGTAAGTGTATGTTTTTGCGACGAAATTATGATTCAATAGATCACACAACATTGCGTAGAATACAAGCTAATGCAGAATAGTCTAATTTTGCCATCTAACTGAGCTTACAAGAGGTTCTAACTAAGCGTATGATACGTTCAGCTCCACAAAGGCTTTAAGTAGCAATAGAGTTCAAATTTAGTTCAAACAATGCTGCATGATTGATTCTCTCTATATCTTATCATCAAACAAATTATGCTTGGTCAGTTCTTCTCAGTTGATTTACTGTAGAGAAATTCCATGTTTATGTGCATTTTAGGACAGTGGCAGTCCAAGAACAAATACGTTTTCGCAAACTTTAACTTAAGTCTCGAGCAACACCGTTGTCTTAACAGTAAGATGAGAGAATGTGAGAAACTGGTTTTGTTGGAGAGAATCAAAATAAAACTACAAATATTTATGCGCATACTTGCATGGTCTGCTGTATTACTCATTAACTGATGATGCAGTGTTGTGTCAATTGCTCTCGTTTATTTTCACGGCAGATATGAATTTCTAAATGTGCATAGGGAAGCAGTGGGATGTAAGTTTTGTTGTATGCTGTTTTCAATTGTGTTATTTGACAGTGGATCTATGGTACACGCATGGGAAGCGTAACGTATTACAAAAGAATGTAAATAAAGTTGGCATGAAAAGTTGAGCATCAGATATCGTTGTGAAATATACTTAAATGCAGTTTTTTTAAGGTGTTTTAGGGACTGCTTTAAAAATCGGGTCACTAGAATCAGCGAAAATTATCATTGGGTCCCTAGAATCAGAGAAATCAGGTCCCTATAAATCAATACCGGGTACCTAACGTTTTCCTTATAAAAAAAAACCTGCTTAAATGCATTAGGATTTGGGACCGCAATTCCTGAAAGTGAATTTTGTTGGTTCCTCCTTTTACCCTAACCACTTAGAAACACGTTTTGCTTTAAAGGTGGTCTTTTGGTAACTTGATGTACGAAATGGTAACATTGGGATGCATGCCTCACGGAGAAGTGAGATCAAATCAACTTCTGGAGAAACTAAGATCAGGTTATCGCATGAAACAACCCAACACATGTAGCGATAAAATGTGAGTATCATAGCAGTTGATTACATTTATTATGATGTTGTGAAACATAGGTTGGAGTAGTAAACAATTTTCTCGCTAAAGTCAACACTTTACCATAAAATCAACCAGAACCGTCGCCAGAAAGTCTTTAATAGGGGCATTTACGTTTGTGCAGGAGGGCTTGACAATGAAAATTTAATAAAAACTCCATTGATTTATAGTGTTTCATATTTCGATTTGGAGGGGATAAACACACCACGCTTTCCTGTACGTAGGGGTTAAACATTATCCCCTATTGACAGCTATGAATCACTCATGTGTACGAAGTTCATTCAGTGTTGCATTTGACTTTAGTGTTAAATCGCTTCACAATTGTAAGATCTTGCCTAAAGATTTAAGGCGCTTTTGTTAAATACAGTCCCTGCTTGCTGAAAGGAAGTGAAAACGTTAATTCGCCTAGACCAGCTATGTCGAATCCAAATGCCTTACTGAGCCAAAAATATGTCACTATGTTGATCAGGGCCGCACATTGAATGACGTATTATTGAGGGCCGCACACTGACTGGCTTACTTTGATTTTAGATTATTGAGGGTCGCACATTGAATGGCTTACCGATTGACTTACTTTGAATCACTGACTTCGATAAGGCTAGACGTGTGTGATTTCAAGCATGCAGGCCGCGGGTTGGACATAGCTGGCCTAGACTCACACAATAGGGGCCTACATGAACTCGCTTGTGTCAAAATGCGAAGAAGACTGGTCCAGCAATGATGTGATTACACCTCTCAACATTCCCAGGCATCGAACTTTACAGTTTGTTCGATTCTCTGCTTTTCGTAAAGCGGTTCATAAATACTGTTTACTGATACTGTTTACTGATACTGCGTTTCAAAATAGAAAATCGTTTTGCAACGCATTTTTGCTCTAAGCGAGATTATCGCATGTTGAAACAATCTTCCTATACATGGCCCATACCGTCGGTTTCGCGGCGATCAGAATGACGAAGACACGAGAAGAAAGTTCTCATACAACGCAATTGCGAGTACAGATAATGTAACTGCACAACACAAGAATTGTCCTTCCTGGGCAGAGATTTTTTGGGGTGTTGATGAGATCGCCCATTTCTCAACCGCACACACTTGGTCATCAACGAGGTTATTCCGATGGGAAGGCAGTAGGCAACACGACCGGACTCCGACGAAGATTGCATCCGCACTGGAGAATTTCCCCGCTACAGTCATTATGCCGAGCGCTTGGACAGACTGAAGCAAGTTCCAATTTTTAAGGTCTTGGCACGACCCGGCCGAGATTCGAACCACACGAACAACGACCTACCAGACATGAAGCGAGCGCTCTAACCACTAGGCCACAACAATCTTCTTAATGCTCGAAAATCTTCTAAGGTCCTGCACAAAGCCGGCATTATAGTTGCGACATGTCGCTGCATTAAGTTTGTTAAAATATTCAAACGGCACTTAAAGCCAAATGTTACATCCCTAAACTGTTTCTGACAACTAAGCAAGCATCCCTAAACTGTTTCTGACAACTAAGCAAGTCGCTGAAAAAAGATAGCCGTCATCTCATACTTTTGCCTAGTCACCTCACAACTGCAAAATGAATTATGGAATAGGATTATTAAAACAGATTTGGATTCATATATAATGAAATCCTTAAACACATTGCGAAATTGCAGGTCCATACTTTACAGTAGATTTGGTGAAATACAATATACACATACTTAACAACTGGATTGGCAGTTAATTGGAGAAAGTTTACTCGAAGAAAGATTTAAGTAGCTAAGATATAATATGTTCTTGAACAGAGTTTTGCTAAGTTTATATAAGAGTCACCATATTCTGTTCTGAATCACTGACTTCGATAAGGCTAGACGTGTGTGAATTCAACTCTTTAATTCACAAGCGAAATGGTTATCTACTGAAATTTTCTGGATCCAACCCCATGTGAGAGCAAACTAATCAATAACTGCTCGGTTCTTACAAAGGGGCTTATCGGTCGGGATTAGCGTCAAAACCAAGGGCATCGCTTTGGCATTCAAACAAGTTCATCTATACCAGGGTTTTTTTAAGGTGTTTTAGGGACCCGACTCGGGTCCCTGGAATCAGAGAAAATGGTCACCGGGTCCCTACAGGTGCATACTGGGTACCTAACTTTTTCCTTAAAAAAGTCCTTTCTGTACTATATAATAGCTATAAGCAAATGGCTGATTTCTACATAACAATTAACTGATATCATCATTAAACCCATCGGAAGTTCCACATTAACTTGTCAAACGTTTTGGGACCAATGCTGTTTTCCAAAGCTTAAGCAAACTCATTTGCAGTATCGAATGCTGTCACACAAGCATTAGGGTAAATGCATGAACATTTGTGTTAGCTTTCAATGTTTAAAAATATAAAACAAATAGGCAAATGGGCAACGATTTAGTGTCGCTGCTTAATTTAACTCATCGACTGATTTTATGCACAGTGATAGCTTCAACCTTGTTTGTTATGTGCATTACCCGAGCCAACTTTTCCTCTAATTGAATTGCAAACGTTGACTTACTACGTATGTTTCAAAAAGTAAGATGGCTTGAGGAAGCATACCTATGAAGGAAGAAAATTTTGAGACGCTGCCTGATAAAAATTCCCTCTACGTTGTTCCAGCTTCACGCAGGCTGGTGTGCAGAAGTAGTTTTAAATCCGCTTATTAAAGTCACTGAAAAAGCGACTGATATGTTTCTATCTAATTAATATCCGAAGCATTTTTACGTTATTGAAAATTTTGCTGGCTGTTTTCTTGCAAGATGGCAAATCATGTGGCGATGTTGGAAATGGAAAGCGGCAAATCGTCCCACTTTTACGGAATTAGTTAAATTGCTTGAACAAGCCCCAAATGTATTGGATAAAGAACAAGATATGCTAATTGGTGTGGACCGAATGGAAAAAGAGGTGAAAGTATCTTGTGTCACAATTGTTTTTGTGATAAAAATATGGAGAAATATCGGTTGGCTCTTTTTTACAAATTATGAAACCTATTTCGCATTTTTAATGCTTTAATATTTGATCTGTTAATGTTAATACAGAGAAGTTATGTCAAGCTGGCCTTTGCCAGTGTAGAAACGTTTTGTAATTTGCTGTATCTTGGATCTGCCTGCAACTGTTCTGTGGCTAACGCGACTTATACGACGAATAAACTTTAGGTTCTCTCGCCACTACAAATGTTATTTATGATGAGAGGGAATTAACAGTTCAACACTTGTTCTTTAATTTTTTCCAACTGCAGTACTTTGCACTTTTACTTCTCGAATAAAGTAGTAACAACAAAAACCTTGCGACATAGACAAAGAAGAGATGTTATGCATCATGATTTGCGCGACCACCATAACGATAAGCATTTCATACGACAGCATTGCTGCTAAACCACTAAAAGTTGATTCACCACAAATACAGGGAGTTGTATTAAAAATTCAAAGGAATTTATTTTCGATTTTTTGTTTACATACGCATTCTACTAAGTTCTTAAATTGTTGTTGCTTATTTCAGGAATACGAAAAGCAACTTCAACATTCTTACATAAATACAACCTTTGATGATGTCATAACAAGTGAAGGTGAAAACGAATACCCGAAGAGTTGAATCTACCGCT
>Ga0210059_1005434_pt1 | contig 20541 bp, 17 predicted proteins | sample Ectturendosymbi2_FD_188042 | JGI IMG/M metagenome (GOLD analysis project Ga0210059, IMG submission 188042) | Ecteinascidia turbinata endosymbiont from Florida, USA - Sample 2 (SPAdes) (version 2) | ecosystem: Host-associated > Tunicates > Ascidians > Unclassified | place: Key West, Florida...
CAACAAAACAGGGCAAAGCCTACATTGGAATGTATAAGAAACCGGTTAAATAGCGTAAAGGTATATGGTAAAATAAAGAACAAGTGTAAAATAGCGAACCAATAATGTGTAAAACTGTGTGGTGAGAGTTGGCAAATCTATAGGCACAAAGGCAGTCAATAAGACTACAAACTCAAAGGCCGGTAACAGATAAGCTTCACTCATGTTTTAAAACGTTGTAATAAATAGCCGGGAAATTTGCACTTTTATCATTCACGGTGTTAGTTTTTAAGTTAATATATAATGATTCTAAAAAGATGCGTTAATGGTAATTATTTACATGGTGTAGAACATGAGCATAATACCAATTGAAAGCATGGCCACTTTGGGCTGCATGTTTTGTTAGAGCTGTTTTCTCTGGGTTTTTGAGAACATTTCTTGGTAAAGCGTCCCTGTGGTGCTCTTTCAGTCTAGTACTCAGGCTTCGTTTTGTTTCACCAATGTATCTGTGTTCGCAGCTCCCACAAGGAATTTCATAAACGACGCCTCGACGTTTGCTAGCAGGAACTGCATCTTTTCCTGAAGCTAAAATTGTACTTAGTTTAATTATAGGCTTGAAAAAGGTTTGTATACGATGTCTCTCCAGAATCCGTTTCAAAGTCTCCCCCAAGTCTGCTGAGTAGGGCAAAACGATTTTAGATCTAAACTCAGGCGATCTGTTGTGTTGCTTCTTCTTTCTATTTTTAATTATCCATTTCGGATAACCATTCAAAAAGAGAGTTCGTTTCACGTATTTCAGTTCGCTGTTCAGGTCTTGGGCTGTGGAGAAAAGTTTTTTGGCTCGTTGGAAAAGAGTGTTAACGACTGACTGTTTATGCTGTATAGGGTGTTCTGATCTAAAGTTGAGGTATCTATCTGAATGGGTTGGCTTTCGATATACTGCTGAGAGTAAGTGGCCACTTGGCGAACGCTTAACCAGGAGGTCCAAAAACGGAAGGCATTCTTCTTTTTCTTTTTCTATTGTGAATTGGATGGAGTTTTCTATTTTGTTCAGATATGTCAAGAATTCGGACAACTTTGATCTCTTCATGATCACAAAAGTGTCATCTGCATATCTTTTCCACAAACGTGGAAGGTCTGTAAAGGTTTCTAGAGCCCGTGTTTCAATGTCTTCCATGACTAAGTTTGCCACTACTGATGAGACGGGGGAGCCCATTGCTGTTCCAAAAACTTGTTTGTAATTAGTTGAATTTAAGCAAATTTCAAGTCCCTTGATAAGGTCACTGGTTGACAAACCTGTGCGTTGACTCAGATCAGGATCGGATTGAAGACGTTGTTTAGCTATGTTTAATGCCAATTGAATTGGGACTTTTGTAAATAAGGATACCACATTAAATGAGACCATTATTTCATCAGTTTGGAATATTTCATGAGTAATTGAAGATGCGACGTCTGAAGAGTTTCTTATGTGATATTTTGCTTTTCCGATAAGAGGTTTCAGTAGAAAGGATAATTCCTTAGCTAGGCCGTAAGTAGGTGAGTCTGTGAAGGATACTATGGGCCGTAGAGGGATGTTTTCTTTGTGTAATTTTGGTAGTGCGTACAGTCGGGGTGTTGTGGCATCTGTGATTTTCAGTCTAAAGCTTGCTTCTTTTGTGATCTTACTGGATTCGAGTAAGTTATTTATGAATTTATTGACTTTTTTAGTTGTAGATGCGGTTGGGCTGGTTTTGAGCCGTTTGTAGGTTTCTTCATGTACTGTGATTGAAAACATTGCCCTGAAGAAGCCCACTTGAATAGGTGGGCGAAACGTTGGCTGATAATAAAATATAATCACCGGAAGAGCTTATTCATCTGTTTGTTTGATTTGAAACCTGGTGGCAAACGCTACGAAACAACATGAGTAGCAAAAAGAACAGTATGCTGGATAGTTCACATTGAAACATAAGTGAACAGAGCGTTTCAAATTTGATTCAATTTGCATAAAAACGAAAAGTAACCGCTATATGCCTCATCGATTTTGAGCTGAAATTAAAAATATAAGCAAGTGAAATTTCTTCTTTGCCCTGGACTGGTAGACTGTATTCTTTTCAACTACAGCCATTCAAAAAATTCGCCGAAGTTACACTTACTTGTGTAACCGAACACTCACTCACCACTTACAAACGTAAGGTACCAATGTTCTTACTTATTCTCGATATATCACAACATACAATCACCAATGCATTATCTTACTTGTATTTGGCGTAACGTGTTGCACCTTCAAAATCCTCCAAATCTATTCGGAGTTCGAAAGACAGATAACTGCTTGTTAACTGATGCAGAACTTGTAAACCTGGCAATGTAAAATCACACTTTAGTATGGGGAAATTCTTGGGGTTTAAACTTTTGGGATGTACGCAATGTTTGGATTCAATAACTTCATCAATATTTTTGTATAAAGCAGCAAAACACATTTTTATGTTAAATCAGGGTTTTATTAAGGAAAATGTTAGGAACCTGGTTTGGATTTGTAGGGACCCGATTTCTCTAATTCTAGGGACCCGATTTTCTCTGATTTTAGGGACCCGGTGGTAATTTTCTCTGATGCTAGGGACCCGATTTGAAATTCTGGGGACCCGAATCGGGTCCCTAAAACGCCTTAAAAAACCCTGGTTAAATATGCCAATTTATTATTGAACCTCTGTGTATGTTTCACCTGTTTCGCATATTATGCGACGAGCACATGCTATGCAGTTGCCAGTAGCACACGGTTTTGCATGTAGCAAAATGCAGAGTGACTTGTCGCTTGCACAGAGGCAATTACGAACAGTTTGCAAGGTTCATAAAATTCCACAAACACTTTCACGATACCCGGTTCTGGATTAATTCCAGCTCTGTATGCGTCATATCAAACCTGAACTTGGCCCATCACGTCATTTTGTGACAATGAGTGTTATTCAAGGGCAAACACACGCGCAGAACGCATACAAAACCGACGACCTAAAACTGGGTCTTTTAAATTACAATTATCACCAAATGTGAATGCGTAAAATCTCATAAATCAGCAAAGTTCATGGCAGAAATACTGGTTTACTGTTCATTTGTCTGTGAGTGTAAATTCTTAGAGTGATAAAAAACAAAAAAAAAACGATTCGCTGTTTGAAGCCTTTATTTTTTATCGAAAATGCTGATAATGTGATTACCTAACCAAAACTCATTCTGCTCATTGCCGAAACCACGTTTGTAATCCGCCCAAGGTCGATAAAACTCTTCTGTGCCTTCACTTCTTCGTTGAAATACCTGAAAAAAGTGTCTCCCGCATATAACTTGCCTTGCCGACACAATTCAACAAACAAAAAATTTTCTGAATTTCTTATTTGCTATATCAAAACCACTCAATTCATTTTTGCCTCTGACCTGAGATGAATGGAAGAGTAATGGGTAATAAGCAGAAATCAAGCCATTACAAGTAATAAAGCGTTGGGCGAAGATGAGCATTACCGGTGCATTACGGAAAATGCTTATTGAAACCACAGGTTTTGTAAGACAAACGTACACTTGCGACCAATGCTGGTTTGTAAACTAGTATTAGCTTATAATATTTTGTACCGAACAGTCCTTAAATCTACAGCTGTACAGCAGTTGGCTTGTGCCACCGTGAATCTCACCAGCCATCCACCATTGTCAGTCGTCTGATCACAAAATATAGTAGTACTTCCTATCTTGGGAATTTTGATTGTGTATATTCCACTTGCATTATTTCCTTTTTCCATCATCCCCACGCACAGTCTTGAATCGAGTACGCGGTCAAGAGCATCTGCAAAAATACGTACGTACGAGGATATTCTCCATTTCATTAAACCCATGCTAGATAAATTTAGAATCTGTGACCATGCTTCCGTTGTTCAAACAAAAAACATGCATGTTGTGGCGACATACTTAAATTATATCCAGTGGTGTGTGGTGGAGGAACTTTTCTAAAGTGGGGGAACGAGTGCACGTCAAAAAACTGTGGAAATTTTTTTTCATTAGGCGATTTACTTTAAATGGACCAAATACTAATAGTGTTGCTTAAAGTTATGTCACCATCTTTCTAAAGTCGGGTAGCCCGGCACCCCAGAAAAAAGTGAGGGGTCTAGGCATACCGGGTCCCCCGGTTCCTCTACCCCTGATTATACCACTAAGTGCGGTACAGGAGCACTACACACCTTTTAACATTTTGCATGTATAGGAGTACAGTTAGTCGCTTTCCCTAAATTAATGATATAAATCATTATTTTGTGTATTCGTCACTGGCCCATACACAGAAAACCTTACTTTTTGTAGCTGAAAGCAAGATTGTATTTATTCATGGTTAGGATGACCACACGCACTAGTTTAACTTGAACAGTCGCTATGTTGGAAGCTGTGTTTCGGTGTCCCGGTCACGCACTGACTCAGACGGACTGCAGGCTGAGGACAGATGCTTGGGCTGTTGCAGCAGTTAATACGGTCTCTGTCGGAAATGGTGAAGACGAGGTTCGGGAAAGAACTGATAACTTTTCTTTGCATAGACAAATTAAAATTTTGTCGGATGTCGTCAGAATTACCAACTTATCCTAATTCAAGATAGACGTGTTGATCCTTAGTTGAAGGATTAGCGACCTAATTTTGCAAATTCCCAGTTTTTATTCCAACATTATGGTCAGCCTGTTCATGGTGGAAACAGCCCTTATTCAACGCATTCTGTAACATCCCAGATATTCAACTTTTTGGAAAGTTCAGCGCTTTTTGATTGTTTCAAGCTTACCAACGTGGGCTTGCAGAGTGACTTGCGTGTGATTTAGTTCTGCTTCCAGGCGTGCAACTTTTGCCTGAAGTGTGTGAACATTTGGACTTTCTGCTGGTTCTCCTTTGTGTCCACGAGGCCCTCTTGGTCCAACCGGACCGGCAGGTCCCCTTTTTCCTGGGATACCACGTGGCCCTGGAATCGAACTTTCGTCTGAGCTGTCATTTCCGCAGGTCAAGATTACTTGCTTTGCAGATTGCGGTGTTCCCACAAATACCGCCAGAAAGAGAAAAGAAATATTCAGCCACGTCAGCATTCTTGACAAGTTTAAATATATGGTGTCAGCTGTAAGAAATGAATGCAAATCAGATGAAAAAAGCAGGTACAAAATGTCCACGGTCCATTAAAACTTTTAAGCTATAATGAAGCTGTAAACATTTAAGTTACGCTTGGTGGTATTTGTAACGACCAGACGAAATTCCGGATAGCGAAGGAAAGAATAGCCAAGCTGCACATTTGAAGGGCTTGCTTATCCACCAGATTACACTGCCAGTGGCAACGCTGTGTGAGCAGAGCATCTGCTGTGTAATCGCACGGTGACTTTCGAGTCTTCATTAAATTTAAAAATTGTTGAATAGAAGCCATTAAGAAAAGGTTTCTAAGCCCCATAACAAACTTTAACTTTTTTCAGATGCAATATTCGTAAGACCTTTGGCAACCGCAATCGGAAAAATGTTCGGCAGTTTTGCGTCACATGATTGACAAACAACAATCACTTTTATCGAGGCTTTCAGAGGTGCGGTGGATAATTGAAACATCTCAGACATTCGCATTTTATGTACTATAGCGCATACACATTTCCGCAGAGGCAACAGAAAAAATAAGTCTCTCGCACTGGTGCCACGCCTAGTGACTTTCACTAGATCTAGTGGTTTTTAGGCTGGCCCAGGGATCTAGTGATTTTTTACTGTAAGCTAGTGATTTTTGCAAGGTATATGTGTTTGAAGAAGATCGGATGTCGTGTTTCTAACTATTCAGACCCTTTTTTCAGAACAACAATTAATTGCATGAATCGTTGTGTGAAGATTGCACCAACAGAACAAACAAGTTATTAAATCTCAATTTCTTATTGTTTTCAGTTTTCACTTCTGTGTCGTTAATTACTGTAATGTTGTTTATGACCTTACCTTCATCTCTTTGCAGGACCACTGCAACACAAGTATACTAATTAAATAGTAGGCTTTAGCAAGGTCTACTCTAACAAACTTGCAAATGGTGTTAAGTTTTTTGAGCGATAAAATACACAAATAAATGATTTCAAGCAAAACTATTAACTTCAACGCAGAAATTTTAAATCTAGTGATTTTTTTCAGACCCAGTGGATTTTTTTGTATCTAGTGATTTTTGCAAAAAAGTCTGTAGCATCACTGGTCCCTCGTCTGTTCCTAACACTACGGTCTGTAAGACTTCGAATTTTGCAAATGCAATGAACGCGCTGTGTTCCAAGACACAATTATTTATTGCCAATTTCAACAGTTTCTCATTTTTTGCCAGTATGCGCTCCAGTCCCATCGCCAGCCCAGTTGTCTTGAGGGGAGCTTTCAGCCTGATCTGCCAGGACTTAAGTTTGATGAATTGCGCAGGAAGTAAAACATTTTTGCATCTTTTTAACAACCTGCACGACGTTTCACAAAACGCATTTTTTTAGTACAAAAACACTTGCTCTCAATCGCACAAAACGTTGCTGCAAGACGAAGTTCCAGTTTCTTTAGAAAGTTCCTGCAACGGACGATAATGACATCAACAAAATCTAGGTAACAGGCTGGTAGCCCATAAAATAACTGATAGTTTTTATCATTAAATAAAATACGGTCGGAGCAACGAGAATTCGCGAAACTGCTCTGTCGATTCTTTTAAGCCCCTGCAAACCCTAGTAAAGAGGGAGTCTGCGAGAACTCACATTTTAGCGACTCAAGTCAACGTGCAATTAAAGTTTATTTTCGCAATTTACTCGTAACTGAAAATACGTGCCTGCCGCAAAGTTCCAATTGCTGTCACTGCACAGTAAAATATTTGTTCTCTAATTGCTAGTTTCAACCTTTACTTTCTCGGCTTGAAAATAGGATGTGTTCACCGCAGTTTTATTTTTTCCTCTAACCTGTTGCAAAAAATCTCGTAAATAAGCGTGATTCCATATCACATTCACATTTCCCAAACATAATTCTTATATGAAAGTCAAATGCTTACAATGCTCCTTTTAAATTCACAGTCAATTTCAGGCAAAAACGTTATTTTTTAACCCATTATTTTTATTACCTGAATATTGCACACGGCACTGTCAGATTCATGCTGTCGTCAACCGCAGCTTTTCCATCGCCTTCGGCATCAATTGCTTTTCATGACTCATTATAGTCAGCACCGTGAGCCAAACACGCATTTATTTCAACTGCATCTACATCAGTAACTCTAACAAAAATCTGTCTTCCCTCGAAGAAAATATTGCAGATAAGGTGCATACACTCAAACAGGGGCGGATCCAGAGGGGGCGATCGCCCCCCCTAAAACCTTCGAAAATAACTATATTCACCATGATTTTTTACAATTCGGAAAACAGCATTCGCGATATAAGGCCATTTTGTCGTCCATAGTGTTGTTACAGCAGTATTGTGAAGGGTACTTCATTCCTCTTACACTAGCGATGCCTTTATGAGATTTGACTACTAAATATTACTGAAATCGCTTCCTCCTAAGCTCACTGGCTGGATCCACTCCTGCACTCAAAACCGGTTCGTCCGATTGTATAGTTTGGGCTGCTACTGCCATAAAATGCGCAAAATCGATCAAAGCGCCTCGGTCATCGCGCACGTGACCAAGGATACGTTCCTGATGACCAAGGATACGACTACGGCATGGCTAGCACAGCAGAGGGAGAAAATGCAAAAGGGTGCTCATGACAAACAACTTTGAAAACACTGAAGGTTGGGAAGAAAAGGCTGGCAACATATAAAAGATAGGCAACAGCAAGTTGGCATCGCCCCCACTTTATTTTCGCATCCCATTTCTCTGCGTTCACCATCAATAAACTACAAAGCTTACCCCTTTGAAGTTTCATACTTTCCCTCTTTGAAAAAATGCTTGGTAGTTGGAATCCTGAATTTGTTCGCAATCATGTCTTTATAGGAATCCATGAAACTATAAACAACAACCAAGATTTGAAATACTAAATTTGTTTAAAATTTCATCCTTTTAACTACAAGAACGTAGTATACAAAAGCATCCAACCTGAGACTTGTTTTGAAAAACATTGAGGTTGGATGAGTCAAGGCTGCCCTCATCTTGCATTGACACTAGCCAGTTGTTTAAAAAATGTCCAAAAGTTGGAAATAATTCATCATATACCGTATTGCAAACATTTCTACTGCAGCAAGTAGCCTACTCAATTGATTGAATATGTGCTAAGAAAAAACGATTCAAGTTCCTATTGGCTAAGAGCGGGTAAAAAAAATTAACATCACCTACCAAGTATGCCTTAAACCAACCATTTACTACTCAAGCTTCAAATAACCTGTGACTTCAAGCATAAGCTAAATTCAAACCACCTAAAATACCTGAAATATCTGTAGAAAAATGAGTAGCCTGCTTATAACTCGAAAAATCATGCCATTTCTGCAACCTGATAAGAAGTATGAATGTAACCTCGCTTAACAGTCTTTACAGTACAACAGCAGTAATTACAAAATTACTTCGTAAACTAAGAAGAAAATGTCCTATAGATTAAAAAATCTAGTGTGGTCCCTGCTATAACAATTGCATGTTGTCTTATTTTCTGATGGAAATGTTCACAAAGGTACAACATCACAAGAAATCAGAAATTTGTCTAACCTTTTCAACTCGGAGACATAAAAAAGAAATCCTTGGATAAAAATGTTCTAAAGCATGTATTTATCAACTTCATGTTTACAAAATTTGAGTTTTTGTGTATGGCACATGTGTTATGCACTAGACAAACATAGCTACTATCAACAACTTGGGTGCTTGAAGCTGCACTCTCCTCTGTAGGCTCACCAGCACCACTAACTACAACAACAAATCCGTCCAGGAGACCTTTACATTTTTCATCAGCCTTTATCCTTCCTTTCTTTTTGCTGCTCCTCTTGGATACTTTCTGCTCAACTGTGTCATTTTCATAAAATTAACAATATACCAAATACTTCATCTTAAAAAATCATCATTTGGTATAAAAAGTTATCATTTGGTATAAATATTTGCTCTTATTTGATGAGGTCTTTTCAGAACTTTTTGGAAGAAATTTTAACCCAACAATTTTAGGTATACTTTGAGAGAAATAGTACTTACACATTACAGTTGCTTTTTGGAAGTTAATAACACATTACAGATGCTGTTGGGGGCCCCTTTCAAAGCACGTTACGTACACATTAAAGCTGCTATTGGGGCCCCTTTGAAAGCAAGTTACTTGCACATTATAATTGCTCTTTGGGGCCCTTTGAAAGCATAGTACTTGCACATTACAGCTGGTGGACCCCTTGAAAGCAAGGTACTTGTACATACAAGTTGATGTTGGGGGCCCCTTTGAAAGCAACGTACTTGCAGTTCAGTTCAGTTTATTTCTGCATCCCGACCAAGCACAGAATACTTCATCAAGAATACAGGGACAGGAAGCGACGGCCGAAGCTGTCATTTAAGTCACTGCCCCCACAAGTTCATTCAAAACAACAAAATACAAATGAAGCACCATAGTGAAAACCATATAAATGCAAATATTAATAGAGACGTTGCACTAAGTTCACAACACCACATTGGACAATTCAAAAAATTACACTTGGAGTCCAATCAAAGTAAATCCAGTTTATTACTGCAGCAATCCGCATCCCTCAGCCTATGTATCAGCCATCCCCACAGCAGGGTCATCGCTCAAAACTACGTGGTTGGCTACTCAAAAGAATCAATATCGCAACCCAAGGCTGCCTACGAAAAGCGACAACAGTAGCTCACAGCCAACTTAATTAAAGTTGCTGTTGGGGCCACTTTGAAAGCAAGGTACTTAACATTACAGCTGCTGTTGGGGCCCCTGTGAAAGCAAGGTACCGTACTTACACATTACAATTGGTGTTGGGGCCCTTGTGAAAGCAAAGTACTTACATATTACAGTTTCTTTTAGGGATCCCTTCAATGAAGTTCAAAAGCAGAGTACTTACACATTTCAGTGGCTGTTTGTTGGGTTCCCTTTGAAAGCAGATAACCTTCAAATTGCAGTTGCTGTTGGGGGTCCGTTTGAAAGCAAAGTGCCTGCACATTACAGTTTGCGTAGGGGTGGTCCTTGAAAGCAGAGCACTTACATGATCTGCTTTGTAGTACATTAGGCTGTATGAGTGGATTATAGATTTTTCACTAAAAATAGGAAAATTTACGTGCATAACACCTCAAAGGGAGCCCCACAAACACCTCAAGGGGGTCCCGAGGCAAGTGCCTCGCTTGCCTCCCCTTAAACACACCACTGCCATGGGGTCCTCAGAAATTTTTCCAGGGGGGAAACATCGACATTTTGCTCATATTTTTCAAATTGCTGACGATGGAATGCAAATGCACGTTAACCAAACGCTTTACCCTTTCTACGCCCCAAAGATAATGCCCTATGTTCATGGGTGTCGGAAGGGGGGATAGGAGGACCAAGGCCCCCTGGATATTGAAATTTGACATTTTCCTATTACATCTTTAGCAAAAAAGGTTGATATTTTAGTTTCGAGTGAGTGAAACGAAATTTCACCACTTTTGGCCCCTTCTGGAAAAATCTTTTTGGCTACCCCTGGAAAAATTCCACAATTGGGTTCCCGGGAAAAAATCTTTCCGACACCCATGTTGCCGCAAAAGGTACAATAATGCGCTTTGTTGAGAGCAATATCCAGGTATATTACGATAATTTACCCGAGGGGTGGGCAAACATTTTCTCCGGGGAGCCAAATTGAAAACTTTATTGCTACTGGGGGCCGCATGTGTTACATCTGCTTCAGTTACAATTTACGTTTCAGAATATGAATTAATGACAATATTATTTTCATTATAACTTTTATTGTTTTATTTCACATTGACAATGCTGTAGTACACACAGACGAAATAAAATCTCGAGAATTCTAATCGATAAAATTACTTTGACATAGACTCGAAATATGTACTATCTATGTACGTATGGCTACCCGCCGGCCGCACAAAATGCTACCCACTGGCCGTAATTTGCCCACCCCTGATTTACACAATATGCCATATGCAGATTTTCCAAGCAGGGTAGCCTACTTCTTTTCAAAAAAGCATTGCCATAGTCGTTAACGAAACCACAAATCATGACTTTATTTTACCTATCAAGACTTGTCAGTAAACAAGAGCTGCAAACGTCTGGAAGCTGGTCCAAAGCGATCAAGCACCGTTTCAATGCAGCAAAACTGTGTTTGTCTTTGCTGATTTTTTCACGGTGAACATTCGAAGTATATTAACCGGGCAAGCGTTCATCTGACATTGTCGATTGAAGCCGCGCTTTCACTCTTCGCAAAGTAATAAACGATACGTATTTCCACAGGCCTGCCTGGTTGTATTCTAATAAGCCACGTACTTTGTTGTGTGTTTGAGCGTTGTTTGATTAAAGCTGTTCACTCAGATACATTGGTCACTAACAGTGAACTTTTCAAACTTGTGGAACCTTTGCTATGAGTTTACTGATGCTTCTTTACACACCGTATAAAACTACGGTATGTGCATTTCCGGGCACGTGGCGACTACGTGCCTTTCCGACATCAGCAGTCACTGTCTCGTTGCATTGCCTGCCAACAGTGGCGTACGCAGAAAATTTTCATGGGGGGGTTCATTCAGTGGCATAGGATAGTCATTTCTATTTGGTGTGCGCTGATTGTGACGTCACAGTTTGACGTCATAGTTCTGTTTCCAAACCAACGTTTTGGCGAAGTGTGTTGACATAATATGCACATTTTTTTATACATCCACTCTCCTTATTTTATGTGTCATTGGACTGAATAGAAACTATTAGCGCTCCAAGTTAGGCTATCGGAGGAAAATACACTCAACGCTACGACACAGCAGTTCATAACTGCAAAAATATCAGGCTGAGCGTTCAAACAGGGGATTAAAACACACTCATCACTATGTCAGAGTATTTAAAACTACAATTTTTGCATTAAGTCGACAAATTAACAAGCAAAAAGAATGCGGAAATAATTAATCTCCTTTTAGCAGGTAATAGGGGAAGGGAAGGTAATATGACACACTTTTGACATTTTTGGCTGCCATTAGAAAATGTTTGGGCGTATGTAGACGGTAAGAGGCGCAAATGAAACTCTGGACCTTACCTCACTTTGTGAAACCTCTTTAGCCTTCTACCTCGATTTTTGTGTTGTATATTTACAATTGAAAAATGTCACTTCATCGTAAAAATGTCACTTCATTGTATGATACATCAAAAAGGCAATTTGATACAGTACCAAGCTAAGCTTAATATGTAGTACACGGAGTTGAACAGAACGGATTAATGTAACCGTCGTGCTTTTCTCGAACTGCAATCAAACCCAACCCTTTCAAACCTTGCTGTTGAAACTGAACCACATCTTTTTAATAGAAAATCAAGCCAGAAAGTGACCAAAATTAAGGGGCCGAACCAATTAGTTTAATTCAAAAGGAAATGAACCCAAACCATTACTTTTTGCTTTGCTGATTCCAGATCAACTTTTTTATTGTAAACTAACTTACATAATGTTTACGCAGTGCATGTCAAACTGAAGTTTTCTTCAAGCAAACGTTTATGCTGTGCACTGTGCAAATGTAATTCAGTAAGAACACACAAAAGCAATGGCTTGTCTTGTCGCAAAATACAACAGAAAATGACAACATCAGTTTAGTTAAGCATCAATTGCAACACGATTTTTTTGGGGACTGCACGGTTGTGACACCAGTCTCATCTACATTGTAAATGCGATCTGGTGTAAACTGGTGTTTAGCTAACACATTAGCAAGGTTTTCAAAATATTCTTTGACTGTGTGTTTGTTGAATGCCGTAGCACGGCCAGTTGATGTTACTTCAGGAGATCTGATGGACAGTTGTGTCTGTTCTTGAAGCCAAAGTACCACTGTTTGCCAGCTTTTTTATTCTTAGGCTAAGAATTCGAAACACTTCAGCAAACTCGTATTCTAGCTGCTTGCATTTTTCCAACGGCAAACCATAATGCGCGTCTGCTAAGCAGCTTATGTGACTCGCAAGGTCTTTTTCCATGTCTGCTGGAAGTATTCTATGGCGAAGACTTGTGGAAGCATATCCAACTGCACAATCTGGATCTGCCTGCTTCTTTTTCATATAGCGCAGAAGTGTCATTTTATCGACCTCAAAATTATCAGCAGCTTTTTGGTATGATAGCCCTTCATCACTGACTTGTTTGGCCGCTCTTTCAAGGACATCTGCTGGTGATCGGACGGATCGATCCGTCTTTCGTACATATTTCGGAGGCATATCTACTACTTGCAAGTTTTTATTCCATACTGTGATTGGCTAGTGCTAGCAATAACTGAAAATATAGTTACAGGATACATCACAGTTTACAAGTAAGCTACAATATCTTACCAAGGATACAAACTAATATGTTGGAAATGATAGAAAAAATGAAACTAAACCTGTTGCAAGAATTTAGCTTAGCGTACTTTATATTATTTCGTGTGGCGATATGACTATTCCAACTTAATCACTCCCTACTCGACCGCATACGAACCATTTACATAGGCTAACTCAATATGATCATTACAAGTTTATAGAAAACTTACTCATTCAATCAGACTATTCATTACATTTAGATAGATGTATTCTAAATCGTGGAAGGTAATTTGATATAGCGTATCAAATTGCCTTTTTACCTTGTATCAAATTACCTTACCTCGCAATTCTAACAAAAATCGATGGCTGTTGAGTTAGAAACGTGCTAGCGAAAAAGAAAGTTATCTAGAATTGAAGACGCATCTGCACCTTAAAAGTTGACTACACTTTCATCTTTCTACTACTTCTCTTAAATTTTCTAGACCGAGCTAACCATAAGCCAAAAAGTTTACAAAAAATATTAAAAAAGAGACTTCAGTTACTTTGAACCTCTAAAAGCGCAATGGAATCATCCCGGGTGCACATTTTTAGTCTTTCCTACCACTTGATGGCAATAAATCCAACATATTTCTTTTCTGGAATGTTGAAACGGGTGTGTATCAAATTACCTTCCGTATCAAAGTACCTTCCCTTCCAAGTTTTTGTAGCATATCAAACTAAAATGGGGGGTTCACCCCAACCTCCCCTTGCGTACGCTCTTGGCAGAAAATACAAAGACAATGGTTTCGGATAAAGCGAACTATCGCGGAACACGATCTTAAACGTGCGTAGTGGACGAAAGGTCTGCAAAATGTCGTGAGATCGTTTCTGGACGCAGACGATAACCCAGATTCCCACCAAAACCTAATTATTACTTTTTTAGCCATTTATAATGTTCCTTGAAATTTGCATGCAAATCTATCCCGTGGTATTTGTATTAAGTCGACGAATTAACAAGCAAAAAGAATTAATCTCCTTGCGAAGGTAATAAAGTTCTTTTCCTTGCGAAGGTAAAAAAAAATAAACGTTCCTTGCGAAGGTAAAAAAAATAAAGTAAAATATCAAGCTCAAAGGGGGGTATAACCCCAACCCCCTTGCCTGCCAAGATGTTTGCGTTCAACAGTCACGTGCGGCACAACGCCTACTACCGTAACTTGAAGCAAACCTTCGAGGATTTGCTGACAGGTTATTGTTACACAACAAAGACCAACAGTAGAACAATCCGCACGCAAGCTTCGCAACTTACTTCTGCCGGGAAAGGAGGGGACACAAACGCTAATCACTGCATTGCACAGAACAGTGAACCTGGCTCGTATGCAGTGTGCATGTAATACCGGCAAATAAACTGTGATTGCAAGAATTAAAGAAAGTAACTGGAATTAAGCTGCTGATTTCAGGTTTATTGGAAATTTTTGGTTCTTAGTCCCAATTTCCAGGGGGAGAGGCAAATGCCCGTCCCCCCCTCCTTGCGGACGCCCATGACCACTGCCTAATATCCGTGTGTCAGCATCACAACAACATCGGTGTTTTATTCATATCGGCAAAAAAACACTTTTTATAGTCACTTAAAGAAAGAAAAACAGAAAAACTTGTGCAAACGAGCAAAATACAGTTTCAGGTACGCATGGTACCAAGCGTGCGCCAAAATCATATTGATCGTGATTCAGAAGCGACTTTGCAAAAAGTTAGGTCTCCAGCATTCGTAGTATCACACTTTTGACTGACAGCAAATAAAGTTTACCGCACAATCACAACAAAACCTATTTCTAACGTATGCAACGTACGCGTGCTGTTCACAGACGCCTTCCGGTATGCATTCAGTCGGTTGTAACGTAGCGTTTGGATTATACGCAAAAACGAAATAACAAAAGAAAACTGTCAGTCACAGGCTGCAAGCCCAATGGTGTGATAATATGACGCTGGAGTCTCGTAAGTGATTACAGTTTACAGAATCAAGCCCGCAACCAGAGGGGGGCAACCGGGCAATTGCCACCAACCCCTGAAATTTTCAAAATCATTTTAGTTGTTACGTATATGTTACGTACAACGAATTGCAACCATTTTGCCCCTTCCAGAAAATAGTTCAGCAACAAGTTACAATCATTTGCAATCCCGAAAATATCAGCTGGTTGCGGCCCTGCAAAGAAGTTTCACTTGTGAGAATAACAGCATTTCGTTTTTGCCGCGAAGCGTTGCGGAAAAGAACCAAAACGTTCTGCATGATCAGTTACAGATATGACGAAATCAGCGCGCGCTCATGCATGCAGTGAAACTATTACACCTTTCACTTTGCTACATAACCTTTGCAACTATATGCGGGCCGAGGAGGCTGGAAGCGTTTTCCCTTCAACTCGCAAAAAATTACCAGGATACCATTATTGTTTCACCCATCCACAGTTTAGTTTCTTACCAATTGTGGTGGAAAATTTGATCACTGGTCATCCTACACGGGGGGAAATGCACATACGTATTTTAGGTGAGATGTAACCTATACGAAACCTTTAAACCAGGGGTCCCCAACCTTTCTCTGACCTTGTACCCCTTCAGCATTCCGACAGATGAGCATGTACCCCTTCAGCAATTTGACAGATGAACATGTACCCTAAAATTTCTACGACAAAATATATTCATCATGATTAAGCATAGATATGTTTAACAATTAGCATATAATGGTTTTTGAAAGTAAAATTCACTGATATACGTATAAATATTTGGAAATAAAAGGTATGCAAATACATATTTATCTTCTATTGTTAACCTTAACTGTACCCCTCGAGATAGGCAAATGTACCCCAAGGGGTACATGTACCCCAGGTCGGGAACCTCTGCTTTAAACGTAAGTTCTTTTATTTCTGCATTCACAGTTTCCTGCTATGCGAAATGCCAGCGCTTGATACAAGAACTGAATAACGGCATTTTGCAAAATGATTTAAGTCTTCTTCGCCATGCGTTGCTCCCTCTACAGCAGGGGTTCCCAACATTTCTCTGACCATGTACCCCTTCAGCATTTCGACAGATGAGTATGTACCCCGAAAATTTCTTATGATAAAAAAGCTGATGAAAATAACAAATATCCACTGAATTTTTAAAGGAATTTTTAGATTTTTACAACTACAAAGTTACACTCTGATTTTGTCTCATAGTTAATTTTTTCGCGGATGTACAATAAACGTACCCTATCAGATAGCCAAATGTACCCCTAAGGGTACATGTACCCCAGGTTGGGAACCCCTGCTCTACAGATAGACTGTAGGGTTCTTCCATAATTCAGGACACAATACGAAATTCCTCCTCTATACCACATTCTCAAATAAGTTTCGCGATCTTTTCATACAGTGAAACGTTCCCCAACACACCCCGTCTCGACCCTACGAACGTCACGCTGTCGTCACCGGGCGAGTTTTTTTACTTAAGCGAGAATGTGCTTGATTTGCCGAACCCTGCGTCCTCGTCCGCGACGACACGTCCGCTCTCAAAAACGCTACTCGCTTGATTACGCGGCGAAACGAGGCGCCGCGACGATCCTTCGCGAGTGTCGACCGTTCGGCGGAGGCTTGTGTCCAGCAGTCGCTACTCACGATATAATAAAACAGGGCAACGTTCCCAGCTCCAACAGGACGCTGAACACCAGGAAAATAACGTAAAATATGAGCATCAGTATTCCGAGTTTTCTACTCATTTTCCACCGGGACACGACGATACTGACCACGACGAAAAGAAGCATGGAGAAGAGCAGGAGGATGGAGCAGAAGAGGCCTTTCGATTCGACAAGGATAGGACTTCCCAGTTTAATAATGCTTCCAAGCAACCAGGGAAACGGTAACCTTTAACCAAATATGAATTTACATGAAATAGGCAATTTAAATAAGGTTCGTATATTTTGCATCAATTTACGAAAGGTTTTCTATGACGATTACAACCTGATATTCTCAAATTAAAAAGAACTGTCGCATCCACAGCCAGGTTTTGGAACATACGTTCTGCCTGTGACTCTGCTTTTCAACCTACAATTTTGTTCCGGGCTGGGATATTTCGTTTCACAGTGCTGCTCAGCGAAAAAACTGTTTTTTTTCGTGAAAAGGATGTTTTGTTGCGCTTGCTTACAGTGCGCATTATTTTCTCGGCATTTTTTTCGTTGCGCGCACTGGTCACTCCTCCTTGGATGTTTCGGCAAAAAGCGATCATTGCAGAGACAAGAAAGAAAGGGCAAATCAACATTTCTGCTCATTAATCGGGAAAAGGAAAACACCAGTGTCTTCGTCTGTGGGTTCTGTGCTAGAAAGGAAAGCAGAGTGCCTGTGGATATTTTTGCCATGGACGACGATTGCGGCCAAAGAATGTAAACTGAGATTCAGTTACAGACCAAAGTTACTTTTGCTACCACCACCGCATTGTTCGAAACCAAAACGTTTCTGTTTCGAGATTCCAGCTGGTGGACTTCCTGTCCCAGATCTCGAGCAAGTCACTTGCTACATACGAAGCGGCGATAGCTCAGTAGCAGAGTATCCGCCCCTTTGTAAGGTTGGGCGTTCGATCCACGGCCACTACTGAGTGAATCGCCGTAGCGCTCCTTGGGCAAGAGCGCTCACCTCAACCGCCCCGGCAAGAAGCAAATTTCGGGTTTCCGCCTGCCGCTAATTGCCGTCACCAAAATCAAATTAAAAAAATAAGAAGCATTTCTCTTACACATGAAAAGTAGACTGCAAAATGAAACATTAATGCCTTCTGAGCACGGTCCGGGGTCGAAAACGCACCTTTGAGCGAACCATAGCTTTGCGTTTACGATACGTTACTGCTTCTCCAAGAGCACTAGCCACTCAATCAGTCAGTAGCTCGGTAACACAAATGGTTTTCCTGCACACTTCTTTACGGGAATTAGTCCCAGTAAAAATTGTACTCAGGCCACGGTGCTCCAAGTGCAAAGATATGAACTCACCCGACGGTCACGTCAAATATGTTGCTGCCCACAGAGCTTGAAACAGCCATGTCTCCTAAACCTTTCCTTGCGACAATAACACTGGTGATCAGGTCTGGAACAGAAGTGCCAGCAGCTAGAAAAGTTAGACCCATGATGGCCTCCGATAATCCTATGGTCTCGCCGATCTGTATTTAAAAAAAAAGAAAGTCGTTAACTATTTTTATTTGGCCTCCAAAAAAGGCTTCGAAGCTAGGTTTCTTTTTTCGCTGACACATTTCGGTCATTTGTCCCGTAACAGTATTAAAACTCGCCGTTAACAGTATTCACCAGTCTATATTTTCTGATACTATGACCGAACTGACTTAAATTTTTTTCGGTCATTTCAAAAAACATTCGACCTATGGTCGAAAAAAACCTGGCTTCGAAGAATAGAATGAAAAATACAGAAAAGATTTCGGGACGACGTGTAGCGCGAAACGTGAAAAGATCGTGCGGCACAGGTTCTTTTTCGCCGCTTGCATGACTCGAGATAACATCAGCAAACTATAGTCTGAAACTGAATGACGCTTTCCTTGAAAGTGGACCTGCTTGGGGGGAAAAATCGACCCCAGCTGAAAACCTTGATGGCAAACCGCTCCTTTGGCAACTGTTCTTCACTGACTTCGTCCCAATATGGCTGTGAGAAATTATAATAGCCATTTTTCGAAATTAAAAAGGGAAGCACAGAAAAATGCAGGATTTATTAACAGAACCCGACAAGTAAAAACGAAATGTTTTTTTGTGTGTATAAGAACAGAAGGGTCTCGCGTACAAGCTTGAAAGCCTTCGCGTGCCACTAGTGGTACGCGTACCACAGTTTGGGAACCACTGCTGTCAACCGTTCAACATTGCTCACGACGTCTTCCGTCTCAAGATTAATGTCTTAATTTGTTTGCTGTTTTCAAAAGTGCAGCGCTGGCAGAGACGTCACTAACCTGGTGCGCCATCCAAACCATGAAGTAAGAAAAGATGGCGATCCAAACGATGCTGAGGAAAAACGTGACGACGAAGCGATTTTCCTTTTTCTGTCGCACAAAACGTAGGTAACAGTCATCATCTCAGCAATTCTACACGAAGGTTGACGGGACGTGCTAGTTGTGTCAGCTTTGACTGAGAAACGCGCGAAAGACGGATCAAATTGGCAGTTCCGGGTTAGCAACTGACTGTTCTCAAAATAAAACAATCCAGACTTAACTTAAGGTCTATGGCGTTTCATAGTTGCGTGCGACCGTCACTCAGATCAGTGCGTTTGTTAGACTCACAATCTTCACGAAACATCAATCCGCGCCTGGAGGGTATTGCGACATAGAGAAATATCGCCATGAAAGAGAAATTAACGCGATTTTTTTGACCGATCTAGAAAAAACCTACAGCTGCCAGCTTGCAACAGTGAGCGCTCGAAGAAAAGCCGAGTGAAATGTGCTCCACTTACTTCGCTGATCCAGCATCTACGCGCGGTTCTAAAGAGCGACCAGCCGCAGGCAGGATAATTAAGCTCTGGAAAGCATACAACCGGCCATCCGATAAAACGTCGTCAATAAAAGGTGCTGCTTCGGCGACACTGCTCGGCACGCACGTATTTCCGTCAATCATTGTGAAGCTCAGTCGAAGATAAGAGATTGGCTTTGACCCAGGACATCGGTCAGCAGGACTTATTCAAGGTGAATGAAGGCGAGTGTTACGGAAACAGGAAAACTAAATGGGCGTCAGCAGTAATTTTTCCAGGGGGGGGAACGTTATGCTTATCCTTTTCAGTATTTCAATGCAAATGCACGTTCACAAAACGCTTTAAAAGTTCCTAGTCCAATTTCCAGGGGGGCAAATGCGCGTTTTTCCTCCCCTGCGGACGCCCATGGAAAACTTTTGAAGTTTTTTCTTTTTGCCCCCTTTTACCACCCGTTGCTTGCAAGCAATGTTGCTTACAGTGTATCTGCACATGCGTAACTATACAGCGACTACACGAAACAGGCGGGGGCGTCATGCTGTCAAGATAATGCAGTTGACGTCGCGAAAAGTTCATTTTCCGAGAATCAGAGATTTTAATCTCAATCTACAGTTGTCAAGAACGCTGCTTTCCCCAAGCCACGACAAACCAAATGGCTGCCCCTCGACACATTTTGTGTGGAATACCTAGTCTGTGCGATTTCAAGAGTGTGACTTTTCGTACTGCGCCCCAGTACAGGCTTACAACACTCCAACCCCCCGATTCCGATG
>Ga0210059_1005435_pt1 | contig 20538 bp, 7 predicted proteins | sample Ectturendosymbi2_FD_188042 | JGI IMG/M metagenome (GOLD analysis project Ga0210059, IMG submission 188042) | Ecteinascidia turbinata endosymbiont from Florida, USA - Sample 2 (SPAdes) (version 2) | ecosystem: Host-associated > Tunicates > Ascidians > Unclassified | place: Key West, Florida...
TCATCCAATGCAGCCATCATATCGTTGGAATGGAGAGGCTGAAAGCTCCTGGGGTCGGGTATTCTGAAAGCCCCGTGTTCGAACTTCATCCACCATCAGAAGTGAGCCGCTGAGTCTAACGCGCTGTCGCTGCTCTTGCAAAACAAAAGAACACCAGCAGCGACACAGAAAAAACAAATCACACACACACAAAGAGAGAAAAGTTCAAGTGTAAAAATCACGGGAATACGTACAAGAGGAAAAATTAAGTTTGCTTTCAAGAGAGGACCGAGGGCAAATTTGGAGTGCGAAGCGTCAACACCATTTATTAAACTTAATACGCGGCGATTAGGTTGTCTCTATAACCTCTATAAACAGCATAGATGCATTTAAATCTTTTCAAGTTGTTGCTTGTTCGCACATGAAATTTGGCAACGTTGAAGCAGTTGGTAGGCTACAAATTAAAAAAAAATATTATAAAAAGGCAGCTCAATCAAGAACATTGCAGGGTTTGATTTTCACAAGGACAAAAATCGTAGTAAACAGCATCAACAAAGGCAATAATGGGTTTCAAACTTGCCAGAAATGAACATTGCACCAAGCCTTTCATTTTTTTCTACATTGTGCTTGTTTGCGCATGAAACACAGCATTATTGGCGCTATTGTTAGGTCAGAACTTCCCAAGAAAAAAATCTCACCAAAACGCAGCTCCACTAAGACTATTGGTAGATTTGACTTTCACAAGGAACATAAATCGCAGTTGCGATCTAAATACAGCATCAGCCAAGCCGTTGATGGGCTTACAACTTGTTAAACAATGTACATTGCACCAATGTTTCAATGTTTTCAACTTGGTGCTTGTTTGCACATGAAATTTGGCAATGTTGAACTGGTTGGTAGGCTACAAATTCGAAAAATCTCATGAGAAGGCAGGTTCAGTGAGAACCTTGAAAGGTTTGATTTTCGCAAGGAATAAAACTCACAGTAAACACAGCATCAACCAAGGCATTGATAGGTTTCAAACTTTCCAGAAATGAACATTGTTGAAAAAATGAAAGGTTCATTGCGCTTTTTTGCGCATGAAAGTTGGCAAAATTGAAATGGTAGGTAGGCTACAAATTTTTAATAAAAAAATATCACGAACATGCAGCTCCATTGAGACCGTTGTTATGTTTGGTTTTTGTATGCATCATGAACAACAGTAAATACAGCGTAATTCGAAAGGATTTTACATTTAAAACTTCCATGAATGTTTAAAGCACTGTAGATTGCATAAGTGAAGGGTATAGGCAAATTGGCAAGCTAACATTTGATCTGCAACAAGCAGTTGATCGACTCTTGCACTCACACACTCCTCAGACGATGATATGTGTAAATTTTTGTGAATTGGCGACTTTTCAAAGGTGACCTGTGAACATGCAAAATTTTGAGCACACTTGTCAAAAAACATATTGGTAGGGAATGTTTGGCATACCTCTTCACCAACCTGTGGGTAAGGTGTTAATCGAACATAGTGACCTGACATCTTTAGAGAGATGTAAGAAATGCTGGAATTGAACCTTGTATGCAAGCTGAGCTAGCCATATCCTCAAACTTTCGGTAGAACGAAGGGTGTCTGTTTTCAAGGATTAGTACACTGGCATAAAGAAACACACATTGTCTATGTTGATTGCTTTTAACCAAGTTGATATTTTGTTATTTGAAAATTTGCACCTGCAAAGCAACTACTAGAAATGAACTGATTCACTTTTGTTTAAATAAAGTTTGACTAGTTGAAGGTTGTTTCTAAACTGATATTCGACTGCACTCCATTGGTATTTTTCTTTATTGAATAGACTAATTGTATTCTCTAACAGCCAAAAACAATTCACCACATGCATCATATATTTTGCACTATTTATGCTTCAAAAAACTCCAAAAGAAATGAAAGTGAACTGTATGGCTACTATCATATGGGTCTTGCAAAATTAAGGTGTTTGGTGGAATGCATCTTGTTATTTGGAGGTTTATGAAGAAATATTATCCATTTGAATATATATGAAGAAACATTCTCCATATCAGTATTAAAATCTCCAGTAATTTTTTGTTGGTTGTGCCATAGCTAACAAGGTAAATTCTGCTTAGCTGTTGCTTGCTCCAATTGTTGCCTATTATATAACAATGAAGATCATGTCACCGGTAGTGGCCAATACTATCTTTCCCAACTAAATACTTTAAAAAGGACGGGATGTTGTTGCAGCCACTTGGTCAACATGGTGTTACATGTGTGATGCACCACAAATGGGATGTGTGCTAAGAATAACACCTATTGTATAGTATATGGCATGAACAAACAATAATAGTGATCTTGTTAGATGATCGCTCTCATTGCTTGCTGCTGCAGTGTGAAGCTTGGCGTGCTTGCCACTCAGGCCCTCTGATTGCATCAGTAGCAAGCAGGGTTGTTGAATAAAACCTGACCCCAAAAACCTCACCCGTTGTTTTTAAAAAGCCCACTTAAAAAAAATCGTCTACTTTTCGGTTGAAAAATCTACTAAGAAGTAAAAAATAAAGTAAGCAGGACACTTGTGTAGTTAACTATAATTTTTTTAATCAAACAAAACAAACAGCCACAAAATTTGAAAAGACTTGAAAAAAGAGAAGAATAAATTGAACAGTTTTAGTAAATTCTAATGGTTATCTTCTTCAGCTCTGCACAATCGGTATATTTTAACCAATTTTTCTGCCTTCTCTGCATCCAAATTTTTTCTGATTTTGGACCATACCAAATCTTTTGTTGAAAAAATGCACTCTATAGAAGCTGAACTAGTAGGGCATGCACATGAACTTGACGTGAAACTGCAGAGTTTATGTGGGAATGTTTTTTCTCCTTGTGCTGTGTGCGTGTTTGCCAAGCCTTATTACCACTTAGGAATGAACTGACCAACAGCACTTTGTGAAAACGAAGATGGGGTACATGTCTTTACCATCAATTTTGAATGCCATAATAGATATAATTAGTTATTACTATGTGGTTCTCAAAATGGTGATATTGCATGATGTAATAACAACAATTCAGAATGAGGTTTTTCCATTTTCCTTAAAAAAAGAACAAAATCTTGTTTTTTTTGAAAAACCTAAAAAAATGTTTTTTTGTTTAACTAGGTAAGTTGTTTTTTTTTAAACTGCGTTTTTCTCAACCCTGGTAGCAAGCCATTGTCAACACAGCAAATACAGCTTTTTCTTTGGTCAGATTTGTTTTTCTTGTGCAGCTGGCCCAATTAATTATTATAAATCAATTAGATCTTGTCTGACAAAGCTTTTTTGGGCCGATACTGATTTTTTTCATTTTTCACTGCCGATAACCTATGTCGATACTGATATTTTTGCATTGCAGTGCATTTTTTCTTTGCAATAAAATATACAAATGACACAAGCATGAGAGCAAAGAGTAATTATTAAGATGACATTGCATAAATGTCATTATATAACTAACATAAAATGAAGATGACATATTATCGGGGCAAACAGAAGTCAATAAGGTCAAATTTTTCTGCTTTTTTTAAAGTTTATAAAATGTCCACGAACCAAATTTCATGCTGATACCATGAGCGAAAGCGACTCCCAAGTTATTAGGTCAAAATTTATCATTGGGTTAAAATTTATTTTAGGCCAAACTTCTCTTAGCACAATTTTCTTGTTCTCTCAGGACAATTTCTCTTTATCGATATTTTATTGAAACTTTAACAACAGGTATTGATGCGCTTTTACAAGTTTAGTTGCAATTCTGTAATAATAATGGGTTGTGGCTTCTGACAATAGTTTTCCCCACCCACCACTACTAGATGATTGAATAAGTAAAGCGTGGCAAGGCAAGAATTATGTTCTCAGGTTTTACTCTGCTGTAGGTATTAATGTACTTAGCAATATATCATGGCTGAAGTCAAACAACTAAATTTTTTAAAACTTGAAGCATAAAGCATGAATATGCTTCGAGTTAACCTCAACACCTGAAGCAGGGGTTGGCAACTGTGGCTCCAGAGCTACATGCGGCTCTTTAGCCCCTTAAAGTGTTTCTCATGATTTTGCAAAACTTGGAATGTTAATTTGCAGTTCATTAATATTATAATTAAGTTGATTACAATTTAGCCTATGCTCCTATGAAGTCCAATGGAAAATAAAATGGCATCAACATTTTGTGGCTCCTTGCTGGTCATGTGCTGGAGGATGAAGCAGAATGGCTCTTGTGTAAAAAAAGTTTCCTTGCCTGAACTAAGGTGAAATTATTTTGCAGTTGCAAACACAGGAAATTTAAAGGTCAAAACAAAGTCAAAATTTGTAAATTATAAAGTCAAAAATGGTATTTTTGAGGTCAAAAAATTGGTTGCCCTACATATTATACAAACAATAGCTGTGGGTAGAGATAGACCAATATATCGGCCGATATTTGGGTTTTACCAAAATATCTGTATCGGTCAAAATGGCTGATTTTATCAGCCTCAGTTGGTGTTGAGAAAACACTGTCATATTCCTCGTGCATGCAGACAACTTGAGCAAGAAAGCGGAATGAACCAAATCAAGACAGTTATCTTGCAGCAACGCTAACAGGTGCTTTTTCATAAACAACCAGACAAGATGAACCTTGGAGCACATGTCAGCCGTTGCAGCCGAAACATAAGCATCATTAATCAGATTAATTAGAAATCATAGCAAAATGCTGAAATTGCTACAATTTGAAAAATTTTAGCTCATAAATCCTGATTTTTAAGTTTTTGGAAAAAAGGTAAGGCATAGAACACATATTTTTGCTAATGAAGCAGAAAACAAGATTTTAAAATTTTGGAAATATTGGTTATCGGCTATCAGTCCATGCATGGCCAATATATCGGTATTGGCCCCAAAAAGGCGATATTGGTCAATCTCTAGTTATGGGATCCAACCTAAAATGTAGTCCAAGAGGTTGAAGGTAAAACAGAGTTGCAGCATGTCAGTTAACAATATTTGAGTAACAAATTACCATAGGTACTTGAAACTGAACTACTCCCTTGTATATGTGCCTGTGCTCAGATCTCATGAGTGTATAAACAACAATGCACGACTCATTACAAAAAGTGATGCAACCATCAGTTCACCTTGATGAAGAACCATAGAATATCAAATTCTGCACAAACCTGGGTCACTAAAACAGTCAACCACCACAGCACGTACCCTGATTTGTTCGCAGGCAGTAATCCGCTTACCATGCAAAAAAACTGTGAGCGAATGTTGTATCATAGAGCAGTTGTTTATCAGGACAATTGCACGGCAGTCTATGTATTACACACTGCTTGATGTAGTCAGAGGGCTATGCACTGAAAGGAACAGGACAGAGAATTTGCACTAATCAGAGACGAAGTAGCAACTTCGGTTTCAGAACTAGAGCTCGACTGATAAGACTTTTTTGGGCCGATACCGATGTTTTTCATTTTTGATTGCCAATGCCAATACCGATATTTTTGCATTATTCAAACCACAGTTAAAAGACGTTCAGTTCATGTTTTTCCTTCAGTATGTAGGCCACATAAAATTAATAATTACACAAGTGACAATTATGAAAGAGCAGATTGTCATTGTGATAAGTAAGGAACAGGCAGTATCTATTTTGCCTCATCAAAATAGACACTCATGGAGCTATTTTGCCTTTACCTAAACATAATTGGTTGAATTGGTCAAATGGCAAGTTTGGACACGCATGACTTGCTCAGTTGACTGTGATGTCTGCAACAGCTCAGCCTGATGAACAAGTATTGCCATGGTTTCAGTGCTGGCAAAGTGTCAGCAGCTTCTTGTTTGCATTGTGTGAACTGTAGGCTAAACCTTAACCATAAAACCTAAATCCTTGTCTCTTTGCATATTGTACTTGTAACTTGATCAAAACCAATTATGTTCGACTAAAGGTAAATGTGGTCCAATGGGTTGAACATAAAACAGAGTTGCAGCACGCCAGTTGACAACAGTTGAGTAACAAATTGCCATAGGTACTCTCGAAGTAGGGAAAGAAAACAGTGATGTTATTGCGAGAAGTATTATTTTGAGTAACACTCCTAAAAAAAATTGATTAGTTGCTGCCTCAGCAGTATCATACAGTTAACCATCACACATAATGCTATATTACAATGCATATTAAACCAACTCACAACAGGTTTGGCATTAGAGGATGAAACCGCGACACTGAAGCGGCATCATGCTTAGCAGGCGGCTCTTGAGTTTGTTTAAGCATGGTTTTGGTTTACACTGAGGCAGATGTAAGCGCAAAAGGTGTTTCGATGCGCTTGGCACAGCTGTTTGTCACGTGGTTTTGGATACAATGGTGCATTGTTGTCTGGTGCACGCCTTGCAGTTACACTGAGGTATGTAACCAACCAGCAAGAACAACTTGTTTTGTGTATTTCTCTCTCCATACAATGCCAAAATCACTGCTACATTATATTTCAAGGTTCTTGGCAGCCAGAGACATCTATTTTATCACTGCTTCCTCCATCCGCATCAGTTTCCATGATTATACTTAAAACATGTGCAACCCTTTGGGAAGCGCTCCAGCCAGTCCCAAATAAAGCTATGTGGGAAAAATTTTCAACGGTTTCAGCAGTTTCCGCTTTGTGTGGGGTCTGTGCGGATGGGAAGGACATGACTTTGCAAACACCGGTTAGCGCAGGATCTTCTCATTTTTAATTACAAAAAGACCTTGTTTTGCTAGCAGTTGTGGACGCTTTGTGTAACTTTGTAATTGTGGATATCGGTGTGTACAGCAGGCAAAGCAATGAAAATGTTTTTGCTAGATTGCTTTTTGGGCACTTACTAAAAACAAACCCTAATGTTGCCAGAGGACTGGCCTCTTTCGGGGTGCTCAGCACCACATCTGCCTTATGTGTTTGTACGTGACGACGCATTTCCCCTACAACGCAACTTCATGTGCCCTTATCCCGGGGAACTAATTTCTACAGATCGTAGAATTTTCCACTACTGACTGTTAAGGGCCCGTCTGAATTGTTGGAAACGCTTCCAAATCAATGGCCTCCATTCCGTTGCTTTCACCGGCAGCTGATGGTAAAACCCTAGCATGCTGAAGCAGTGGTCAAAGCCGCATTGGTACCTCACAACCTGCTGTGCAAAGAAATAGGGGTGCAGCACAAAAACCACAGAACGACTGAACATGAAGATGTTGGTGGAGTTTAGCATTACGAAAACGGTGAAGTGAGCAGCATGAAGGAAGCAAGCAACTCAGTCCTATGGTGCAAAAGGTCAAAGAAACCCTCAAGAAGCCACTGCATTACGAGAATTTATTTGAGGAATACTTCATGAGAAGTCGGATCGGTCACATGGCAACATTCTGCAGTAACCAGCACAACATCACTCAGTTGAACTCTTGTTACATAATTTGAACGCCTGAAAACAATACAAACGTGTGTGACTCAGCTTGCAAAAGAGCATGTTGAAATGGGCAAGCATACATGAACATGACTACATACAAAAGCAGATCAGCAATTGTCTACCTCAACAGCGTTAATCGTCAATTGCAGAATGTTCATTTGCAGCTGGAGGTGTCGACGTTTAGACACTTTCTAGCTCCTTTCGCCATGCTGCCACAGAACTGTTCGACTGCATCTTGATTCTTGCCAAGACCTGCAAAACAGATGTGGTACCACCGTTGTTGTTTGTTTTAGGCCGTTTAATACAATTTGTTTCGTTTTACTCGTGCAACCAAGTACTCATGGGCGTCGGAAAGGGGGGGGGGGCAGGGTAGGGCCTTGGCCCTCCCTTGGATTTTGAAATTATTAGCAAATAAAGGTTGATTTTTCAATTTCAAGGGGTAAAAAACAAATTTCACCACTGTTGGCCCTCCCCCTGGAAAATATTTTGGAAAAATCCCCTATTGCCCCCCCCCTGGAAAAAATCCTTACAACGCCCATGCAAGTACTGTACAAAGTATCTGCAAAAAAATATGTTACTAATGCTACATGATAATCAATTCATTATTTATACTTTTTCTGTTAACAGTTGATCTTGTAAGTATCAGCAAGCATTTGTTTATCTTGCAATAGGCTATACCTTCGACTTCGTTCTCCAGAGCATTCAGGATGGCATGAGAAGTAGCGTCAATTTCTGAAACATTTCTTCCTTCATTTTGCTTTTTCAGCAGACTCTGTTCAGCTGTAACAACAAAATAAAGTAAATAAACTGCAAACAGTAGGGTGTTAGCAATTCGGAGGCTCCTGTGCAGAAAATTTGGGGCCCCTGCACTCACGTAAATGAGATATCGAAATAAGGTCATCTTTTTAAGAAATGGGTTTGTATTTACTGTAACACAATAATTAATGCGAAATTATACATCAACTTATATAGTTTCTTTGGTAATACATACATTATATAGTTTCTTTGGTAATACATACATTATGCTTCCCATATATGCGCCATCATCCACTACACAGATAACACAGTTGCACACAACGCACAGCACTATATAACATCCCACTGCTCCTCACTTTAATTCTTCGCTTGTTAGAGCAGGCAGGCACACCGCATATTAGAGCAGTTAGACATCATTTGCAGCTACATTTGCATTTGAAATGTTTCTTGTAAGCTAGACTATTTAACAGTATTATTTACTAATGAAAAACCTGTTTTGTTGCTGTACCACTGGTGGTATCCTAGGCCTAGCCTACTTTAGCAACAGCCTTACTCACAGAACATAACTAAAAATAGTGCTGTGGACAGTGAACCTAGATTTAAAAAACTACTAAAATGGCTTCACACTAAATTAATATTTCTTGAAATGCATACAAAATCCTTTCGGTGGCAAATTTGCGCAACACCAAACATAACCGGAAAACCAAACTCAGCGCCTGGACCAGCAATGCCATGACTTTTGCGCCGAGCACAGCGTAATTGCGCTTAGTTGTTCACTCTCATGCGTAACTCTGTTCTCGCTTGGTAAGACGTGCTGAAGCACGGGCTTAGCCAGGCGTAAAAATTCAGAAACAATGAAACAAACAAAGAAATGCGCCCAATTACGCCCCAGTGTAAATGCGGCCTTATTTTATAGTTATTTGTTCAATTACAAGCAATTTGTAAAGTTGGAAAACATGCAATCTGGTTTAGTTGACACATTTCAAATGACGTGTCTCAAGGGTATTTACTGGGACTGCTATTGTTTATCATATACATTAATGATTTACCTAAATCCTCTGCATTTTATACTGTACTATATGCTGATGATACTTATATTTGTCTATCTCATAAAAATCTTGACAATTTGCAGGATATGGTGAATGTGGAACTAATTAAAGTAGACAACTGGTTGCGCTCAAATAAATTGTCCTTAAATTACTCCAAATCAACATTTATGCTTACAAAATCTTTGAAAAATAATAGCAATCTGTCAGAAACTTGTTCGTTCCAAATAAAAATTAATAACAGTTGCTTTCAACGAACAACATGTGCGAACTACTTAGCGGTTTTGATAGACAGCTCGTTACATTGGTCGTCTCACGTGCAATACATAAAATCTAAACTAGTTAGAGCATCATATTTATTCTATAAAATTCAGAAATGTGGTAATTGTTTTAAAAATGTTATGTTTTAGTCTTGTGCATTGCCATAAAAAATACAGCATTGTTTCATGGGGCATAGCTACTAATTCCATTTTTCAACCACTAGAAGTAGTGCACAATAATATTCTACGAACTATTGCATATAACAACTATGGATGTCATATTACACCTCTGTATAAATCTCTCAATATACTGAAACTTCGCGATATTTATAAACTAGAATTAGCTAAATTGATGCGCAAATTTCACCATGAAATGTTGCCAACATCATTTAAAGACTTGTCCCAGAAAACGGCTGAAGTTTATTGTCATAATACAAGATATGCAACCAACCAAAACTATTTTATACAACAAGTTTCAACAAATGCTGGCAAAAAAAATTTCTCATTGAGGAGCTAATCTTTGGGCAAATGTAGATCAACAATTCAAAGATAAATCCCATAACGCCTTTAGTAATCAATACCGATCATTTTTGTTATTGCAATATGGATGAATGTCTGAAAAACTATACTACTGGATACATCTAGTTAAATTTTTAATAAAAATATCACTTCATCTGTCTTATCGTTTACGCATACCTTTGGCATGCATTTCGGATTCCTCGTGTGGTTTGTAACGTTGCGCTTGGCATTTTGTGGTAGGCAACTAAAGTATTTCCATGATCCTTATCTCAGGTCTGTTTCACTGTTTTATGCAATTGTGTCTTTGTTTACACTTTTGGCAATCACTGAGATGTTTCATTGTGCTGGCGCACTTCAACTCGATAACCGCAAGGTTTTTCAATGTCCCGGCTGCAAGGTTTCACTTGTTTTCTTTTTTGTTTTATGAATATGTACGACTCTAGATTGTTGAAATGCCTGTTTCTATCCACGTTGCCGATGGCCTTGTCTTGTGTGTGTTGGGGCGTGTATAATTGCCTCTAGTGTGTTGAAGTTACGCAAGTGTCATACTTTGTTTTATGTGTGAGCTTGCCATGTCTTGTGGGCCTTGCAGCTGAAATCAATAAACTAAACTAACTAAACTCCCCCTGTGAAGGCCTAGTGTGTGTTATGCTCAGATGCAGATCTCACGAGAGGGTAAACAACAATGCGCGATGCATTACTAACAGAAACCATCACTCCACTACGATGAAGAACTGTACAACATCGAATTCTTCGCAAACCTGGGTGACTGCTCACTGTGACATAGGCACATTTTTGACGCATGCTGAAGGCCTTGCCTCTCTAGACAGCCTTGCTAAAACCAAGTAAAACAGTCAACCACCATAGCAAATAACCTGATTTGTTCGCGTGCAGTCATCTGCTTACTGTGCAAAAACCTGTGAGCGAGTGTTACATCATAGAGCAGTTAATCAGGACGATTGTGCAGCTGGCTTATTTCCTTGGAATATTACACACTACTTGTGTCGTTAACAAAGAATTTGTGGAAACAGGACAGAATCTGCATTAATAAGTCAGAGACAAAGTAGCAACTTGGGTTTCCGCACATTTCATGCCGAACAATAGCAGCTTTTATGAGCAAATATTACCAATATGTGTCAGCAAAATTTTTCTGATATGATACATCGACAACATCTGCATATCAGCTGATACATATTGGCATATATATTGCTAAAATTTTGCCATTGTGGTACATTGGCAGCATTCCCATATCAACCAATATACATCAGCATGCTTATGCATTGGTAGAGCTCTGAAATCAATACATCTAGACACTTCCTGGTTATCAAACCTTGTGTAACTTACCAAAAGCATGGAACTTATCTTAAACATATATCTTTGTTTATTAGAAATTACGTTAATGATGGTAATCCAAGGCTTGAAATGATCACTAACTGATTTCTACCATGGTAGAAATAAGATAAACTCAGAATTTTGTTTGTGTGTTTGAAAATTTATAAACTATTGTCCTACAGGCTTTGTCGAAACAGCAATGTGCATGTTTCTCGAACATGTTCTTGGGCAGTAGGTCATGGACCACCATCATCAGGATGGCGTGTAAGAAGACTCATGCGTCACTTAGCTTCTACTGAACATGTATTAGCTCGCCAGGCTGCACTAGACATCTGCAAAAAAGGAATGGGTAGGTCATTTTTTGCATGCATCTATTATGATATAGAGTTTAGAGTTACATAAAAAGCGATGTAGATTGGTGATAGTGTCTCTTTTGGTGATAGACATCACACCTGCTCAATATGAACAGTTTTAGCTAGCACTACTAAGAGTGCATGTGAATGGCTTCAAGTTCTGTTGCAGAAGCATCTTGAAGATTTTACTCCCTTCTTGTTTCAGTGCTACACTTTGACGTTGTTAAAAGTGGTGTGCTTAATTTTTGTAGTTGCTGTTAAGCAAAAAGGCAAAACTTTTGGGTTAATAATCCGTAAACAGTTGAAGGCTACTGTTTTGTGGTAACAATTGTAATGTGCATGAAATAGAAACAGCTCTAGAAAAGCAAACTTGTATATTGAGGTTTTTATACTGAAAAACTATTACCAATTTCTCAATATGGTAATTATTTTTGTTTTAAGCTTCGTGTGTGGTTCATATTCATGTTAGCTATGCATTATTAATAAGTATAACAGTTACCTCCAGGGAACCCACCACCAAGCTACTAAAGCAATTTACCATATGTATTGAGACATCCTGAAATTGGTACTGTAGCCTTAATTAAAGCAGGCATGCTGCTTTAAATATTGCCCAACATGATTGGCTGTGTGTGTGTGTTCTCCAGTTCAAAGCCCCTCAATGTTGACTTGTGAAAGATGCCATGTGAGGTTTTGGTGTGTTATATGTACACTAAAACTACCACCATCCGACTTATCAAGTCAATTTATATTATCCAGCATAAGCAATTACTGTAAATGGGATACAGTTTGTGTTCAGGTTCATTACCATGTCTTGACAGAGCATTCATGCTTAGATTATTGTGCAAGTATAGTGGCATTTGATTGTGGACAGCTGTGCTACTCCATACAAATTTTATCATCCGTTTATCCAATTTTGTTATAGCTTAGTTTGGACAATGAAATATTTTTCTTTGTATGGCCATTACCATCATATATAAAAAGTATATTGGTGATATACATAAGGTAGTTTTTTATTTCTCTTTATATAATTTGGATGCATTGCATTCATCAGTTTTGTTGTGCTTGTGTTGCTTTTGCATGGTCTGCCACCTGTTCCTTGTTGCAAGACAGTACAGTAATGACCAGTGTGTCTTGAAATCACTGGGTCAGTGATTCACAGAGTACTGCTAACTTATATTGCATGTTGCAGAAATTGAAGTGCAAAATGAAGATGGAAGGGACTGTGATGGCTGGACCAGCGAGCAGTACGGTGACCCTTGGAACCTGTTAGGGCCTTCTGATCAGTTCACTCCTCCGGTAATGTTAGAACAAATTTTTTAAGGTTATAGGTCATATATTTTGGATGAAGTTTTCTTAACAACACCGCAGTGTGTTTATTAGATCCATAACTATTATTCATTTATTGATGAAAGGAAAATGGAAAGCTTAAACAAATGCAACCACACGTTATTTGTGTTAAGTCTTTAACATAAAACTTTTTATTTTGCCATTTAGTCTATTTGTTTTAGTCATGGAACATGTGTGATTATGTTAATGTCATCTGTTGTGGAACTTCCCTGCCACTGGAGTAAGTTTTGAAAACAGGGCTGTATTGGGAAGTAAAATTTAATTGAGCCCATCTATAAAATTATTTTTTTTGTCAATATACAAACTCAATCTTTTTGCTTGTATAGCTGTTGAATCTTTAAGGATTGTATTAATCTTTCATCTTGCAACCACTGATTTCTTCATTAAGTGGCTGGTTAGCAAGTTCTGTTACAGAGGTGTTTTCAGAGTTACACAGAAAACCCAATGAAATACTACTGAGTGGAGATGTTAAATCATGAATGTGCAGAAAAGAGCAATTGTACATTTGTTTGCATCTCAGACTACAGTGCAAATAATAATATAAGTTCAGTCATTACGCTGGAGTAGATTGATTGAGTTGCTGCACTCTGGTGTAAATCAAGAAAGGTGGCATACTTCTTGGCTCACAAGCTGCATTTGTTTGTAAAATTTGACAGTGCAGCACATCGGGAGCATGTTTATAGATTGATTGTGTGAATTAACATTCATTAAGATATTGAAAAGATTAGCTTGCTTTGTTGAAGTTCAGCGGGATGCTTAAAAGAGCTGAATAGCTGTATGTGGCCTTCAGGGTTTAGTGTGTCCGTGTCTGGTGTTAAATGAGTTTATGTAAATAATAGTAATATACCTAGTTGTTACAAGTCAGCGACTTAAGTGTATATGTGAATTACTAAGTGTTGTAACTTTAGTAACGCTTTGGCAATGAAGGATCCATTCTCTCTGCAGTGTTGAGTTTTATTTAATAGTGTTGCAGTGTTACTGCATGCAATATTTGTTACCTTTTTTGTATGAGTGCAGCTTTTAAGAGCCATGACTGTGTATCTTTCATTTTGTTAGTCATGCCACATTTTAATAGTGTCAAATATCTAAATACCCTTTCTGTCAAATCTAGGCAGAAAAACTCAGGTGAGTCTTTCTTGAGTTTGTTGATCAATGCTGCTTATGCAAATGTTGTAATCAATGGTCAAACAAGCATTGTGTGGTTGGTAAAAATTATTTACAAAATCATGTCTTACTTTTAGTGACATGCAGGGTTTAATGTACCTACAAATGAATTAGCTTTGTGTTACAGAAATATGCTGTACACCACACAGCATAAAAAATCAAAAACTTGTGTAATTCAAAAATGTTTCCAATCTATACCCACTGTGTACTTGTGGAACAAAACCATATTAATTTTTATAAAATGATTCCTCATAGCCGAATTGCTTACAAGTCCAAACGTTTCAATTTTTTGCCCAATTATCTGTTTTTTACTTAAAAGTTTGTTTCATCATCTTTCTTCCTACAACAAACAGGCACCTAACACAATTTGCGATCTAAAAAGAGGTGCTTATTATAGTTTGTGAGATATAAATTGTTGCCCAGCATAGTTGGAAAACTGCGAAATCGTGTCCACTGTGGGTCACAAGCGGTAGGTGATCAAGATCACCAATTTCTGTACAATATTCCAAAAATTCTGGTTGTGAGGGAACGATTGTCTTCCTTGCCCCCCACTTGGGACAAATATGTCACTCACATTGGCAAAATGATCTGCAATACAAAATAACGGCTATCAAAGATTATTTTCAATAGTAATTTACGTCATTTGGAGTTGTTAGCAAGAGCCACAATCTACTTTTCAGATATTCCTGGAGTCGAATCCGGAGTTAGTTTTCACTGAGCAGGAACGGAGTCGAAGTCACAAATAGTGACTCCGGCCAACTCTACACAGTTAAAGACTAATAAAATTACCTTCTGGTTCTACATTTAGTGAGCAACCCATTTTTTGGCTCAGCGCTTCTCGCTGACAAAAGCTTGTTTCTTACTTTATGTCTGTCTTTGTGACCAAATTGAGCTTGCTTCTAATTTATTGGGTCAATGAGTTTCATAACTAATTTTTTCTTAAGTAGAATTAGCAGTATACAGAGTGAACAAACTAATAAGTCAAATATATGTTGTTCAGATGTACAACGTAACTTTCAAAGAAGTTGCTAGGTTGCTGAATGTCGAAACCGTGATGATGAAAGCGTACAGCAACAGCTACATACCGAAAAAATACCTAAACCTCGAACAAGCTCTGTCAGACAGTGCAGATAATACTTCACCATCATTAGTCGTCCAGTCGAAAGTGTCGGCACTTGAAAGCAGCCAGCCTTTGGAAATACCAGGCGAGGACGAAGAGGACTTCACCGTCGAACCTGAGCTGGTTGAAATCTACACGGAGACTGGGGAACCACCTTCTCCTGAGCAACCGCCATTGAAAAGAAAAAGATTGGAAGATTACGCAAAACAGCCTAACGAAGAGCCTCTTCCCCACGCAGCCTCAAGCAAGAAGACCGCTAATGGATGCAACTCGCCCGATAACACTTTAGACATTCCAATCGAGTCACTCCTATGCTTGCCGGAGAGCCTGCAGCTTCTCGCGGACAGTCAATCGAGAATCGCCAACGCTGTTGAAAGCATGGTTGCCATACAGAAAAATATGCTGAACATTATGAAAGAGGTTTCGGAATCTTTAAAAAACGCCAAATCGTGATGTGACGAAAGTCACTATCACTATCGAAAAAAACAAGTTTTATCCCAATCAGTGATTGATGCACACCTTATCAGATTCGTGACTGCTATGGGACTCTTCGAGATTTAGCGCTGCTCGATCTTCATGCGTTTAAGACCTGTCATGGTACGTCACCTGAGCAGGCCGCTTGCGAAATATCGTGCTGTAAGCGTGGTTGAAATCTAGTTGGAAATTACTAATATAAGCTGACTGCAGTGGTGTTGGGCTATTAAAGCGGAAAACTTACGGTTTCGTGTTAGTTTTCTTTAGCTCAACGTTAACCGCTATCTTCACGCTGAAACTAAGGGTAATTAGCCAGTGCTGATTTGAAAGTAATTCCTTAGCCTGTGTATAAGCGTAGCCAGGAGGAGTTCAAAGAGGCCATGCTCCCCAAATTTCTAGCACATCTTGTTTTGTGCTTAGAGAGGCGGTGTTCCAATCCAAAACTGCTGCTCGCTTAAAGTCAAAATATTTGGCCCCTCCCAAAAGTTTGGGCTGGCTACGCTACCGGGCCTCTCGTTTTTACCGCAGATCTATTTCCAGGACTTGTTAGCTCGATAAGAAATTCGTGCACCAGCAGCACCTACGATGAAAAATACATTTGTCTTAGTGAATGCATTGCCACGGATTTATGAAAATCCTCATCCCCGGTGTTATTTTCCATTTTGAAACCTCTTCGCAGGTATGATCAGTGAAATAGCATTACTGCATCCAAAGCGAGTCTCCGTCCCACCTGAATTCGTTTAGACCCACGCTATTGGGGTCAAAACCAGGTGAATCTGCACGTTTTATTCAGACAAGGTGCGTTACTCAAAAATGCATTTCCTGATCTCATCAATGCGGATCGGTCCTTGCAACATTGTCTCGAGCGACAGTCAAGAGTTGCATCTGAGATTAAGCAGAATTTTGATTGTGATAAAAGATGACCGCCACAAATCAGAACAAGCCAACTCGTCCCTATGTGCAACAAATTGGTTTGCAAAGCATGTTGCTATGATTGTATCGAACATGCTCATGTTGCCAAGCAGCCGTGCACAAGAAAATAGTGACGATATCAGACGTCCGCATTATTTGAGACTTAGTTGCAAATGATGTGTGTTTTGGTACATCTCGTGGCTTTCAGGATCGCAAGCAGCTGAACCCTTCGGGCGTGCAAAACAGTTCAATAAAAACTTTGCGTGAATTTATGAGCTGCGTTCCGCCATCATACTTGTAATTGTTTCCCTGGTTAGTCCATCTTTCTCCATGTAAACATGTTGCTTGCCGAATTAATTTTCAGGGTGCAGATAACCCGCTCAGTTCGAAGATCGCAAAAAGTATCCTTTTTTCACACGTATTTTGCACTTCGTCGTTATCGTCTTACCGGGTATGAGCACCCCTCCTGTACGTGGCGTGCTAAATTCGCCAAAATCCTCGAAGATGTACGCAAGTAATGTTGCGCTCTGTTGGTGTAGTTTCCTTTCCGTGTATTTGCGCATGGTTGTGCGCGCCATATTGGCTTGTGCTTTCCCCCTCTACTGGTCAATGTGGTGTCTTTAGACACATGCTTATTCATTGTTTAACTCGGGCTGCTGCAAACTTATTGCCAGCCTCCTGGAACGCCGTTTATGTACGACGTCACGGGTGTTATCGAAATACAGTGCACGGTCCTGTTCTGAAGCGTTTCTGAGCAATGCCTAAGTTTTAGATTGCGTCACATAAGGATGAGGCCTGGTAGAATAATTAATCGGAGATGCAGTCATAGACGATAACGACGGGCAGCTTGCCTAAGTAAAGCAAAGTTGCAAGAATCTTTGTCTTGCAACGTTGCTTCACTTAGGCAAGCTGCCTAATTGCTCCTGACAAATGCTGTTTAAGCCCAGTAATTCGGAATTTAAAGGTCTACCAGTCTAGGTGGTGCATTCATGGGCGTCCGCAGAAATTTTTCCAAGGGAGGGAACGTCGAAATGTTGCTTATCCTTTTCAGGTTGCTGACGAACAGGGGCGGAGCCAGACATTTTCATTTGGGGGGTCCACTGGAGGGGCCAGTTTTGCAACAAGGGGAGCTGTCAATGGTCTGTGTAGGACTTTCAGAAAGAGACCTAATTTTGGGGGGGCAGTGGCACCCCCTAGCTCCGCCCCTGCTGACGAATGCAAATGGCCGTTCACAAAACGCTTTTACCTTTTGTACCCCGTTAGTCTGTACCGGTTGAACCTCGATTCTCAATCTTTGGTCTGAAAGGTTTTCTACAGTTCGGCTATCAGAAATGCTTTTCTTTCCATGAACTGCCTAATGTCCCTATTTTCGAGCACTTTCTACGAATAAGTCGTCATTTAAGAATAATTAACGGCCAACACACCATGAGCAGTGAAAAAACAAGAAAGTTAGACACTCTCCCAAAACTGTTTCAAGCAGTGAGAAGTAGAACTATATGTTGACAAGACTCGGACAACTTAATAAAGTTAGGACACCACGCAGGCTTAAAAAAACTGGGCAGATGAGTTACGGAAACTTGCCACAGCAAATCTAGCGTTGCACTCAGTCTAACTATGAAGTCAGAACTAAGCCTCCGACAAACGTATTCCCACAAATCTGCATAGACCTATTCTAGCAAGTCACGTATTTTTATACTGTACTGTGTGAAAAGAAGCCTGCGTAAGAGTCGTTTAAGCTATCCACACTCGGGCACGGTGATCACAGTCTCACATAAACAATGGATGTTTCTAACTTGTGAAGCACTGCTATAGATTCACTCATGCTTCTTTACACAGTATGAAACTACAGTAAACATCGGTCAATCCGGATCTTCGCCGAAACCGGATAAAATTGGTGGTGCGAATGATTTCTAACGTTTTTCTTTAGAAAAATATTCGGTTTATCCGAATGTTTTAATCCAGATCTTCGCCAATACCGTATAAAATCTGCTCTTTTCACATCTCGTAATCCGGATTTTTCTGCATTTCCATGCTGTTGTGTTCTCAAAGTGCATTCAGTGGTCTCTAGGAAAGATTTGGCAGCTTTCAGATCTGTTGTGAATGGTCTGTTATGAACAGGTCTGTTTCGCAAGTGAACCGTTTAACCCTTCTCAGGTAACCTCTAAACGCAAACACTTCTGTTGTCCTTGCCCAAAATGGGCAGATTTTGGTTATTCACTTAAACTGGACTAACTGACAGGTTTAGAAGCGCGCGCGGTTTTTTTACAACTTCGCAAGTCTTCTCAAGCTAATCCGATCAGAAAAAAACGTGTTGATTTTGGAAAAAAATTTATATGATGAAGAACAAAAGCAATTTTCCAAACAAAAATGTGGGAAGAGCTCTTAGCAAATGAATGAAAAAGTAAAGAAAAATCCAAAAATTCCGCTAGCAGACGTCATTGGTGGTCGATTTAAGGTTTAAACAGAATCTGATTTCAAGCTTGTGGTTCTATCTGTAATAAAAGTAAATTAGGTTGAGACATGAAATTCTTCTGTTTTCATTGCAGTTTACAGCCACATTAATCAACCTTGCCCAAAATGCGCAATTTTTCACAAAAATCAGGCACATAAGGTAAACTTGCCGAAAATGGGCAAACACTGTACGACAATTGTTGGGCAATCAGATTGATCGCGGCACTGCTATTGACTTTCATGTCTCACATACGGCCAGTCCCTTCGCCACAGGGGAAATTTGGTGGGCTAAGGCCCCCAAACAATGCTCCAAGCCCCCCAACTTAGAAATATGAAAACTATAAATAAGTGCAGTTTTGTCAATTTGTACAATGTCTAGGCATCAACAGGGAAACAAAGAACTTAATTTAACCATAACGTCGGGTGATTTTCAACTAGGTACCACGTGGCCACCACTCCTGTCCGGGTGGAAATCACCGGGGGTTGGTATTCCAGGGGTGTGAGTAATCTTTGCAGAAAACTTGAAAGTGATCAATGCCGGCAAGTGCTCCCATCGTTCGTACTGGCAGTTGGCACATGAACCTTTTTTTGTTCTGTTTTGATGGTGGACAGGTTCCACAGCGTTGTCTAGTCTCAAAGTGTTCATGTCCTCAACAAAATGCTTTGGCCTTTTACAACAAGTGCACGCACAACAAGGAGCAAGCCTTTCTTGGCTAAGCCAAAGTTCTAGAAATTTCAATTAGGAAAAGAGAAGCATAAGGTTCATCATGTCCTCAGTAAAATGCTTTGACCTTTCACCACAAGTGCACAAGCAATTCGCGCCAAATTGATTTGCATCGTCAGGGCTTGCACTCGTGTGATCTACTCCCGTGCTGGCTTCGGTCAAAGGTTGCAGGCGTGGCTTACTGGTGAAACTACATGCTCCAACTCCTTTTGCCCAAATTGGTCAAGGTTACCTTAGGAGGGATCTTTGTGTAAAAATTTTGTTACACCTCAGGTAGCCAAGGGTCAATTTGGGAAAATTATTGTTCCCCATCAAAAACTACAAAACTTGTGCAGATTTCAATAGGACTGCCCAAAAGAGCGTCTAAAAATGCAGCTACTGAAAGAATCAGTTTTCAAAGTGAACATTAACTAATTTTTAATTTAAGTGGAAGAACCGTTTGCCCAAATTGGGCAGAGGTTACCTGAGAAGGGTTAAAAATGATAATAATCGTCACATTACTTGAGTACCGGTATGTTTTAACATAATGTTTCATATGGTCAATAAACGAGCATTTCTTGTTGAAGTTTGATGCACATTAACTAGCTTCAATTTTTATTTCAAAATAATTTTGCAAGTCTTAGGGGCCCCAAATGGGTTTTGTTCCGCCTAAAAAGATTTCTCTTAGAGGCCCTGAGAGCAGAGCCGTGGGAACCGCCCCCCGCACCCCCCG
>Ga0210059_1005436_pt1 | contig 20535 bp, 13 predicted proteins | sample Ectturendosymbi2_FD_188042 | JGI IMG/M metagenome (GOLD analysis project Ga0210059, IMG submission 188042) | Ecteinascidia turbinata endosymbiont from Florida, USA - Sample 2 (SPAdes) (version 2) | ecosystem: Host-associated > Tunicates > Ascidians > Unclassified | place: Key West, Florida...
GGGGGGCATTCGGGGGAAGTTCCCCCTCCTGGTTTCTTTTCGCTGAGACGTTTCGGTCATTGTTTGCTGAGACAAATTGGTCACTGAAACATTTTGGTCATTTGTCTCACAGTTGTGTGAAAACGTGCTGCAACTGTGTTCATTAGTCTATATTTTCAGACATTCTGACCGAAATGACTAAATTTTTTTCAGTCATTTCAAAAACATTTCGGTCTGCGACCTAAAAATGACAGAAAAAAACAGGCCCCCTCTGGATTTTTGTGCCCCAAACTTCGTTGTGCCCAGAAAACATTGCTTTAAACATATGGTAAAAACAAAAACCTTACCCCCCTAAAAATGTATTTTGTCCCTCCCAAACCTTAAAACTTGGCTACGGGTCCGGGTTACTTCACATGAAACGTGCTGCACGTTATTCTGACGTCATGTATGAGCATCAGGCACAACCACGTATAATCGAGAACGTCATCCACGATCGACAAAGTTTTACGTTTCGCAACAAAGCCTCGCAAGCTGTGCACACGGTCAGCGTTTGCTTGGCCGCTATGCAAGTGGTCAAGGGGGTCAGCAATACGCCGTCGGCCCTTTGTGGACCGTGTCTTTGGGGGTCGCAGTCGTGCTGCTTGTTTCAGCAAAATAACCAGGAAGTGACGCAGAAGCAAACGTCACCACTGATGAGCACTTTGTGCGTCGCAAAAATCCCGGGAAGAGCTCGGGGAACCCCCAGGCTCGAGTTTCATCGCAACCGCGAGTGACGTATAACAAGTGGTTTCGTCACTGCGAGTAAGTTGGACGTCATCGGCACGTGACGCGCGAAGGCTCCGAAATAAAGACCTGGCGATAAGCACTCGCGATACGCTGTGCCTCCTCCCCACGTGGGAGCGTATGCTTGCTTGAACGAGCAACAGCACCTGAACGAACACGCGCTCCGCAACATGCGACGAGCAAAGCTAACTCACTCCGTGGGATCTCCTCATCCCGGTCAGATGTAGGGACTCGTATCTTTCTCACGAAGTACTCGGACTTTAAACCAGTGTCGTCGGCGTCCCTTCGTTTCAGCAGTTCTGTCGTGATCATTTCGTCATCAGTGTGTATGACGTGGACCATGTCGCTGTGGATTGCATGCTTGTCAGGAAAAGAGGCGTCACAATTCGCTAAGATGACCTCACAAGCAATCACATGAAACATTTAACATGATTTAAGTACAAGACAAGCCTTGCAGAAGAAAAATGAATCGTCATTGTTTCATCTATAAGCCAAGCAATAACAACAGCGGAACAAACGCTGTTTTTGCTAAAACCACCGACTTCTAACGCAGAAGTGACCGGTTCTCCTCACGATCTTGTGCTGCTATCTACAGGGAAGCCGTAACTACTAACAGCAGTGGATCAAGTGATGAAGACACAACCAACTTACTCTGTTGCAGGTGAAATGACCAAGTCATCCCATCTGATGGAATGCCACAGAACACGGAACAGGTGAGCGATTGCTGCCAGTGTGGTTGCATTCTGCAATCTGTACCTCCAAACTGTGCCCACCGTGGGACGTGGACAGGGGTAAGGCCAAAACAACTCTGCGAATAACGCCAAGTCTCGTTTCAGTAACATTAATAAACCCTGTCGCAAGGATTTAGCCAGTCTGCCAACTGCTTCAGTAACATTAATAAACCCTGTCGCAAAGTTTTAGCCAGTCTGCCAACTGTTTTAAAAGCACTTACAATAAACGAGAAGTTACCACTGTCAAAGTAACAAACTGGTGTATGAAAAGTTAAAGCTTAACTTTTTGAAACAATTTCGCCCGGTAGGGGAACAAACGCGCTCATGCACTACATACTCACTGACGACTCACCAACGCATGAAGGAAGCTTAGGCGTCATGTGGAAGCCGGGCGGCATCCGCAAGGTACCCCCAGTGGATGCTAGTCGTTGCGCGAGGACAGCAGGTAGTCTGTGCAGGAGATGTATGTATGTTTATAGCACAGACCGTGGATCGAATGCATGTGGAACATATAATGGAAACTTTTATTCAGACATTCCAGAAAACAAACATCAAATATAGGTTAAAACGAATTGGTCCAGGCTATAACATGCTTGGTACTCATTAATTTCATGTATTCTGGGTCCTGTGAGTATGCCAAAGTCATTCAAGACACAAGGGCAACTCTATAGTATTCGTTCAATATAGCTGGTAACCGGACGTTTCCAACACCGCAAACCAGTCTCTGCGAAGAACTCCCTACATGCAAACAGCACACAGCAGATCTTTCAACCGTCGTCACGGTAAAGTGTGCACGATGACAGTTACCTACTTGCGAATGTTGCATCACCTTGATTAAAAATTACAACGACGCGCTGTGACGACAATTTAACAGAGTAATGTCAGCTGTGTAATGTACTGTCAGTTCATGCTACTTCCATCACAAGTCCGCTATAGAACAGTTTATACACAATGAACGTAAGAACCTGAATAAGTTCTTCTTTCTTCCTTTACCAGATGAGAACGTCCACGGAATGGGCATCTGCAAATCGAGGCGAGCATTGTTGCGCTTGTTAAGTCACAATGAATCCAAAAATCCAAACGACGGTAGTTTAAATCAAACCAGTTGCTCAGCGCCAACAGCCGCGTGATTTTTGGCGGGAAGTACCACTTGTCAAGGGGAAGATTGAACAGATCCCCGCTAGATGTCGTCTCGATCAATAAACTCACTTCGTCACATGCGACCATGGTTGCCGGCCTTAGTGGAGATCATGTAAAGGCGCCCTACTTCGGGAGTGACTCCCTATGCAGTCAAAATGTTTGTAACATCATGGATTTGATGCACTTAGCGCCCGCCTGCTTGCAGACACTTCGTAGACAACACCGATGCTATCTGGATGCGATGAACAAACACCTTGTGCTACAAGTAGAAGTAAATGTCACCACGGAAAGTGCCAGGCCGACTCAAATCTGGTCCAAGGCAACTATGGACCGCTGTTCAGGGCCGCAACCAGCTAAATATTTTCGGGGGGAGAGCAAAATGATTGCAACTTGATGTTGTACCTAACAACTACCCGTGTTTTCAAAAATTTCGTGAAGAGAAAGTTGCCCAGTTGCACCCCTGCCGCTCAAAAATTTTACGCTAGATGACTTCATCAGAGGAGTGACAAAGCATAGCCAACGGTTGGCATAGCTTAGTGCTTCACAGCTTGGTCTAATCTTGTTCACAAAGGTAACGCGGCATGTCAGCTCACCCAGGTTTCAACAACAAATCTTATGGCAACCAAACAAGTACATGAACCCAGGAAACCAGTGCTTAGCAAAGCGCGCTGTCGGCCAAGTATGTGACCTTCCTCAGTTGTTCGTATGCAACTGTCTTCCGCAGTACCTTTAAATTTACTTTGCACCAATATTCAAAACTGACGTGTGATGGCCAAGTTAAGCTCCCAGATGGATGAAATACCGTTGAAGCTGGTTCGATTTAACAATACAAACGTAATTTGAAAAAGCCGATGGCTGACAAACCCAGTGCGGTGTCGACAGAGTAGATGATGCAATGATTACAATTAAGATTCATTGCTTTGATCACAAGTTGAAGGTTAACTTCACAGCCCGATCCTGTACTCGTAGCACGTACAAAATGTGCCTTTGCTTTGCGGCCAGGATCGACACCTCTATCTTATGAAGATGTGTAACACACGAAACTAGTTTCCTTACGCAATAAATTGCGATCGATTCGCTTGGTGTGGGTCACTGCTGTGGCTTTACAAATATTCTATCTAATGAGTTTAAATTTGGTCCACTGCGTGATGTTCACTATACCACGGCTTCTCATTGTTTTGTGGATGAAATAACGCCTGAACGTTCAGTAACTATACAAGAAATAAGTTCCAGTTGCTTCAGAAGTGTTTGCTTTAGTAGAATTCTATTTGAATAAGAGCTGATGGTTCCTACCTAGCAAGCGAAATATATACTCTGTAAGATCTTAGTGTCTGATTCTTAGCTGGGAAAGGATTTTTCGATAGACGGTACTTTACTACAGAGGTTGAAAGTGAATGCTGCCACTTAAACATGCAGACTTTCCACCTATATTAGTTCGGAAATTTCAACAGCTTTATAGATGATGGTTTTCAACAACAGTACACAATTATTGCACAGAAGGTCAAAAGCAGTGCTGGTGGTTTCTGGGAATAAACCTGGATGACTGTCATGCATTCTAAGCACCGTAGCAGACAACCAAATTTATACATAACTTTTCCGCCAAGCTGATGTTGATTTGCCTATTTGAAGCTAAACAAATTCTGGATTAACTCACTCGGTTTATAAAAGAACATGATTGTGACGTTACAACGCCTACTGTTCACTCATAACATCTATATCCCCTGAGAGTCAGCGTTGAAAGGTGTCTGCAACGAAACCTCGTACTATTGAAGCCTTAATTGCAAAAACAAACATCCCTGCAAGTACAATTATGTACACTTCCGCAACGGCCGATTGCAAAAGTGCTTTTACATCAGGCATCAACCATAGCGCTAAGTTGGTGCAACCACGAAAACGTTTCTGATTGGTTAATGCACAGCAACTACACAACTTACCTTAACTTCACTCGATTTCTTCTTTGAAGAATCGGCAGGTGATCGTTTGAGTTTCCAAACCTTTTGAGTTAAGGCAAGATCCTTGTTTTGACCAACGTCAATCCTTTTCCTGCCGTAGTTTCTAAACGTTCGGAATCGTCGCGAGATACTGTAAGGCATTAACTCCACACCAAGAACATGTGTATTGTTGGCAGCCAATGAGAAAGCTGCTGGAGCTTGCAAGGCACCAGGGGGGGAAGCCAAATTGCCAGAAACCCCCGCGACTTCAACCACCGGGTCGTTTTTACCCGCTGTGGGCTTGGCGCATGCAGGCAGCTGCGCCTCGGCAGCTTCTTTGGATGAGTTCGTAGTTTTAGCTTCGTCAGCAACATCGACATCTTCAGCGATGCGTGTCGGGGATTGTGAAGCGGCTGTGCTACTTTCTTGAAGCGTTTTCGCAACTGGGGGGGGAACCGTACCGTCGTCCGCGAGTGCCGACGCTGCTGGCTGGTCAGTGTTGGCGGCACTGCCATCGGAAGAGGGAGGAACTACAGGACTAGCTGAGCCTCCGTTTTGTGCTGCAACAACAGCAGGTCCTTCACCCCCTCGCGAGGCTCCATCGCTACCGGTTGCTTGGTCCTCCCCAGAGGCTTGTGCGGTTGTTGGGGCTTTGCTGGTCGACTTCGACGGGTTGTTACCATCACTGTCTTCGTCGCTGATTTCCAGCTGATCATCAGCGTCCTTCGCAGCACCTCCCACCTTTGAAGTGATGACTGCTTTCCCGTCTACTTTGGTCGCTTCTTCTTTGACTGAAGACTCACTTTCTTTGCCAGCAGCAGCGGAGGTCGCTGACGTAGCTCGTTCGTTCACCGCACGTTGCTTTTCTTGCAAGATCCTGCGACATAAACGTCACTCACTGGGAATGCACGAAACGACATTTTCGCACAAGCGACAAACAGCTCTTTGTCTGATGTAAAAAAAAGCGTAAAACGCAAACGGATCGTGAAACATTCAAAGTATAAAACGGATCAGTCGGGCCAACTGGCTTTCTTTCCAAGTATCTGGCGCATGAGAACTGCAAGACACACACTGCAACACGAAGCTCACCTCCAGCGTAGAAGCTTGTCGAGTTTTGACGTTTGCCACTTGACGTTATACAGCACAGTTCGCACGAGTAGGTTCCTCGAGACGTCGATGACGTCACAGGAGTTGACAAGCTTTTGAACTTGTGCTGTGATTGTCAAGGGATTCGACGCAACATCTGAAGGTTCCTCTTTCAGCGAGGGGGTCTGTGACGCCCCCTCTGCATCCGGGGACTGCGCCGCCTTATCGGACGGTTGTTCATCACTTGAGGTCGCTGTGTTGGGGGGCAGTGATGGTTTGGGAGGGGCATTGCTCTCGTCATCCTTCTGTTCCTGGCCCGGGCTGGGCTCACTATGGACGACCGCGAGTGGCCTTGGCTTGTATTTCCTCGGGTTCGACTTGAATGACGAGGACAACCACATCCATCCGCCATAACCGGTGACTCTGTAATCCTCCCCGCGAGTCTTGGACAGCTGCACAAGCGAAGATGAATGTACAGACCACGTTCAGCAAAATCTCATAGATTTATCTCTAAGTTCTGCACAGCACAGTGGCTTCATCCCAAACGAGAAGACCTGCATGTTCTTTTTCACGCTAAGCAAAAAGCCTGAAAGTGTATCTGAGCTATCAAAGTGATTGTTGCTATTTTAAGGCAGATCTGGATGAAACTTACCCGAGATTTGTTTTCAATTCCGGAGTTTATCAAAAGCGGGCTAAAAACGAGTAGAGGCGAAAACTCGTGACTCTACTCGGTGAAAATTTTAAGCGAGTCATGTCGTCACAATGACATGTGACGTCATTCTGTTTTTCATACAAATAAACGCACAGGGCATGACACCGGAAGAAATCATCATCATCATACCAAGGTGGTCCGGACCGGGATGGGATGTTTGCACCAAAGTGCTTTGCGCTGCGACAACTCCTCCTCCAGCCGCAATCTGTGCTTTTTCTTTTTTTCGTACATATCCCTTTCGCCTGAAAGTAGCCTCCGCATTCTGCAGATGAGAAAGACACAAAAATCAAATAATTGTAAAAGTACGTTTTTCTGTAACAGCAACATGAAGAGCTAATGTGCCGTGTCCAGAAAACTCCCACCTTGACTGGCCCATGCCGTCTTTCCACGTCGCCGTTTTAACGTTATCACGGATCGCCATCTCAAGTATGCCTAAAACTATGGCGAAAGCGCGGGAAGAGTCGTTCCTAAGCAACATCCTCCCCCACATCTTCCTGTACTGCTCCCACTTGGAATGCATGAAGCAGAGAGGAATCTGCTGCTCGAAGCGGAACAGCGCTGAGCGTAGAGTGTGCACGATGTCACCCTGTGGGGGTAAAGGCAGCGATTAAAGCAGCACGAGGATGGGGGGGGAAGTATCCTGCAGTCAATCTGGGCTTCATAGAGAAGATTATATTAATCCGCACATGCGAGGATTGGCGTACGAAGCATTTAATCATTAGCTCAGTTTCAAACATGTTATATAATCAAACGAAGAGACTGTCGAAAGCACGACGCTCACCCGGCTCCCATACAAACTTCCTGCCCATTCGAACTCCACAGGACCACCGATAGAGAACTTATAACTGGCATGTCTGTCTCTATCTTTGTCTTCTTTGTGCTGGTACTTGTTTAAGGCAAGAGTGTTTTCCACAAAATGATTTTTGTACTGTTTGTAGCCATCGTCTTCACCCAGCCTGCACAACCAAACAACATCGGAATTACGCCAATGGGCGTCCATATGCGACGCGCCCACTTCATCGATAAACTACCATTAAACTAGAGTTGCAAAGCTTACCTGAAAGGCTTGGCAGCCACAACAGCGGTGGGGGGTTTGGCCGGGGTGTCAGCTGTTTTGTTGCCTTCTTGCTGCTCTGGAACTTGTCGGGCTGCAGGTCAAAGTAAAAAATACGATGAAGCAAACAAGAACAACAGGGCCGACAGACGTCTGCAAGTGAACGCACCTCCGCGGTGGTTGGGGGAGTCGTTGGGGGCCACGGCGACTATCTTTTGCATTTTAGGTCCAGCGCCGGAGAATTCCAACCGGCGCAGCTCGCGACTGACCTTGTTCGACTGATTTGTTGCCGCTGGTGAATCAGGAGTCGATGCATTCTGTGGTGGCAGAGATGATGCACCTTACTATACAGTGTTCCGATGAACGATTCGATGACAGTTCAACCTTACATGGAAACAAACTAACCTTATTTGTGGCGGACGCAAGCGTGGGGTTAATCACCAGGATCTTTTTTGTTGACCCAGCCGTGGTGATTCTGTTGCCAGGCCCGATGGTGATCGGAGTGCGGGTGCCATCTTTCCCGAGAACGAAGAGATTCCTCAAAGCGGTGACGTTTCCGACTGAAGTACCGGGTTTAATCTGAAGCTTCGGAGTGACCTTTATGGTCTGCGCAGAAGGTGCAGTTTGAAATTAAACAGCGCGCGACACTGGCAATCTTGTTCCACCGCCACTTGCAAGATCAACGGAGTGTGCCATCCCTTCACGGATTTCTGGCAGAATTTTTTTAACCGAAAAACTGAACCATTTTCCTATTAAAACCACACCAGTAACAATAAAAGTTGGGTTTTAGAAGGTGAAAGACCATACTAATATGAGCTGGAAAGCTGCCGCCTGGACCAGGGTTGCGGGGTCGCAAGGTGTTGTAGTCTGATTCCTAAGGACACTAAGAGTCGGATTTTTTTATCCGACTCTGGAAGTCCAATTGAATTATTTTTACATCGCACTTGTGCTGTTAGGAATCTTAAATCGTGTCTGTTGAAATGGTACAATTTCTCGAGAAACTTGTATTGAAACAGAAAATTTTTGCTGTGTTCCACGATTTTCATTGATTGCTAGTCGGTATAAAATTGTTGACAGCCAGACTTCATTCATATTATGCTAAGGAGTCGGAATTTTGTAAAGGTCTTTTTTTCGGAAAGTTGGAGTCGGACATTTTACCTCCGACTCCGCAACCCTAGCCTGGACAGCATATACCGATGTTTGTGTTCTGCAACTGCGAGGGTGGCTCCTAATCAACGAACCCCAGAAACTACTGTCGAACGAAACATGCGCCTGAAGAACGTGCTTCGGATGCGGGCGATGCCAAAACTGCCAGAGGTGTGAACATTAGTTGAACGACCTGCAGCTGGCGGGTGATCCAGCCATGTTGGAGTTGTGACAAAGAACAGCTTAAATCTAAACTATTTTCGGGCGTGAAATAACCACTCTGCTTTGCATCGCACACAGCGGCAAACTCCCCTCCCCACCAAAGTACTAATGAGATTGACAAATGGCGCGAAATGCGCGCACGCAATTAATTTATCTTCACGCCAGGCAATAAATTTTATTCACTGGTTGCGGGTGTATCTGAGAAAACGCCTTTATCCCGGCAGGGCCGACCAACGCATCGCATCTGGAGAGAGGGATCTTGACACTGGGAAGCTTCAATGGCAGAACCGACAACGGTTGTGAAACTGCCGCAACTTGCTGCTTTGAATCAACAGCCGGCGACTGGAGTGAGTTGGCCGGCTCCTTTCCAGGGACAGCCGGGCCCTCCTCGCCAGGCTGCGGTTGGTGGGGGTCGCTGGGAGATATTTTGGGGTCATTTGCTTCGCCAGCAGGGGGAGCTTTCCCAGGCAGTGAAGTCACTGCAAGTTTCTGGTTTGCGACGTCTTCGGACTTTATGGTAACACTGACATCTGAAACAGAAGAAACGCATGAGAAACACTTCACTTGCTTCTAGCGCCACAACCACTGACCAGCTGCGATGATCAAACCGTAGTGTTTGGAGTTGAAGTTGAGAAGGTATCTCTTTAATTGCTCATAAGTGGAATGACTTTAAGCAGAAATAATATTAGTAGTCATTTGAAACGACCTCAACGTCCTGGCATTGCTTTGTTGTTAACTTTCCATTGTGAATTTTTTACTTTGTTCCACGAGAACGCGAATAGGCATTTATTAGGAACTCGGCAAGGATGATGTTTAACATTTCGTCTGAAGTCAACTGTCTGCACCCACTACATACACTCTCCATCAAACACTTCACAAATTTTGCTCATGCGTTTAAAGGGACGGTTTCGTAACAGATAGTGTTGAAAAACACGAACTCCCTGAAAACGTTTCCGCGAAACGGTAAAATCGACCTCTCCTGAAAATCACAACTAAAAATCTGAAGCGGGAACCGCAAGAATCTCTACCCATGCTCATTTTGATGGAATCAATAAAAGGAAATAAATTTCCTGGTAGCTGCGAATTTATCTACAAAGCAACATCCTTTTCCCGGCACATCAACTTATTATTTAAACTGAATACGAATAAAACGATAGTACGCAACGTTTTTCCAATTTAAGTCTGAGTGGACTGAATGTTGGTAAAAACTTTCAATTCTACCAACACTTTAATAAAAAAAACACGGATAGACAAGATGTTTGGCCTGAACACAACACGAAGGTGTTTAATCACCACTAAATAACTATCAGTCACACGAAAATTATTGCCTTGGTTGTTGAGAAGCGCTACATTCACAAAAGACCAACCATTGCATATACTTACCAGTATTTCCATCAGAAGCCTTGTTGAAGGTTTCATGCTTGACCTCATCCTGGACGTCACGATCTCGTATCCCGCTGTTTGAGTCAACCTCGCGTTGGTCACCACAAACTGGAGTTTTGTTGACTCGATTAGCTTCTTCAGCGGCACTTTGTTCACCAGGACTGTCCTTGTCATCTTTGTTCGCAGTGGGAACGTCCGCACTGCTCTTCTGCGTTAGGTCGGGAGGCTTTAGAGAGGTTTCTTGCTCCTCCCACTTTTTCTTTCTCCTTGCTTTCTCCTCCTCAATCAGCTTCTTCGCTTTTTCTGCAGATGCAACCATCATGATCACTGGAAACCACAAGCGGTTATGCGTAATGACGTTGAAGACAGCTTATTCTTGCCGTCATTTCTGCTGATAAGGAGGCAGACAAGACGCTTTTAACCAGGGTTGCGGAGTCGGATGTAAATTATTATCCGACCTTTCCAAAATTTCCGTCTCCGACTCCTTAACATAAAGGAAATGAAATTCGGCTGTTAAAATCAATGGAAATCGTGGTACACAGCAAGAAATCTGTTTCAACAAGTTTTAAAAGAAATTGATCCATTTCAACAGGAATTCCCAATTTGAGAGTGTGATGCAAAAAATGATCCAGTCAGACATCCGGAGTCGGACAAAAAAATCCGACTCCGACTCCCAGTGTTTAGGAATCCGACTCCGACTCCACCCAAAAACCTCCGACTCCTTACGACACCGGCTTCGCAACTCTGCTTTTAACAGTTTACTTTGCTAATGACTGACATATATGTATTACGGGAATGGCGAAGCGCTCTGCCGACGGCAACAAGTAACCACGATTGTCTCGATATCCTTGTGGGTTTGCTTTCGTTCAAGAAATGGAAACGGATCCTTACCAGATGTAACAACAGCCTTAAATGGTGCTTCAGAACTTATGCACATCTATCAATATGAAAAAGCGAAGATTAAAAGCACGCTCGTGCTTTACAGTAAGTGCATCAAGTCTAGCCTGACAAAACATAAGTTTATAGGAATTCCCGACGATTAACTTTGCTTTACTGTCTATACTAGCGCCCAAAGCCAACGCTTAGAAAGCTGGTCGGCGTTGCCAGTTTTAATCCCTGGCATCATTTCCAGACGTGTAGTATTTTAAACGCACCATGCATTTGCTCGATGCAAGTTGTCGCGGTATCCTTCAGCTTGGCCTCGTTGGTGAGCTGTTCAGTGATGTGGGCTTGTCGGGAGAAATCTTTGGCAATGTCATCTAAACTCTGCAAAGACGCGCGCGCGTTACGGCAACAAATAGAACAGAGACCGTTGAAATACGACCCTGCCGGAAGCAGCTAAGAACGGAAATTTCCTTGACGGCCATTGAATTTATGAAAACGCACACAGCAATTACTACAGGATACGTCAACCGATCTCAGGCCTGCAACCAGGGGGGGAGGGGCAACCGGGCAATTGTCCCTCCCGAAATTGTTAACATCATGTTTAGTTGTTAGGTACTACAAGAGTTACAGCCATTCCCCCACCGAAAATAGTGCAATAAGTAACAATCGTTTTGCCCCCCATACCCCGAAAATGAAAATATCAGCTGGTTGCGGCCCTGACTGACCTCACCTCGACATGAAAGACTGATATACAATTCGTTTGCAGATGAAATTAGGAAACCCAAGCGGAATGTTTAAAGCTCGGTATTGCGTTAACAAAGCTCCGTTCTTACCTCACACAGCAACTTTTCGTATTTTGCTGAATCGAGAATCAAACGAACATATTCAAACTGTTGCAAGGTGGAGTAATACCAAGTTTCTTCTTCTCCCTCTCTGTAAACAAAGCAGTAACAGTTCGTCAGAAACGTTCATGTTAGAACCAATTCATATTTTAAGTATTCACAGCCGCGTCAAAGCCTGTTGCACCAGCAGCGCATAGACTCACATTATCAACCGCCGGGCGAGAAACCAGTATTTCCTGCCATGTCTGTCAGCGCCAATCGGTTCGTGTCGCAAATACTGTCCACTCGTTTCACGTTCTGACTCGCAGTTGCTCACTCCGTGCAGCTTGTGGGCGATGCAGATCTCGCATTGCCATTCCTCTTCAGGCACCTGGCGTTTGAAAATTATTATAAGTCGGAGCTTTGCGGTTAAAGCAAACAATGCATGCACATGAGCTCTAGTTTTGCAACAACGTTCGTGTGCGCTTAATTCCGCTTTTCTTTCCACTCAACGCAGAGAGCTCTTTCACAAAGACCTGAGTCGCACCACACGCAGATAATAAATCAGTTATAGAAACGAGTAGATGCAGAATCATTTTAAAAGTGTGAAAATCCACAAACTGGATCTGTGAGCACCGCTGCATCTTGTTGGCCATATGAGGTTTCAAACTAACCGCGTTAAGAGGTTTCAAACTAACCGCGAAATAATGTTGAGCAATTGAAAACTTTTTGACTCTCACAATGGTTGAGTGCAGCAGACACTGAACAAATATTATTAGAGTAACCCAGTGTCAACTGAAGGATCGCAATACAACCAATTGGTTGTCAACTTTACAGTGCTGCAAAGTAGCAACAAATGTTAACAGCCACTGAGATCACACACTGTGCCAATTAGAATGACTTAATTGACCCTTGGAAGAGGCAAAAATTTGCAAATAAACATGGACTGGAGAGGTAAACTATCATTGTAGTACGATTCTCTCACAAGGATAATAACACCAATAAGGATAGTATTTTATCCAAGCTGAAGGGTGTCCACGCCAGTCGCACTGTTAGCAAATATATGCTAAGAACGCGGCGCAAACTGTCCATAAACGAGTTTCATTGTTTTATATTCGCCACTGCCACTTCCTCTCGCATCTAATCGTGACACAAACAACCACATATTCAATTCCAATATGTCTTTGGCAACACGAGGCAAAAGACAGTGCATTTTTGAAAAAGGTAGCATAACAACCATCCCACAAGTTCATACAATAAACATGTCTTTATCTGAGAGGTGGTATAGCTAGGGTGATAGTTTTCAGCAGATGTTGTTTGTTCCTCTGGCTTACATAACCAAGCGATTATCTGTGGCAAACACTCACCACGTATTTATAACAGATTTTTGATTTCATAAACGTCTCTACCAAAGCAGTCTAACCTCAACAGTGCGATGTCAGTCTTTTTTGCTCACAAAGGCAGCAAGACGAGAATCATTAGGATGTTACGTCACATTGAAATACAAAGAACCTCTACCATTACTCGGACAATGCTTGATAAATGATGCTACCTCCTTCAGTGGCGGGTTGCAGCAAGCAAGATGGTACACGGCTGGACATGTCTCGCAACAAAGAAGGTCACCGAGTCGGTGACAAACACGACAGTGGTCATCATAGTGAATGGTCCCATGCATCATTAGCTCATCTCGAATTTTCGTGGAAGCGATAAACATATCAGTCAAAAACTTAAGAACCTGAAATACGGAACATCGTAATATAGCGTAACACTTGTGCAATTTTCAAATCTTAATCACGAAGGTGCGTACGTCATCATCCGTCTAAACACGCTCAGCAACACGACACGATTTTATTGTCGGAATTACACAAATACTGTGGCTTACACTTTAACATTTAAGGCTTTTTCACGCATTTCTGCAGACTCATCACTGGTCCAACATATAAAAGATTAGAGTTGCAAGAGTGTTGTGCCAGTAGTGCCACAACACAACAATTAGTGCAACTATTATATCTTCAGCAAAAGTGTGGTATTTACAGCTATTGGAAGTCTTTTTGAGATTAAAACTGCAAATGGGCCGTCATTCCTACAGTATAAATTTAAACAGTATAAGTTTAAATAGATAAAAAACAAGCACACACTCAGAACAATAAGTCTAATATGCCATTCCAGTATTCCTGGCACACATATTGCAAACTAACTGGACTTGGTAACTGAATGAAAGTTATATTCTATTGCAAACTTGTGCAGTAACATGTTTCTTGACAACGGTTTTCTGTTTTGCTTTACACCATATCATATAGTGAAAACATGGGTGAACAAATAATATTCAAAAAATTTTTTTAGCAGAAATCTTCAAAATTATGCAAGAATTTTGGAAGTTCTTATCTAATTACGTTATAACAGGGGTGGCCAAACTGCGGCTCGCGAGCCCCATGTGGCTTTTCAAACCTTTGCATGCGGCCATTTGAGCTTTCCGAAAAATTGTATATTTGTTTTTTATTTCTATTGCAAAGTGTAAAAGTTTTGTAAAATGGTACTGTGGCAGTTTACTTTTCCAAGTCGTTCGAAAAAGACGTATGTCACAGAAACGCAGATTGCAAATAAATTCGTCTTTTTGGATTTTCATCTTGCACCTCTTTGTAACTTTTATGGGTTTTGCGATGCAGCTCATACAAAGAGCAGGCTTGGCCACCCCTGGGTTATAAGAATGCATGTAAGCCAATCACTAATAGCCTGCTGTTCTTGAAAAAAGTTGATGGAAACAAATGTTGACGATCTCTCATTTTTCTTTTTGATGATATAGTGCCTGGTAATTTTTGTTTGTTTCTAACACTCACCAATACAGAATCAAGTTCAAATTCATTATTTTTCACTCACAACTCAACACTATTTTTGAAGTAAGAACTAAAATGGGCATTTCATTGTTAAATACACAAATGTAAATTTAAAAAAATATTAACGCACCTTGATTTTTCTCTCCACATCAACTGCAGGATAGTCTTTATCTTCAACATACGGCAAAACATACTTAAAATTTGGACTGCTCTCAACATAATATCGTAGAACTTCAGGCCATGTTAAATAGTCACAAAAGTAGAATGCAACATAATATGCATCTTTCTGGTCTTGAGGAGCGAACATGGTGTTGATATGGTCTTCCTCTTTTATCAATGACTTCAGCAATGCAATGTGGCACTGAAAGCAAATTGTAATCCAATGATAAAACCTACGAACCAATTTAAACAAATAAGAAATGTTGTTGCATGCGAAACATGGGCAATCAAATGGTGAAAGAGTTGATTTCGTATTTTTCAGAAATTTAGGGGGTGTTTTTATATCAAATCAAACTGTCAAAAACCAATTGACATGATAAACTACACAAAGCAAGATAGTAGAAATCACAATCAAACCTACTGACAGGCTATGTACAACCAGGCCCACTAACTACAATGTGGTTTTCAAAGGAAATGCAGCTGGGAGTTATTCAGTACATCTCAATGTGTATTAGCAAGCTACAAACAAACGCTTCTGTGGCTACCTTTTGCCTGGGCCTATTGCTACATTATACAAAGCGATAACTCCAATCAGGTGGATTCTGAATACACCCTGTCAGCTGCATAAACTAAACTTGACAACTCAACACACTCATCCTCAACCACCACTATCAAGCATTCACACGTAGAAGTCGTACTAACTGGCAATCCAACACGAATGCATTGTAAAGAGGATATCAGTTTCAATAAGTTTTATGCTTTTGCAAAAATTTGACAGTCAGTTGCACGTCGTATCTGCTGGCTGCTTTTTCACTTGCTCGTTGTGTAACAGCCATGCAATACCAAGTTCCCATTTATGAAGTCGTCCTTGCTTGTACAAATCTATCCACTTCTATGAAACTATCCGAGATACCACAAACCGTGAAAAAATATATTTCATTTCCATCAAAAAGGAGTGTCAATTTTCACTTTGTTAAAATGATAAACTAATCTTGCAACACTTGCAAGTCTATGAGGTTTACCATTGACCCTAATTTTCAACTTACACGCAAATAAGGGAGCCTTCTATTTCACACTGAAGCAATTGGTTCTAATGGCAGTGTTTTAGCAACATCTCACAATTGCAACCAATCTCATGCAACACTTACTTCATTGAGAAGAACTGAAGTATCATCAGTATTAAGAGCTGCACAAAAATCTTCAAAAAGCATAGGAGATAAGCGCAAGGTATTTCGAAAATGTCTTAAAATCTGCCAAAACAAAACAAACACAAATTGAACAGTGTTCTCAAGAGTCAAACAAAAACCTCAAGCAAGCACAACATTGCAGTATTGAACCAGAGTAACAAGGACATTCTATTCCAATGACATTCAACTTAATGGCTAGCACATGTATTAAAAGTTGCTTCCCATAAAAACCTGTCTTTTACATTAGTACATCACACACTCTCTAGCTTCGTGCCATTGTGGTGGCCATCACACTTCTTAATAAATTGATTTAAAAGTGCATACCTCCCTACATTAGCTATTTCATGGATTCAACACCTGAACGATAACCAATAATTTATCTGAATAGTGCTAGCGCCCAGTCAAGCAGAACTTTATCTATCACTCAATACAATATGCAGATGAAGAGCTATAAATATAATCTGTACAACAAGGGTGGGGAACCTACTGAAACTATTACGGGCCACATGATTTGTGCACTATTGCTGGCGTGCAGGAAAATCAATTAATATCATCCTAAAATTCTACCTTTACATAACTAAGAGGAAGAGTGACTTCTCTTGACTTGCTATCTAAGTACCTGCCTATCATGTAGCTTCATTTTCACGCAATGATGTGCTCTAATTTAGGTTAATTTAGGTAACAAAAATTCTGATGCAGGCCGTATAAAATGTTAACGTGGGCTGCAGGTTCCCCACTGCTGCTGTACAAACATAACACATTAAACATTTAAATCAAACCAACCAAAGTTTTCACCAAAACAATGTTCTGACCTCGTACACACTCAAAGCAGGTAAAACAAGATGCTTAGGAATTAGAAGATCTGTGGCTGATTCTGGAAGCTCAAGAGGAGGGACATCTTTTTCATCAAAATCATCTTGCATTTCATCTGCCCACAATGACATCTGCAAATCTACACACAAGCTGGGTGTTATCAACGACACAGTTCAGTTTATGTTATGCACTGACTCAGCAAGAAACCACACTCTATTTGCACTAGTGCAGGGTTTTTTTTTGAAGTAAAATGTCAGGTACCTGGTACGGACCTGTAGGGACTTGATTTCTCTGATTCTAGGGACTCGATTTTCTCTGAATCTAGGGACCCGATTTTCAATTATAGGGACTGAAATCAGGTCACATTAACACTTTGAGAGCCAGGGTACGATATATTCGTACTTTGAAATCAGCCTAAAACCATCAGTTGTCGGTTGCCTTACCAACGCCATAGCTCCCCCCGCCGATTGTGCTAGAAAGCTGTACAAACCCTCAAAAGATTCGGCAAGTCTTCTAGTCTGCACTCGAAAAAAATTTTTGGTTGGGGGTTGCAGATTTTTTGTGAGTGATGTTATTGCGGTATACATTTAAAACAAAGTTTACTGGGCATAACAAAATTTGGGGGAACAAAGTCAAATATGTTTATTGCTTTAGATCATAACATTTGAACCTGAAACCCCAGCAGGTCATCCACAGTATCAAAAGACTCAGATTGTGGCCTACTTCCCAATAAAAACTTCAGCAAAATACTACCATCTAACAGTGTACGCCCAGGGCCAGGTGAAGTTGGTCAGCGTGGCCTAAAAGTCCTCCACTTATGACGTCACTCACAAAAAATCCGCACCCCTCAACCAACAAATTTTTTTCACATGCAGACTAGAAGACGTGTCGCATCTTTTGAGCCTTTGAACAGCTCTCTACCACTTTTGGCGCCCGAGTTACGCACGCACAAAGCCAAGTGCAATCCAGTTGTTTTGGCATGAACCACTTGATTTAGACTGGCTTTGAAAGCTAGCAAATAATATATACCTTCAACAGATGAACATTCATCATTGTCCAAGTAGTCATCATCATCTTCACTGCTAGCACTGGACATGGCAGTAAGCGATTGACAAGAGCCTTTGTCAAAGGACGAATCGCTTCCCTGCACAAAGGATTGCAACATGCTGTTTCATTTTAAACAATCTTTTGTAAATATCCAAGTTCTTGTGTTTGCCAAAGCTACCTAAAAATTTGGCAAGCAATCACACAACAAATTATTATTCTCTACAAAAGGGATGGAACTTCTTTTTATATTTCTGCTCATGACTGACTGAAGTTAAGTGTCAACTCGTGTCAGAGATTCACCACTTGGCTTCTGGCATACAAGGAACCTCGTGTTTAGACAAAAAAGCCAATGGTTGCCTTTTGGCACTAGCCATTTCCTCTTGAAACTACAAGAATGCTTGAACTTATTCCCTGAACAGAAAAATATTTTCTGCCACTTGATTGTGTTGTGGTTTTTGTCAGAAGGATTTTGCTGACCAAACCTGCTTTTTTTCGCTGAAACACTTCAGTCATTTTTAGCTGAGACAGTTTGGTCACCGTAACATTTTGGTCATTTGTCCCACAGTTGTATTAAAACTTGCTGTAGAAGTGTTTTTTAGCCTATATTTTCAAACATTCTGACCACATAGATATTTTTTTTTCGGTCATTTCAAGAACGTTTTGGTCTATGACTGAAAAATGACTGAAAAAAAATAGGATCAAACACATTTTGCACATGGTCAAGCCAGATGAAGGATGGTGATTTTGAGCAGCTGTTGAGGAAGTAGTAGTTGTGAAAGCAGTTTCTACATTCTGGGAATGTTGTAGCCAAGCAGTTAGTTACACTACGATGTATCTTATTAGTGATGACTGCTTGCGTAATGTCAAAAATACTTAATTTTATGCATTTTTTATTTGGGTTTTCTTATTTCTAAGCTTTGAAAGTTTTTACCATACGCAAAATAAGAACTTTACAGAAAACAGTCACGGGACTAGGCCAGTATTGAACACATCACACACCATCAACAGCCCAATAGTCTGTTTATGAAAAACAAGAGTTACCAATTAAATTTCAAGGACCTGGACAAGATGGATTAATTAGCACGGATTGTGATTACTTTGTCCTGTATGAAGCCATCTTATTGTTAATAAAGTTGCTTTGTAAGAGGTAAGGGTTCCAAAGATATGCAGAATACCAAAACACAAATAATTATAGCTATATAAAACACTCCTGAATTTTAATATATTGAACAACCTTGATGCAGATAAAACACAAATTAATTTCAATGAACTTTGAAGTTCTCATGATAATTTAAATGCATTTAACACTTTGAGAACCGGTCTACGATGTATTCGTACTTCAATTTCAGCCTAAAAAACAGCAGTTTTTGGTTGCCTTACCAACGTCCTAGCTCCTCTGCCGATTGCGCTAGAGAGCTGTCCAACGGCTCAAACGGATCAGCCAGTCTAGTAGATTGCACTCGGAAAAAAATTTTTTGGTTGGGGATGCAGATTTTTGTGAGTGACGTCATAAGTGGAGGACTTTTAGACCACCTTGACCCACTTTGCCTGGCCCTGGGCGCCAACCGTTAGGTGGTAGTATTTCGCTGAAGTTTTTGGGAACTAGGCTATAAAACAAATGTTTAGAGCCCTTGATAGGCTTTCTAGCGTTTATGGCCCAAAAGTGGTAATTAATTAATTGGGGGTTTAATTAAGTTGTTGTGTTGTTGTTTATAAAGATATAAGTAAATCAAAAAACTCATATCAGCATTTTTAGTCAAGTTTTACATAGCTATAATCCAGGATTCCAGAGGTTCAAAAATGCGGTCAAGCACTTGTACCACACAACCAATAACTCGGAATCCGCGAATGGGATTTGTAGCAATGTAGCAGTACCTAGTTTATAATTTTAACACTTTGAGAGCCAGTGTACGATATATTCGCACTTCCATTTCGACCTAAAAAACAGCAGTTTTCGGTTGCCTTACCAACGCCCTAGCTCCTCCGTCAATTGTGCTAGAGAGCTGTTCAAGGGCTCAAATGGATCGGCCAGTCTCCTAGATTGTACTCGAAAAAAATTTTGTGGTTGGGGGTGCGGATTTTTTGTGAGTGACATCATAAGTGAAGTAGTTTTGGCGTCATTTTGGCTCATGTTGCTTGGCCTAGGGCCCAACCACTAGGCCACAGGTTTCGCTGAAGTTTTCATTGGAAACTAGGCTCGAGTCCGAGTCTTTTGAGCCTTTGATCGACTTTCTAGCGTTTCTGGTTCTGATCTAAAAAAAAACAAATTAATTAATTAACTAATTAGCTAATTAGTCAAATATTTTTACTAACTTACAACAACAGTTTTTGAACCTGAAACCCCAGCAGGTCATCCAAAATATCAAAAGACTCGGATTGTAGCCTAGTTTCTAAATAATGAAAACTTCAGGGTCAAATCATTATAATCCAACAAGGGGTGTAACCCAATGTCACAAAAATGCCTCATTTTTTTATATAAGGTGCACCCACATGTGAAATGGCCTGAAAAAAAACATAATTGAAATCCATCAAGGGGCAGCTGAGTTATTTGCTTTTGAGTGTATCACTAGGTGGCGTTGCTCGCGATGGGCAAAAAAGACATATTGTAGTAAAATCCATAGT
>Ga0210059_1005437_pt1 | contig 20533 bp, 13 predicted proteins | sample Ectturendosymbi2_FD_188042 | JGI IMG/M metagenome (GOLD analysis project Ga0210059, IMG submission 188042) | Ecteinascidia turbinata endosymbiont from Florida, USA - Sample 2 (SPAdes) (version 2) | ecosystem: Host-associated > Tunicates > Ascidians > Unclassified | place: Key West, Florida...
AATAACGATTCGAACTCCCGACAATGTCACTAGGGTTCAAGAGTCAGTCGGTCGGAGTCCGAGCAAATCTCTGCGACGAAGGAGCCAAGGAGCATGTACTCTAGGACTCTTCTTGACATATTATTTCTGATTTGAGGACAAACAGTTGCAGATTATAAAATGTTATCTTTTCACCTTTCAATAAATGTAATCATCATTGTGGTATCATTTAAAATCCTGGATTTGTGCCCAATCGCTTTGTTTCAACAATTGTGAAACACCCTGTACAAGGCAGAGAGGCGAGTACCTGGTGCAAGCAGCAGTTCTGCAAACTTGAGTTTAGTTTGTTTGTGTCTGATGCCTTTACCACATGCAAGCAGCCTGAACATGTCGTAGCCCATCACCATCACACCCCCATCGGTCATCCAATTTTTCAGCGCAGTAAGACGCGCTTTCCTCGTTGTGTGCTCGGACAAGTTGTATATCTGTATACATGGTCATGATCACACCACAGCGCAAATGCGTCGGATAAGTTTTTCTCAGCACGACAGGAAGCAAATATTAATCAACATAATGGCTGGACACCTGATTGCGTGTTTCTTGCTTTCAATCGGAACCTTTCAAGCAAGATAAAAGTGGAACTTTGACATAAACAACTACAGCTTCGACAGATTTCAATGAACGCACTTCCCTTTAACTAATATGTGACAAGAAACAAGAAAATAGCGGTTTTCACGCCGATGTATTTAATATAAAAAGGCATGTACCAGGGTTTTTTTAAAGGCGTTTTAGGGACCCGATTCGGGTCCCAAGAATCAGCGAAAATTGTCATCGGGTCCCTAGAATCAGGGAAATCGGGTCCCTACAGGTCCATACTGGGTACCTAACATTTTCCTTAAAATAAAACCCTGGCATATCCCAAAAATACTGGCACACAAATCCTTTTCATATGCTTTTCACAGCACTTAAATAAGTAACAGCTATTCGAGATGAAAAAAAACAAACTATCAATACACAGTTCGTGTCAAAAACACGAAAAAGGCGAATTTCACGAAAAAGGCCGCGTGCTTTCTGCAGACAATATGATTTTTAGTGAGATTTTTTTATTCCGTAAATATCAATGGGCAGAACAATCAACTTTCGCACACATTCGTTATAATGCAAACGGAGTTTGACACGCAAAAAGTAGACAGTGCCAAAACTGGTTCAACCTGTTGGTTAATTTCTAATAATTTATTTTAATTCGTAGACACCACAACTAAGCTCTGAGCAAAATCATGATTTTTATTCAAACAAGACAGTGAAATTCAAAGACTTCGCTTTTAAGTTGTTTATCTGCTACGACTCGGGCAACGTTTGGACAAAAACATCGTTGATTTGTTCCAACCATTTCATTCTTCATTTATCCACAAACGTAATCAGATCAAGAACCACATTTCAATGCCGACTAAAAGAGGAAGATCTTCAATCATTATTGATAACACTCTGAACAACGAAGAGGTTTTAGATCCATATTAGTGCCGAATTGAAGACTGTAATACACAATAATCACTCTGTAGATAAATGATTCATCTACCTTGATATCAGCATCATCGGGTACCCATCTGACAAACTCAGAAATCCAGTTCAGTAGTGTATTGAGAGGGGCAACCACCAGGACTGTTCTCAAGGACAAATGCTCGCATCGCAAGATCGTATGCATTGCAGCGATGGTCTGAAAAATTCACCACTTTTCACTTACACCCGCGGTCGACAACTTTCTAGGCACGAACATGACTACTCTAACAATGACAGAATCAAAAGGAAAAACTTCAACAGAAACATGCGGTGCAACGCTAGACGTGAACACTGGTTGTTTCAATTGTTTCGCGTTTGTGTACATCAAGTCTTACGATGCCAAAATTACGAACACATGTAACAGGAATATATCAGATTATTTTTGCTCCCCAGTGAAAAGTTGACTTGTGCCATTTTCCCATGTATGATACACGCTGAAAGGATTAAGACGACTGCTGAAAGGTTCGGTCAACAGTGGCTTTTTTAACAGTACAAATATAGATTGCAGTCCTCACACACTGCCATAACAACTATTTCAGCAACTCAATCAAGCCCAGTAATGAGATCAACAAGAGAAGCTGCTGCAGTCATCCACAGTTCAATGAAAGATGGCACATTTAAGTGCTTCACATCCAATTATTTCCAAGAAAAACACGGAATTTTAAGAACGAACCTTTGTTTTCGGTTCACAACATTTATCACATAAGCAACTGACCTGAACACACGAGTTTGGCCAGCGGCAGATTCAGAGGTGACGCTTGTGAGAGGACAGTGTGGAAAGGCAGTGCCAAATGGGCAATAAAGTTTACAGTATATGTCGTTCATTACTGTGTGTGACAGAATTTCTATGAGAGGATGACCGCTTCGAAAAAATTCCATACTGAGCCCTGCCGGGCAAGAGTTACAGTCGCTGAGTTAACCTTTCATCAGCAGATGGCACCTCACAAGCCACAGAGAGACCCAAGGAAAAGCGCGGTCAATACGTAGGGGCCAGGTTCACCTACAGGTGTTGCCAGAGTGGAGAAATATTTCAGACATGCTCATCGGTTTCCCTTGCCTAGGCCGACTGCTTTGCATGGTTGAAAAGCTCAATCAGTGTTTGAAAAGACTATTTGATCCACAACTGGAGCCATGCATACCAGTTCCTCAAAAACTGCAGAACTCCCGAACTGCACCCCTCACACTAGCTTGTTATAAGGTTAACGAAACAAGAAAAAGGACACCATTTTAGAAGAGCGCAAAGGTTGTTAGAGGTGGAAATCGTCAAAATCGACTACTTTCTTCAAGAACTCTTAGAAATATTCTTGCATGAGTTTCACAGGTATGTTACTTCATATACTTCACGGTTGTTACAGTTGAACTTCTTAAACAAGCTTGGAAGATGTCGAAATAAACTAACAGTCCGAGGCAGGGGCGGATCCAGCTAGTAACGTTAGGTGGAAGACGATTTCTGTAAGCTTTGGTAGTCAAGTCTCATAACGGCTTCGCTACTGTAAGAGAGATGAAGTATACTTCACAACACTGCTGTAACAAAACACTGGACGAAAGAATGGCCTGACATTGACTTATTCGAAATTGGTTTGAGATGTTGTTTTCCGAATTGTACAAAACCATGGTGAATAAAGTTACTTTCGTAGGTTTTAGGTGGAGCGATCGCCCCAATCATTCACCCTGGATCCGCCTCTGACCCGAGGCAATCGGTCAAAAAAGATGACATCAAGACAAACCTGCAGAGTCTTTCCCAAACCCATGCAGTGCGCCAAAATGCAACCGCCACCAGATTCTTCGGATTCATTGTCAGTTCTTTCAATTAGGTTATCCCAAATAAACTGAACACCTTCCACTTGATGGGGTTTAAGCGCAGCAGTCAACTGATGATGCACCTACCAAAACAAATTGTTAAAAAACGCAACATTACTTTTGGTTAATCAAAGAAACAAATACACCTGCGATTGATTGCAGTGGTGGGGAACCTATTTACTATCACGGGTCGCGTAAATTGTAGATTATCGCTGGCGGGCCGCAAATAACAATTGATTTCATCCTAAACTTCTACCTTTATCTTGCTACAAGGAATAGAGTTTTCTTATGACATACCATCTTACGTACCTGCTCGTCATATAGCTTAGTGTTGACGCGAGTTTCTACTGTAAATTGGGTAACGAAATTTCTGATGCGGGTCATATGAAATGTTCACGCGGGCCGCAGGCTCCCCACCCCTGGTCTAGTAGTTAGTGCTGTTTCGGCTGAGTTCATTGTACGGCGCCGTAAATTTAATCTGCATCGAAGCACGATCTAAAAATCGATACTAGCTTTAAACGCGTCTGTAGACCATCAATACTTGGAACGGGAGCATTGGCCGAAGGACGAGACATAAACAAGCAAACTGTTGTGAAACAAGGAGCGGCAAGTGCAACTCACACACGTAGTAAGCACATGCAAATAGACTGTGCACGCACATGAGAATAGCGGGGCTGAGCGCAAGGGCGCAGAGCGACCAATAACGATCGAACAAGGACAAGAGCAATCAGCTACATATATAGTAGACGATGAAGCTTCGCCACAAGGACCCTTAGTGAAAATGCACAATGTTGACGCGGTCGTGGAAGAACGAAATTGAAAACATATATAAACGTAAATTTCTTTGTTTACTCCGGTAGTTGTGTGATTCGAGTCGAGTTTATGATTACTCGATTCGAGTTACGCTTTATGAAGATAACGCTACTCGAGTAATATTTTTGCAAAAAGCTAATAATTCCCCCGAGCCACGAACATTTTTATTGAGTAAAGTCGACTAACAACTTACAATTTTCGATGTGACAAAAGTTTTAGTATTAGAAGTATTTGAAATCCATTTCAAGATTGGCACTTTAGGTAGATATTAGAAACTAGCAAATACTTTAATGCTGTCTTAGCTGTACATGGCTGTCTTTTCAAGGTTGCTTGGTTTGCTGGTAGTCATAAAACTGACGTCACACAATATACATTGTACCGGTAGGGACTGTCATTGGTTTTACTGTAGAAAAGTATTGCAAATTTTTGCCAAATTCATTCGTTTCAAAGGTCAATCTATTTTTTCTTGTGACCTGTTAAATTGAAGGACAAAGGGACTAAATGGATTGAGAACCGAAAAACGGAGCAGATTCAACGTTTTCAGATTGTACCTGTGCTTGTGGGATAGGCCATGTGAAGTCGTAAAAATATGTTTACAGTTAAAAACATAATAACACTTCGATGTTTGCAATAAGATTGAATACAGATTGACTACTATTTGTTGTTTTTTTAATTATTTTTAATAGAATCTCTCTTGTTTTGGTTGTTGCATTGTCTTCCTTCCGGGTCATTGTTGTTGTTCTGTCAATATTATTATTTATTCTACCATCAACCCTGTCAGCACGTATTTGTATTAGTTTGTGTTTTGTAAAAAATTTACTGTGCGTTCATGCAACACAGTTACTGAATAACACAGTACAGATTTACCCTTAGTTTCCTCATTGTCCTGATCCAGAAATTTGTTTTTCACAGTGCTCCAGAGCAGTGCTTCTTAACCGGGTGAATGGTTCGCCCCAGGGTTAATGAAATTTTTGCAAGGGTGAATGAATTTTCAGTTGCTAAGTCTTTGCATCCTCTGGTTCTTGTTATGTTACCCAATAGACATCAGCAATCGTGAATAAAATTGCGAACTTTAAGCGTTCTAACTTTACGTCTAAAGCAGTCAGCAACTTAACACTTCAGGAAAACCGTACTATGATGCATGTAACTACCCCTGTGATATAATAGGGACAGATTTTGCCGAGAAATGCCATGTTTTATTCATTCGAGTGCCGGAATCTCTGCTGTGCTCCACATGAGTGTCCTGTACTCCTGTGCGAAAGCTACCTGGTAGAATCGCATGCAGTACTTTCGAAAGATTCATTATCAATCTCGGGGGAAAACCAGACACATGAACACTGACCAGAGTAGCCTTACCAGTCGAAGTACAGAAATAGCCCATTTGTGATATCTGTTTGTTGCCATACTTTGGTATTGGATTCCAACATCTAACACGCGTTTATACCTCAGGTAGTACCTACGGAAAGTCTAAGAAATACGTTCAAGAACACATTTCTTTTGAAGAAAGTCAATGTACATCTGTAGATGAAATTGATCAAGACACGCCGGCTTCATCAGCTTTGCAGTTTACAGAATCAGATTTTTGAAAGAATGGGAGAATAACTTTCCTTCAGCAAGATTGTGTCAGAACGTCTTTCGAAACATATCTCTATTATGAGGATTTTTCGGTTGGTTTGTTTGAATCCCCGGAGAATAAGGAAATTGCATTAAAAGCCTTGCAACAGCTGGTGCTCATGACTAGCACGTACACGTCAGAAAAAGGGTTGTCATATTGGGTCGAGTTCATGGGCGTCGGCAGTGGGGGAAGGGTGGCCTTGACCAGAGGCGTAACTGACGGGGGGTGAGCCGCCCCCGCCCCCCAGCAAGCTAAATGTGAAAACTTGGCCCCCTTTAGTTGACATTTTGATATTTGGCGTTCTTTAGGTTGTTGTTTTTTTGCGTTTTTCGAGGTGTTTTCGTTTTTTATCTAGCATGGACACTGGCCTTGACCCTCATGGATTTTGAAATTTGATATTTTCCTGTACATTTTTTTCTAGTAAAATGTTTTTTTGTGAGTTTTGAGTTGGTAAAATGAAATTTTACCATGGTTGGCCCCCCTGGAAAAAATCCTTCTGACGCCCATGGTCGCTGAAAATTAAAACGGGAAATACGCTGAAATGCATGGACTTGTAGGTGAGGGCGGCATTGGAGGAATTAATTCGTCTGTGGTTTGGAAAGTTGATCACTAAAGTTCGGGAGCAGGCTTCCTGTTGTAAATATTTACAGTTTCTTATCGTTTTTTGTGGTTTTCTTATTACAGGTATGTCTGCAGTAGCAGAGGTCTGGAGTTTGATTCTCACTGAGCCGGTACCTTCCAGGCTCTGTGTCGTAGCTCATTCAAATACGGTATATCGGATGACTACATTAGTTGCTTTCGTAGCTTCTCATCTGATGCGGATTCGGTTGTCTTTAAATGAGTTACTAAGCTTAAGTAGATATTTTACAAATATCAAACTCAGCAATGACATTGTATGCACAGTAGTTAGGGTAGGTTATTTTTGTCGTGGGGCATGCATTCGCAGTGGGGTGAATGGGAATGCAGCCAACGATGGCAGGAGTGAACGAAACTGAAAAAGTTGAAAAGCACTGTTCTAGAGTTCACATGCTGAACGCAGAACTTGTGATTTATTAAATCATGAACTAGCTTGACTGTACATTAATGGTTTATTCACGCTATAAAAACGAAAATAAAAACACATCAATTTTGCCTGAACATATGTTCCTCTTGTAGAGGTCGGCCTCCACTCTCGTTTGAGAGTGGGTGAGAAGAAACACGACACTGTTTCGGGTATATTTACAATTTGGTTGCTGCAACCAAAGGAGTTTGTATTTTGTTTTGTATATATGTGTTTTCGAATTTCTATCACTGCACTCTAGACTAACATATTTGTTAGTTGGCGTTAGGTGCGCCTTTGTGCAGTGTATGTTAGTTTATAAATTTGTGTAGTGTAATTTTAAGTTTAAACTTGGTTCAATATTCTAAGATTTTGGTGCAGCAACGCCAATTCTGGGAAATTTTTACAGGAGGCAGCTAACCGACGCGAGTCAGATGGAATATACGAGACCAACGAAGCAAATAGAGTGACAGTGCAGTATGCCGTTAACTGGCGACATAGGATAGCGATGTACGAAATTAATTATCACGGTATGAGCACAAACCAGTGAGTGGAAACAAGTATAAAGGATAGAGAGACGTTGTGAGAGTGTATAAGGAACATTTGTGATTAAAAAAGTGTAAAAAAATACAATATATAAAAAGTGGAATAGAAAATATATATATTTTATAGAATAGTCGATTTTCTGCTTTATTCAGAACTGAAATGCATAACAAAGCTTTCGAGTATCAGAAATGGTGATACGGTTTGTTGAAACCCCACTCAGGGGCGCAACGAGGTTAGATGGTGCCCGGGGCAAGAAGCAAGTTTGGCGCCCCCATGTTTGAACCTGAGGTCTTTCGGAAGCAAATGTACTATATTGAAGAAAGTACTTGTGACATTGTTGGGACTTTTCGGTGTCCCCCGCAACCATTCGGAGTCCTCGCAGTGATTTGGCGCCCTCAATAGTGACTTGGCGTCCGGGGAACTGCGTCCCCCTTGCTCGCCCTTGTTACACCCCTGGCCCCACTAAAATAAACAGCTCAAAACATGAGCAAAACATATAGTTTGAAGCCAATCGAAAACATGCATGACATTGGTATTCTTTTGGGCAGCAAGAACATGCATTTTTAGGCAGTGCATTGCATTTCATCCAAATAACTTGGTTCATCTACGTCTTTGCCAACATTCGCAAGGTGCCCGCGTGGGTTCAGTTTGAAGGACGCAGCTTAGACCTAGCGATAGTTTTTCACCTGGTATTTTAAGATTGTTTCAAAGGTTTCCTTATTACATTAGGTTGAAAATATGCAAAATATGACTTTATGACCTAACATGAAAAATATAACTTTCTATGTCTTTATAAATTTGGTATAGACTTCGTGGGGGTGCGATTTTCGTTTTAAAATTCGTTTCATAGCTTCCTGAAGCACAGAAAATATGATTTTATGACTTTACATGGTCCCAGTTATACGGCAGGGGTGGCCAAACTACGGCCGGCCGATCAGTTTAATCCAACCCGCCAAATACCTTGCATATTTTTTTCAGGCACCACGTTTCCGACTGTGGACAGCATTGGCTGCTGCCTGTCACATAAGTGATACTGTACCCGGCTCTCCAGTGCCAGGCAGTCGCGAATTCGGCCCTCGGGTCAATAAGTTTGGACATCCCTGGTTACACGTCAAATACAAAAACACATTTGGTTATATATACAACTTATGACCGCATTTTCCAAAGCAAAAAAACACCCGACCAAAACGTCGAAAACTGATGGATGCCTTAGTCTTGGTATAACAAATGTTTAGGAATTCAGCTCTGTCCTCGAGAAATTTGGTTCTCTTGGTCTAATCCACGATGTTGACACGAAAGCGGCATGACATGACACGGAATCGAACTAGGCGCGAGGCATGTCCGTCCAACAACCAGCAGGTGTAGACCTCTTCGCTACATTCCGTACAGTAAGAATTTTTCAAAGCAATACTTAAATGTTTCTCCAGAAAATTTGCACTTTTTTTGAAAATAATTGTTTATCTTTCATCTTCCGCATGCCACTGCTCAACGAAACAGGACGCAAATTTTTCATAATCAATGTAAAATAATGAAACAAACCTCCACCAGTGGTTCTTTCTGTAGCACTAAACGCTTGATGACGGGCACAGTTTCAATAGCGGACACTGTTTCTTCAAGACCGGAAAAATCAAGCTTTTTATCTGCTTGTTTCTTTAATCGCTCCAGCCTTTCTTGCTCTCGTTTTTCAGCTTCCTGAACAAAGGGAAAAAAACAATGAGAAACAAACATGATGAAAAGCGCGTTATTAAAGTCATATTTACTGTGTAGGAATTCGTAGTCTACGAACGTGTACCTACCTTTGTTTCCTTTTGCAACATGTCATCTGCCAGAATAGATCGGATTTTTTTCCGACCACCCGGTGTAGCTTCCTTGTCCTTTGCTTTCCGTTTTCTTTTACTTTTTTTCTAAAGGCATATTTTCTGAAAATTAGGTAACAGCAGTACGATTGTACAAATCAACTACTGGGAAAAATATGGACCATTAAGGAACAACACTTGCACGTGACAACATTTTACTTTAAGATCCAGAAGAAAGTTTCATTATATAATCACTTTGTATTCCCTATGGAGTGTCACGAGTGGTCTGGGGGCAACCATCTCCGCTTACTCTGCGCAGTGGGGAACGCGGTTACTTTTGTAATGAATGCTGCACTAGTGGCAGGCCAGCTTTAAGATATAGTTCAATGCAAAATAATTACTAGAATTTGAAAAGACAGGCATTTCAACCAGGTAGAAAAAGGACTAATGCTAGCCTACATGAACCAAGTAGAATACGTACAGGTATTTTAAATAGAATTTTCGAATTTCAAATTCTATTCCACAATAGCACAACCACCAAAACCTTTTTTTCCTAAACTTCAAAACTAATCTGTCCACCACATTTCGTACTTATAATCTCAAAGTTTTCACAATCTTTGCATTGGCTAAATAATTTTGTTGTATTATATTTATCAGTCTCGCAAGTGACCAGCGGGTAATTTTCAGAACAATTTTTTTGCGCGCCGTATTTTCATACGATGCACGTCACAGTGTTAAGTAAAAACGTCGCAATGCGATTTTTTGTACATGTGTCAGTGGCGTGCAGAGGGGGGGCGAACGGGGCGACGGACCCAGGCATCCAAAGAGTGAAATTACAAAAATTTAAATGCTGTAACAGATGATTTTTCCTGTTGTAAGGCTACCAACATTTGCTGCGTGGATTTAATTTTTCGAAATTTGTTTTATCATCAACACTAATTTTTACGTATTCAATTGCCAGTAATTCTCAGCTTCTTCAATACCAGGAACCTATACTCTAGATGTTCGGCACACACCCAATCAAACTGATAGTGACGTGACTTGTTCCAGATCGTGCGATCAAGGAAAAATCACAAAAAAGGATTGAAAGATAATCAGGGTTGAGCAAAACACGAGTTTAACAACCCACCTGTTTTTTTTCGTGTTTTTTTGAATTCAGTTGTTTTGGGTTTTTTGAAAAGAATCAGGTTTTGTTCTGTTTTTAAAAACATAAAAATCCCATTCTGAATTGTTTTTATTGCATCATGCAATGTCACCATTTTCAGAATTTGACAATAATAACTTGTTATACCTTTTATGGCATTCGAACTTGGGGGCAAATAAATGTACCCAATCTTTGTTTTCGCAAAGCGTTGTTGGTCAAATTCACTCCAGAGTGGTAAGGCTTGGCAAGCATGCGCACAGCAAACAGAGAAAAACCACTCCCACACAAACTGCAGTTATACGTCAAGTTTATGTAGATGCCCTGCTAGTTCAGCATCTGTATAACGTATTTTTTCAACACATGGTTTGGTATGGTCCAACATCAGAAACAGCTTGGATGCAGAGAAGGCAGAAAAATTGATTAAAATATTCTGATTTTACAGAGCTGAAGAAGATAACCAGTAGAATTTACTCGAACTGTTCGAATTATTTTTCTGCTTTTCAAACCCCTCAAATTTCGTTGTAGATCGTTTTGTTTCATTTTAAAAAAATTACAGTTAACTGTACAAGGGTGCGGCTTATTTTGCTTTTCACTTCATAGTACATTTTTCAGAGGAAAAGAAAAGAGTGGGATTTTGGTGGGTTCTTATTGATTTTTTATGCGTTTTTTTTAATACCCTGGTGGTATTTTTTGGTTGGGTCCAATTGCATCAACCTTGGAGATAATTATGGACGTTCAATTAATTATCTGAGTCAAATTTGAAAACTGTCCTATTTCACCGTGCTTGATTTAGCTGATTTTATGATGCATCACTACTGTAGTTTGCCGTTTTGTTTTTTTGTGCTAATATGGTTGCGCACCTGTGCTTGCAATGTGCTTCGTTTCGAGCTTCGTCATTAAATGGCAGTTCAGGCGGATTGATCATAATGGCTCACACAAGCCCGTATCCAGGGGTGTAGTGGGGTGGGAACCACGTTCCCACACATAGGCGTAGCCAGGGGGGCAACGGGGCTATATCCCCCCCACAAATTTTTAGAATATGTAGTCATTTTGTGCTTTGAGAGGCGGTATCTCATACAAAATACTGTTGCTAGCCTAAAATCAAGAATTTTGGCCCCCCAAAAATGTTGGGCTGGCTACGCTACTGTTCCCACACCCTTCTGCACTAGTAGCGTTACATTGATGATTTAGATTTTTCATTTCAATTTCTAGGTGTAGCGCCTGGAGCAACATAAATGAATAAATGACAAGTTATCTCGTGTATAACACCCAGCATGGTTGTGCAATTACTGTTTGTGACATCAACAATGGTATTTGCGTACTCCCCGCTTCGTCTGATTGTTCGCATTTATCGTAACTGCTATCTTCGTTCCAGAGGAGTAAAGGGTCTTCAAATTTTCAAGCCGTTGCAGAGTATATTACAGCTTGCCTCAGTAGATTGCGAGAACTAAAGGAGATTTTTGTGTGTGAGGGAACGGCGTTCCAGCACCTCTTTTTTTTAGCACTACACCCCTGCCTGTTCTTTCCCCTTAGGAATTGTACATATGACAGCCACGCACTAAAAACAGAAAATTTTCTTGCGTAGGCCTACTTTATGCGCATTCTCAATTTTTGTGTGGTTTACAAATTTTAAACTGTCAACTCTGGGTGTCTGCCATCCCCGCCGCATACCTTCTCTTGCTCGACTGCTATTCGACGAGACATTCCTGCAGCCTTGTATTTTTGCAGTTGTGAACTGCGCTGACGTAACACTAAGTGTGTTTTACTCCCCTGTTTTAACGCGTTGCCGGATATTTTTGCAGTTTTACGAACTGCTCTTTCTTAGGAGACCGCTGCTAATTTATGTTCATTACAGTGACACATTGTAGCCTACAACAACGAGTAAAGAGAGTGCGTGCAGAATAATAGGCCTATGCAAAGGAACGCCAGAGACTGGAGGCATGGCAGGGCCATTGCCTCCTCTGCCCTTTAAAGGGGGCAGCGGTGACGGAGGTGCCTTTTCATAACAGTATCATAGGTAGTTTCATGGTTTAGCAAGATTGACTTGAAATAAATTTATTGCAGCTATTCGGGCACCCAGAAAATTCAGAATGATTTTCTGTAATTTCTGTTATTATTTTTGCGGTCAACATTGTTGGTGAACACAAGCAAACATCTGGTAACATAAACATAACTGGTAACAAACATAACTCGTAACATAGATTTTCTACAATTTCTGTTATTATTTTTGCAGTCAACATTGTTGGTGAACAGAAACAAACATAACTGGTAACATAGGCGTAGCCAGGAGGAGCCAAAGGGGCCATGGCACCCTCCAAATTTTTAGAACATATAGTCATTTTGTGCTTTGAGAGGCGTTTTTCCAAACAAAATAGCGTTATTCGCCTAAAATCAAACATTTTGCCCCCCCCCAAAAAAAATTCTTGGGCTGGCTACGGCACTGACCGGTAACAATTTTTTTTATAAGTTTCCCTTGCCCTCAACTCTTTTACTGCGCCCCCTGCCCTACCACTGTTCCAACATCCTTGAATATGCACGTTGTATCAACAAACTTCGCCAAAACGTGAATATGACGTAACTAACATTGTGGCGTCACATACAGCGTATATCCAGTTACAATGACCACCATACGCCATTGCTCAATACTAGAATTTGGAAGAGGGGCATCCTATCAAGCAGTTGTCCTGGGCATCCCCAAACCTCTCTACGCCACTGATATGTGAATTCGTATTTACATGTTATGATGATTCTTAGAGCTCAGCGTCATGCGTTTCGAGCGATATCAGACGAGATTTCATAAGCGATACGAAAGAGTGAAGAGAAACAACATTTCAACATGCAATCAAACAACTTTATTTATTCAAATGTCAACGAGACCGCGAGACAAAATAAATACAGACCACGAAAAACACTGCCGCGCTTCAAAGCCAGACGTTATGAAAAGCCGTCGTGTAGGAAGTGTTATAGCATTGTTCGATGTAGATTGCAGCAATTTTTTTTGCATTTACGTAGCAACTTGTGGGTATGTCATGAACAGTATGTTGTTCAAACTAGCAACAAATTTTCCGAAAGATGTTCAGCGCATCGCAGTAATTGGAACAAACAAGATTGCAAAACTGACAGTGACAAGGACCAAATGGCCTCATAGCGGCACTATTCAAAGAGCCACGGCACTACAAAAAGCCATTTCTAGACGAAGCATAGACCGCTACTTTTGTCGAACAACCAAGTTCTCACTCTCTGGATATCTGTGAAAATAAATGGCATCACCTGCTTGACGCGCAAGTAAAATATATTACGATACTTTGCTTTGTGTTGTTTGACTCAGTCCGATGTTGTCTTCCGCTCTGTGTGCTACCGTGTTTCCGCGATAATAAGACAGAGCTTATATTAATTTTCACTCCGAAACTTACACTAGGGCTTATTTTGGGGGGATGTCTCACGTTGATATATCAAAAAATGAAGTTACAAAGTAAAAATTAAGGGATTTCTAAATAAACAGAAATTACGAAAAACTATCTACATTAACTTATCATTAACATCTTTTTATTCAGAAACTTGTTAACAACAATTTATTCAAAAACAATCATATCATCATCCTCTGGAATGTCTTTGCAGGTCATCGATTTCCAAAATTCCAGCGGAGTTTCGCTTAGCTTAATTTCCCACCAGTCAACTAGGGCTTATTTTAAAATCATCCTCAAAAATCACGCTAGGTCTTATTATCTGGTAGTTCTGATTATCGGGGAAACACGGTAGCTTTTCTCTCAATACAGCTTGCTTACTCCCATAGCAGCGCTTAAAGCGAACTCGTGGCAGGTTTAAATGCGTACCCCAGAGAATTGCTGCCCAGGCATGGTTTAAATTTCTCTACCGTTGTTAGTCATTTCACCACGAGTTAGATTTTAGGTGGAGAAGTTTTCAGCCATTAGCGTCAACTAGTTAGATGTTTCAGTCATTTATTAATTTGAGAAAATGTCTTTCTAATTTTTTTTGAGAAAACGTCTTTCTAATTTTATGGTCACTTTTGAGTAAACGCTTTTCTTATTTTATAAGTCACAGTTTCTTTTTGTTGCAACTACTGTAGTATTCTTGATGTCAGTCAGTTTTTTAAGCTGTTATGATTTTTGGGCTTTTGTTACGATATTTTGATTGTAGTCTTGAGTTTGTTTTGTTCTCTGTTGTTACTTTAGCCTTTCAACTTTTCACCCGTAAGCTTTGCTTGCATTTTTCAGGACTGAGGATGCGTAATTTTACGTGAAATCGATTTCCTATTAAAAATTTCTGATCGATCCCTCGCATACACCCGCGTATTCACTTGCTGTGAAACAAATCACAGGGCAAAACATACTGGCATGTTCCTGAAAGGTGCACATGCTTAGAAATCTTCAAATATGTCTGATTCAAGATGTAGACATTGTAGAGTAAACAATGTGGTATTTGCAGTGCATTTAAGAGAGCAGCTTTCGGTAGTTTTTCCAACAATTTCCAATAAAGAGTGAAACCAGTACAATGTACACCATTGGGTTATTTTCCAAAAATATTTTTAAGAAGTCTTCATCACAAAGCACTACTACAAAACACTGCTTTAGTACATTTTGAAAATAACTAAAATGCTTATAAGCATATTACATGCTTGTGGTGCAACTTTTCCACATAAAAATCATCAACAAACAGCACAAAATATAAATGCACACCACCTGTATGAAAACGTGCAGACTTGCCTGGTCACCATGTCTGGAAGAATCACTTGAAACAAAATCATCATCCAAGTCGGCACTTTCTGAAGAGCTTTCCAAAGGTTTTCGTTGGCGCCATTTTGTTTTTTTCACAGAAGCGATGCACTTACTTGAAGAGGAGCTAGAACTGGAGTCACTGTCTGTCGCTACACATATTTTTTTCTTTGTGGGGGTCTTTGCTTTTCTTAAGTGGCTCTGCAACAGAGGAAGGTCATGAACAAGTAAGAAATGGAACAAGCAGCAGAAAAACAAATAATTACACAATAAATCAAAGGCCTAAATGTCACTAGTTACAGCAATACCAACATAAATTTGGCCACTAGAATTAGAACCAGCATGGTGACAGCAAAATTTTAAGACACTAGAAGGGTATGCTTTCAAGGAAAAGTGAACATCTACTTGGTACAATCACAGCATGACTATGCTTAAAATGAAACAGAACACAATGATATTCCTTTAGATTGCAGTAGTAGTGTTATCTTACTGTTACTGTTAACAAAGCCTTCAATGTGAAATAATTAAACTTCAGCAAAATCCCTTTCCTATAGACCAGTGGTTCTTAACCTTTCTATGCACTCATACCTTCTGAGCTTTTGTAAAATTAATATATTAATATAAATGACACTAAGGTTTGTTTTCCAACATTGCTCTGTTTTTCATATTATATAAAACAAGAGTAAAGAGAAAACTGGTTGAAAGACAATAGACAATGCTACGTAGGAAACAACAGTGATTAATGATATCCCTAATTCAGAGGAACTGCATAACTTTTAAGCTATGTACCACTTGTTACCATATGACTCATGCGCAGTGTTGCCACTCAGTTTTGAAGATAAAACCCCAGAATTTACCTTGAAATCACCCCAGAAAATAAAAAAACCCAGACATAAACAATGTTAAAAAAGTCAAAACCAAGCCCTTGAAATGTATGTTACAAGTACTTGTACATGAAAAATTAAGGTAAAATGCATTATTTGCATCAAATTTGCAACAAGTTCAAGTCTATTTTCAAACATACTGACAATATGGCTAGTTAGTACTTAATCTGTAAAACGTCATATTTCGAACAATTTGGTTAAGACTAGCCCTACTCAGCTGCACTGGCTGCTGACTCTACACACCACGCCTATGAAACCACTGTATTCTTCAATGAAAAATCTAAAATTTGACCAGAGTCAAAAAAACCCCAGACCCCCAGATAAAACAGAAAAATCCCAGATCTAGTGAATAAAACAGCAGTGGCAACACTGCTCATGTGCCCAACAGAGTAGAAGCAGGAAGTCTTGCAAAGTCTAAGCAGAAAATAGTTCTTAAATTTTTGAATACATAGATCTCATAAATCCCAGCAATTTCATTTAAAAAAACACAAGTTCTTGCCACAAAATCAGTCAGCAATATGCTCAAGCAAGGTGTCAACTGAACTTTAATTTTCAATGGAAACACATTTGAGTACTTTGGGGTTCAATTTGACCTTAAGGTTGTTAACCAGGACTTTCAGAATCACAAGAAAAAAAACAATCAAATAACTAACTGTACATTAGCAATACCAAAGATTGTGCCATACTGCAAGACCATACTATTTAGTATGGATCTTATCAGGCACACCAGCACATTCTTTGAGCCAAATGAAAACCATGTTGTAAACTAGCAACAAACACACCAGACTAGGCTGCACAATTTGTTTGCAAACATTTAGGCAGGCATCACTATTTCTACTCCATAATTTCACGGTAACTAAATTCTGCAAAACCTTGGCAACATCAAAAAGCCTAGTTTCTCAATTCATTCAAAACTTACATTTTGATGAAGTTTATCCACATCGCCTGTTCTTCTTAATTTCATTTTCCAATTTGTTCTTTCAGAATTGCAATGACTGCTCTCAGCTTTATCTTTCAAGTCAGACCCACTGCTTTTTCCAACGTTGACTTTGGTTTTACGATGAACCATTGCAGACAAAGCTGTTACAAGCTTTATGATATAACCTGTTTTATACCACTACTGCAAACATGACTAGGCTAATAATACACATTCTGAACGCAAGGTAGTAAATAACTGTCAAGAAAACAAGAACAAATTTACATGAAAACTTTGAAGAAATTCATTTTAAAATGGTGAATCACTGTTCTCCTTATACAGGAAGTATAAAGTCACTAATGCATCTCCAGTATTTATAGTCTCTGTCCATTTGACAAGAAAATATGAACCAACACCATAAACAAAACATGGAATACCAAAGTTAATGACTTTCAGAATTGAAAAAAATTGATCCTCAGCACTTAAATCTTGAAATGGTCTTTTTGTGCAATGAAACTTTATAAATGGCCAACAACCAGTTCGCAAAACATGATAATTTTCATCATCAACAATCCAGTTGAAGTGTGATTTCCCATGTAAGTCATCCATCACTTGGCTGTATTTCACAAAAAATGATGTCCAGTGAGGAAACTTCCTGTGTCGAATGTACTTTGATAAAACCACTGATGATCTTGGCTTTGTTGAAAAGTATGCATTTGTTTTGACAGAAAACTGGGAATTTGTCAATTCTTTGAAAAATCTGTAGTGCCTGAGATATTTCAAAGCATACATTAATGCAACAGTTTTTGAACAAATGCTAAAAAAGATTGATATACTGCATCTATGTCATATCTACATCAAGGTGGATTCCAAACTCTGTGAAGAAAACAAAAGGAAGTGTCTAGGTAACCGGCTACAGCTATACCAGATCAACTGCAAAGTAGCCAACTGCCACATGATTCATTGCATGGTCAGGGTTAAGCACCACAAACAGAAAGCACATTCAGACTTCCCTTATAGTAGGGGGAACATGTATTAATGAAGTGATCTCTATACTATGCTAGGGTTTTCCGTTTTGATGTTACGGTGTGTTTAAGGTTTAAATTTTAGGTTTAGGGCAGTGTTTCTTCCACTTTACAAACACGTCAGGCCTTTGCATAGTTTTCCAAGCTTTTGTCAAACCCCATTTTTGCCCAATATAACAAGTAAAAATGGTTTACTGAAATAAAATCAATCAACAGTTTATATTTAATTGTACAGTAGTCTTTCTCGTGGGTTTAGTCAGCAGGACTTGTCTGTCTTACTGTCAAACCCCTGAAATGGCTCTGTTGAACCCTAGAGGTTTCATCGAACTCAGTTTAAGAGCCACTGGTTTAGGATTTTAGGATGAGGGCAGGGGTGGCAAACTACAGCCCACTGAACATTTTTTGCCACCCTTGTGCACACAGAACAAACTGATAGTATTTTATGTGCTAATCGTGTATCACTGACTTATCACATGTCACTTCTACTTGAAAAACATACAGTATGATAGTCAAGTGCAAAGTGATCTTAGCACACAAATATAGCTCTAGAATTTATTTAGAACTTAACAACCTAGATTCTGGAGGCCCTGATCATTTGATACAAAAATTCTAGCTTTAAAATAGTGATATATAAAAACAAAATTGTTATAGGAAGTATATTAACTGCTGTGATAACAATAAAATAAAATATTGTAATATAAAACACAAGAAACATTAAATAAAATACCATCCTCTTGATAATATAAATTAAGTTTTAATATCAAAACATAAATATAATGAAAATACTAAAATACAGGGGTGCAACTAGGAGGACTTTTAAGTCAGCATGCCATGTCCCTTTAGCAATAACATCTGTGATGGTATCGCATTTGAGAACAGCATGGTGCATATAGATTTTCAAGGCAGCTGGCTGCATCGCAAAGTGGCTCGCCTAATTCCAGATGAACATGAATGCATACAATTTGCACTGCTCCATGCAGCATGGGATACCGCTATGGCTTTCTGTAATTCGGTGAGTTTTTTGCAATGTGGCTGTACACCTGCATGATACTAATTTTCTACTCCCAGCGTCTTTTTCTGTGATGCGACAATGCATATTTATGATGATTCAACTGGACTTGCACCACACTCTTGTTGAATGAGAAAAAGGTTTTAAATGCAGCTTGGCATCTACAGACCACCATACCATATCGACTTCTCAGCCAAAGATAGTAACTTTGCTTGCTGACCATCCCAATGGCAACACTCAGCTACTTATTCAAAGTGGCTCGGGACCGTATCTTTCACTCATAAGTGGTGTGGAGCAAGTGTTCAAATCTACAAATAAAAATAACATTTCTATAGGAATATCTGGTTTATGTGATTAACCGGACTATTTTACATCACGTATAAACGGTTTTCGTTTTACATTTTGGAACCTTATGCGAAAACGCGATTATGGTGTTTAACCGATACACAATTAGTCGGAGTAATCTGTATTCACTTTGCTAAGTAGTGTGCGGTTGCAAAGGTATGCAGAGAGAATAATACAAAGAATTTGCAAAGGTTTGCATAAGTCAAAAGACAAGCAACTGCAGCACATTAAGCATGCAGGCTAGAGTGGAAACATGCATATCTGTGAGTACTGGTAAATCTTGCAGAAAGCGTTTTTTGTCTAATGCTGCAAAATAATGTTGAACCAAAATTGTCTTCACGTAATAAGGGTCCGACCTGTGCATATTCTCAAAGTGTTTGAACCTTCATCTGATGCAAATTGCCACCTTACCCTATAGCAAATAATTTTTAATAATTATGCTGCAACGAGAAGAGTCAACAGCAAAATCTAACCTAAGTAGCAGATGGTTTTTCTTTTGTAAGTGCTGAGGGCATTGACACTGCCATTATTTGCAGATAACTTACAAGATGTCTTCTCAATAAAGCACATGTGGTTAAAATGAATGTGTGATTTTTTTTAATTTTAAGTTTTTCCCATTAAGACTTGCATATTCGCAGGCAAGCTATTGTATTTTCTAGAAGCCAACGATTTATACAAATTTGCTAGAGTGCAGTGATAAGCTATCTTTATTAGGCCTATATCTCAATGAAGTTAGTTAATTTAGCAAACATGTAACTTTAATGTAGCTAGAAATATTTTAGGGAATAGGTTCAACGTACCAGCAGGCAAAACATTTTACGGATATTAAAAATTCCATACATTTTTAAACTTGTTGATGAACTCTTGTTCTGGGGTTTTAACCTGGGGTTGGTGAACGCCTAACGGGTCCATGATTTTTAAAGGGTTAATAGTTTTTTCAGAAATTTCAATTACTACCACGATCATTAACACCTATACTCGAATATATATTGCAATGTTTCGTCTTGGGGGTTCGTATTAAATTATGGCCATAAATAAGACCATCAGTTGGAGCTCTTTCCGATGCCATGTAACACCCGTTTACAGCCAATTAATTTATTGAAACTGGAAGACATACATCAACTAGAAATTGCTAAGCTTATGCACAACTTCCACAGCAACAGAATGCCCAACACGTTTGATCGTCTATTTACTGCTGTTAATTGTGTCCACACCCATGAAACTAGAAGTTCTACCTCAGGCCAATACTTCTGTCACCCAGTCTGCTCCCAATATGGAAAAAGATCAATCAAATTCAAAGGCCCAAGAATCTGGCAGCAAATAGATTCCTCT
>Ga0210059_1005438_pt1 | contig 20530 bp, 15 predicted proteins | sample Ectturendosymbi2_FD_188042 | JGI IMG/M metagenome (GOLD analysis project Ga0210059, IMG submission 188042) | Ecteinascidia turbinata endosymbiont from Florida, USA - Sample 2 (SPAdes) (version 2) | ecosystem: Host-associated > Tunicates > Ascidians > Unclassified | place: Key West, Florida...
TCTTCTTGTGTCGTTTATTCGGTGGCGGCCGCAGCGCTAGCAATCACAATAGGATTTACCATTGGTTGGAAAGACGAAGTTTTGTATGGTGGATGGATATCACTCAAAGGCGGTACGCTGTAAATTGTAATCTAAGCTATCATCGAGACGACGACTGCCATCGACATTTTGAGTTAAAACATGTCAATTCACCTGCATTGCTATTGCGATATCGACACGGAACAGCAACGCAAAAATGTATTAAGCAACGCAGTACCTCTTCACTATGCTACATAGTCACCTTTGGAAATGGCTTGCATCCAAGAATCATCAACAGCTACTTCTTTAAGGCGTCGTTACTGCTGTTGCACAGAAACCGTCTTCTCAAAATTATAAACGATTTTCATACATGTATCTACCTTTCCATCAAGCTTGCAGCACAATCTCAACAGGAAAAGAATTATTGTAGATTTTCAGCTTCATATTTTTAAATTATTTGTGGAGCTATGCAGTGCTCAAGTCTGAGGTCCTGTACACATGACACCAGTGAAGGTACGACAAACTTTCTTCGGAGGAAATGTCGGTTTTATGGTGAACTTCAAACAAAATTTGACCTTACTTTGGTATGTAGGTCTCGAGGGGCCATACGCGACGCTATTAAGGGTTTTCCCGATGGTGGGCTTCTTTTTGAATGGGCAGCTTTTCAAACTGGTATTTTGTCTTCAGAGCGACCTTCGACCTACATTAGCGATAGACTTTGTTGGCTTCACGGTCCCGCTCTTTATTTCGGTTTTCTTGTGCCTGCTGGCGTATGCTTGATTGCCAACTGTTTTGGATTCTTTTTCGTAATACGGGCAATCACGTGGGGAAGAAAGAAGGTAAGTTTGTTTCTTGCCCTTCTGTTGGTTATAAAGGACGTGTAGAAAATACCATGATCTTTCTTCTAACTCCTTTGACAATTCTTTTGGACTTTGTACCTAGATTCAGTCTTCCCGAAATGACAAGCATACTGCTAAAGACAATTTTTTTCGTGTTGCCATCATTTCGATTCTTCTCGGTTTAACATGGCTCGTTGGGATACCTTTGACGTTTTCAAAAGACGAATACGTCAACCTGGTTTTTGGATGGATTTTTTCTCTTTGTAACGCTCTGCAGGTGAAATGATTGTTATCAGTTTATTCTTTGGAAATGAACTTCAGTCTTAAGTAGACCGACAGTGTTTGTGACTTGCAGGTATTTTTGTGAAAGCATGCCTTTCTTAACGCAAGCTTAAGGAACGGGTGAACAATGAATTTCGCAATAACAATTTTGCACAAACCACATATCGTAAGTGCAGAGCTTATAAGCTTCACCTCAGTGCACTGCTCGTTTTTATATTAATGACAAGCATTAACGCTGAACATAAAAATTTGATCAACTCCATCCACTAATCTTTTTATAGGGGACCTTCTTGTTCTTTTTACTGTGTGTGAGACGTAAAGATGTGAGAGATCTGTGGTGGATTCCATTTAAAAGACTGATTTGTTGTGAGAGCAACAAAGAAAATGAAAATAAAGCAAGTAAGACGTGCTTTTGTTGTAATGAAGTTTTCTCTATCAGGAAAACCAGTAAGTTTGCAAAGTTTTATTGCAAAGAGGACTCTTGCGATCAAAGAGATCAAGATTCCGGAAATTAGGAGCTAGTGGCTTCAGAGCAAACAATGAAAAAGAGTCATTGCAAAATTTTCTGTTGCGGCCTGCATATTTTGCTAAAGTATCGTCCAGATCAGAAAAACCACATGTTAAAAATCGTTCGTTTTCGCAACAAAATCATTTTTTTTGCAAGGTAGTTGGCAAGTTTTGAATTCATTTACTTCCGTTCGTTCATGCAATGATGTTGAAAGAGCTAAGCTTGTGCAACTAGATTCGTGCCTTGATAAACGCAACCATTGGAAATATTTGTAAATCGTCTCATCTGCAAATCGTCGTGCTGACCACGTGCCATTTTAACGCTGGTAGCCTTGGTACAATTCCCGATCAGATCATGGCGAAGACTCAAAAATCGGTACTTGCGTTCCTGGCAGTCTTGTGCTCGTCGGTAATGAATGGGTTAAAGAAATGATCCAAGTCAATGAACCAAGTCTTTAACGTACCACCAACACAGCATTCAACACGGAAGTAGTCTCGTGGCCTCCTGGACGTTCAAGAACAAAAGCGATTATGAAACTGAACTGAAAGATTTTCCGCATGCTTAATAAAAGTAATGTTCACCTTGAACACCAGTGAACGTGGAATTGTGCTTCATTCATCCCCATCTTAGTTTGAGCATGTTAAGTTGCAATAACATGTTTTCAACATGCAGGTTCATCTTTTGCCCTCATGCAGCATGCGAGAAACCGGGCATCAACAACGCTCAGCTTGACGCAGCGGTTAAAAGATGGGAATAACAAAGAAGAAAGCAAAGTGAGCGAAGTCGGAGAACTCACCGATTCAACTTTCCGGCCTGTTCCGAAAGAGAGAAAGGAAAGGAGCAGCAAAGGTGAGTCAGAGAGATTTTCAACGGTAATCGTCGGCTTCGCTTGGAAAAAATTACTCGCTCTTTTTTTTACTGCTGCAACAAAGGTTCCTGCGTCAGAAACACAAAAAGAAAAAGTCTGTTTTTATTACGAAGAGCATAAAGCTGGATGCACACGGTATGCGTCCTGTGCGTTTTTTGGGCGCATGCGTCTGATTTCGTGACGTCACGTCCTTCTGTGATGTGTCTGGTATAGTCTGTGTTCAAGTAAAAGTGAGTCAGAGCAGTGAGTCTGATGCGTCAATATGGAAACAGGTTCCTACTCGAACGTAGACCATACCAGACGCATCAGAAAAGGGCGTGACGTCACGAAATCAGACGCCTGCGCTCAAAAAACGCATAAGACGCATGCCGTGTGCATGCAGCTTAAGTCTATGATGCATTCAGTGCTCTGCAAAACCATGTATCACGACTTTAAACAAGCACGCGCCATTCGTTACTGCAAACAGTTAATTTCTTAGTGAATGATATCGAAATTTCAGTTTGACTCCATCCGTTTGATTTTTTCGGCCTGGTGTACTGTGAAACGAATGGAGCGAGCTGGTGCATTTTGCAAATTTCGTTCATGTTTTGAGAAAAAGTTTAATAAAATCAAAAATGATTTTTGTCGAAGAGTTTGTACAAGAATGGAAGTATCCCACAGTTTCCTCTTTTTTGTACAGTGACATCTAAGGATTATAATGTTTTTGCTGTATTTTCAAGAACAATTCCAGCTGTTTTCAGCAACGTTTGAATTTCAGGAACGTAGCTGGTTTCACGCAGCCATTTAACACTGTTCGAAAGAACAGCTTTTCAGGATAGATTTCAGAAAAATATTCAGCGCAATTCAAAACAAATCAAAGTTCAGGCTTGCAGGGTTTATCTAAATATTAATTACGAAAAGGTCACTTTTCTCCCAACAGAAATATGATGTAATAGGTGAATTTATCACAGACTCTGATTTCGTTTTAATGATAAGTTGAATTGAAAAGAAGGATTTTCTGCGCAGGTTTTTTGAGTTTTTTGACAATTATCTTGAATTACTTTTAGTGATAGGATGTATGTTTTTTTTGTCAGGGAGAGAGATCCTTGCTATTTTGTTTTGTTTATAACCTCGTTGCAGCCTCAAATGTTTTCAAAAGATAATGGACAGAACAATTAACGTCCACCTGGACGTTGAAGGTTGAAAAAGAAGGTGCAGCGAACCAAAAGTTTAAAAACACTACTGCTAACCAACCAACGACAAAAACGTTCAAACAACGTGCACTTTTAGACTGAAATATTGGTTGGAGTTTGGTCATCATCTGCATAAATGCAATAACCCACAAATTCTCATTTGACCTATCCGGTTTATGTATTAGAGAATCAGTTCAAATTTATAGTTTTGTGACATTTGCTGTTATATAATACTGTTTATAACATTCTGAACAGTTTCCAAAATATGCTGTGAATATAGGTGAGATATTGACTTGCAAAACGACACACTGGCACTTTTTCCACAGCATTACGGTTCCAGCTTATTCGGCGGTTCAAACATCCAGTCAACTTTTCTGAGTGCTGCATTTAGATTAATGACTAAATTGACAACAGCGTCCTTGTATCTTGCAACATCACTTAATATTTCCTGCGTTTGAATCATGGTCTGCAGTTTTGAAATCGCATGTCGTGGAGTTGGCAAATTCACATGCAAATTTTCTCCCTTCGTGCTTGAGTTTTAAGCCTTTTGTAACACCGAATCGCAGAGGAAACAAAAGTTTCTCGGGAGCATTTGCTACGATAATTTTGCTCTTGAAATGTTTTTTTTCCCGTAACCCTTATCTCCTCACAGCTCTCAGTATTTTTTTGGTAAACGAAGTACTTTGTTAGGGATAGTGAAAGGGCGCAATGAGCAACTACCCTACAGAATATATGTGAAAAACGATTCGCCTGTGTACTCATTTCCCGATTTCGCACATCTCAGTACAGCTTCGTTCGTGGACTATTCGCTTAGTTCCTTATTGCGGTAACTATCGGTTCTAATGGACTGTATATAATAAACATATTTATCTTCGCTGGTTTCAACGCATTTCAATCGTTAGACCCAGAGACTCTACTGCAATGACAATATCTTTGTAACGTTTACTGCAGCGGAGCCTTCAAGGTTACACTGACAGGTTTGACATTTTGCTAACAAACAGTGATGGCTTGCAAAGGTGACGCTGATGCTTATTGCGTACCCCTTTCGCGAGTGACCGTTCATATACACTCACGCACTCAAGGTCTCACCAGTCTCCACTTATTCGTTCATTAAACCAGTGGTGTCCAACCTGCAACTTGCAGGCCATACGTGACCTGCCGAGTCCACCCGACCGGCGCAAGAGATCATTTTCTCTAGAAGTAAAAATTAAACCATAACGATATAAAAATCCAGCCAAGAAACATTTTCGCATCCATAAGTCTTCAGTGATTGTTACAGTAAATGGGAATAATTAAAAATGTTCTTTGTCACATCCCACACCTTACACATTTAATCAGTCTTTGATAGAGCTATTCCGGCTCTACCGAAGATATAACGTATAGTGTATCGAAAGGAATCTATTCGCAGACAAGGATCAGACTGAATGATTATAATCATTATTTTATCAAAGGTAGGTACTTTGCCTGCTCAATACGCATAATCAGTTCTTATTCAAATAGACTAGCTAGGTGATTTCGCGTTGCGTACATCAAAACTGTTTAAAGCCCACGTAACGGCTAGGAAAAGCTAAAACTTTGGTCGTTTAGTGAGAAATGTTGGACACCCCGGCATTGAATCATTCCTTTTTACCTTGTGCTTCCTCCCGGAAAGACCTCAACGGCAGTAATTCCTAATAGCTATCGAGCAAGTAGCGGTTCTTAGAGCAACCACTGACAGTTCAGCGTTCATTTGTTCAAACGCTCACTGTCGATAAATGTTCCCAAAACCGTTATTAATTTGCTACATTTTATTCTCTTTTGATAAAAGATGGAAAAGATTACTGGGATAATTTGACTGTTGAAACAGTTTGTCAAAGTCGAAGCGCTGAGAACCGTTTAACAATTAAGAGGAATTGGAAAAAAGAGTGCGCGCAAGGAAATATTTCAGTTTTTTTGTGAACTGTGTCGTTGGAATTGCTGTTATAAATACAGCCGTGCACGCTTCATTATAATAATTATTGCTTGTGTTTTTCTACAGACAACATTGAAGATGAAACTGAAATTACACAAACTGTTACACAGATGGATTCCAGTGACTGAAATGATGGGTTTGGATGCAATAATGACCTGAGAACTTTTCATGTTGTTTAGACACATCTTATAAGCAAGACTGGCCTGCAACTGCTGGAAATAACTTGCTAAAGAACATTTTATTCGAAAAAATGAAGTGTCGAAAACATTGGTATTGTTTAACAAACTTCTAGCCTCGTGGCAATCTTCTGGGGAATCTACCTGCATGCTTCTGCTTTCATACTTTTGCGATGATTTGAACTTGCACACATCTGTCTTTCAATTGTAAGCCACAGGAGTGAAGCACCTGAATCCATCTGCAATTCATTTCACAAGGAAATCAGTTCAATGTATTTTAACACATTTTCAGTCTTGCAAAGGCAGTAAGAAAAACTTTCTAGAGAAATGTTGACGCAAAAGGAAGAGCAGAAAAAAATGCACACTAACTGCTGCATGGAAGAAGCGAGATCGGAATAATTTAGCTATTGTACAGTAAATGCTGACCTCACTAGAACCTGGCAAAACTCAACAAGTGCTAAGCAACCTACTCACAGCAACGGCTTAAGAAGCTCTATTGGATCTTGAACACATTGCTGTCAAGATGTCAGCTGGTTTCCCCGTGAAATAAATTCATTTGGGATTCACTTGCGTTACTCCTGTGGCTTAAAATTGACACATTGTTTATTTCAGTAATTAATGAATATTTTGTTCTATACCACACTGTAGGCATCTTCTGAAGAAAAGAAAAAAATCATGTGATATTATGAGAACGTTTAGTAATCAGAAAACAAAATAATAAAAAAAACATTCTGGTACTTTTGCGTTCCAAACCGTTACAGAAGTATTTTCCTTTTGTGGTGATCTTAGGCTTTATTACGTACAGTGAGAGGTACTTTGGTGAAGAGAGTATTCAGCAGTGGGTTGTTTTACTACCAAAAGTACATGTGCCTCACGATGAATCGTCGTAACATAAGAAATGTTCGGTGTTCAAATCAACACATCATTCAACTGCTTGTCGAGATTGCGTTCCCAGATGGATGCTGGTTTTATCGTATAAGAGTGCATGTTTGTGTATTTTAAATTGGCATATGTGTCCTTTACATATCGTTATTACAATTATTTGGTATACACTAACGCGGAATGCTTCATGATAGTTGGACTCCCGGTTTGGATCAGTTTCTCTTGAATGGTTTCATCTATCAGAGAACATTCTCACGCATCCTGATGAAACGCATCCTTGGCTTGGAAGTTTTTTTCCAATTTGCTTAAGATCATGTTTGTTGACTGAATTGTGTTGTTTCCAAGAAAGTGAGTTTCACCACAAGTGTTGTAACCGCCATTAAACTTCTCTGACGGTCAGACTGAAAAGTTTGCACGCATGAAGCATCATTGCCCGTCACTTTCCTTCTAAAATTTGGAATGAAGGTTTTATTTGAACTGATTCATTTTTAATGCTTCAATAATAGAAATGTGTTGCTTGGCGGGTGGGTACGAGTGAATATGAGCAAATAAGTGTCTGCCACGCAAACGTTTGTCAAAGCATGAAACGAAATTTCAGTTAAACGTAAGAATGTAATCAATCTTAAGAGAAATATTCCACATTTTTGATGAACAAAAGCTGGTCAGGTTTTGCGCATTGCTTTCAATAAATATCCGGATACATATGGAGGCATGTGGAGGCTCATCATATTCTTCCAATCACAGTCTTTTGAAACATTGCCAATCCGCCCTGCTTCTGTCGATAACTTTCAATTCTGCTTATCATTACCTGATTGTTTTCTAAGTTACTTTCGCACCATGTGAAAGACATGGGCCATGTTCTCTTTTGACACGAACATTTATCACTTTCATAACAAAGTGGAGGCTGTTGCACGACGGACCATTCTATTAGGAGATATCACCTTGGAAAAATGTTATCCAGAAAAATTGTTGCAAAAACTATTAATTGTTTTCATGCCGTAACAATTTTTGTTGGTACAAAATCAAAGAACAAAATAATAAACCTTTAGTTTTTCCACATCAAACATTTTTTTAATAATATTTGTGAAATTGAACATTGTTTTCGCAGTGTAGTTTCTACTTGTTCCTCGATTAGCAACAGTGAATCTTATAAGAGATTCAAGGTATAAATTAATGGAACTAAGATAACATTGAAAAATGGTCTGAGATATCCTGTAATTGCCATAGATTAAATAGACGTTAAAGCGAATAATACGCCAACTTTTATAGCAAGAGTCTACCACGGTCAGGTAATCCTACCGTTCGTCTGTGATCCAAGTCGACAGAAACGTACACAGACTGTACTATAGGACATTTTACTTTCCAAAGTTTTTGATGTCACGTTTGTGGTCAAATCCAAAACAAGGTTTGACCACCAACGAGCCACCAAAACAAATTGTGCAAAACGAGTCCCTCTTACCATATTTTCGATGGTTTGAGTTTGTTTATCGAAGTCCTAGCGTCAAAAGCAGAAAGATGTTTAATATTTAAGGTTTCATAAGTTTTTAATTACTGTAAACCCAATTAGTGAAAAAAATAATTCACGCTTCATTAGCACTGGTTTCTGTTTGATTTTTGTATTTACATTTCGTAACGAATAGGATTGTTTTTAATATTTTTCCCTAAAGAAGGGTGAAATAAATCCTCTCTGACAATTGCCTATGATTTTCTGTTTAGTTTTCGGCGGGTCGGGACATCTGCCACACTTCAAGTGAATTTGCATGAATGAATACACCAAGGAAGAGAGCTACGAAACCCAGCCAAGACTGCAGGGTTCCGGAGTCGGAACCAGAGTCGTAAGGAGTCGGAGGTTTATGGGTGGAGTTCGACTTGGATTCCTAAGAACGCTGGGAGTCGGAGTAGGATTTTTGGTCCGACTCATACTCTGGATGTTAATTGGATCATTTTGTACATCACACTCCTAAATTAGGGATTCCTGTTGAAATGATAAAACTTCTTTTGAAACTTTTGTTGACACACATATTTTCTTGCTGTGTATCACGATTTCCAGTGATTTTAACAGCCAAATGTCATTTCCCTTATGTTAGGGAGTCGGAGTCGGAAATTTTACCTCCGACTCGACAACCCTGCAAGAATGTCTTCTTTTTACTGATCAGAGAGCGTCCTGCTCAGAAGGAAAAACCGGTAATTCTACCTTGAACCAATAAACCCATTGTTTAAGGCAGCCAAGTTTTAACATAAACAAGATATCTTATACTGTAAATGTGAGACTGGTTAAAACATTCAGTTTAGGTTTGTTTATACTCGCTTGTCTACTCGTTTGGACAAGTGGTCTACAGCGCACAACTCCGCTTGCTTACGACGGGGACCGTCGACCGCGCGTCTGCTTTCAAAGTGAATGCTGCACTAGAGGCGAGTCAGTGAGCGCCACACGTGAAACTTTCTCTTGCTCTTACACATCAACGCTGAGCACGAGACTGCATGGACAAGCAGCAATTAGAGTTTTTCCAGCTTTTGGTGTGACCTGACTGGGAATCGAGCGCAGTCTGCCAGCTTTGGTGACGCGTGCTCAACCAACTGCACCAGTTGTGGGGCGGCGATAGCCAGGGACGGATTTAGGGAGGGCGTTACCATAGGCTATCTTAATTTTGGGGCTCAAAGCAGGTGTGACCGATTTGGCCGTTTGTCTGAAAAGCATGAAAATATGCCCCTCTTTTGTGTAGCGCCCTTCAAAAAATTCATCATCTGTTGTGCCGACTTCGGTTCTACATTTGCCGTGGATGTCCAACAGAAATTAAAGCCTTTCCTACATTCGTCTAAAGAACAAAAGGCATTGCAATATTTTCTTGGAATTAATACCTATTTCATGTAGTTCAGAAGTTCTCTTCGTTAAATTTCCGTGATTTCTAGCGATTTTGTAGGTTTATTTTTCGGATATATACATTTTCATGTGGGACCGTGTTGCCGCCTTCGAAAATATCGTCTAGCTGTCGATCTGATAACCTGTACGTAAACTCCTTTTATATAGTAATATTAGACACATGCCGTATTTTATGCAACAAACAATCACAATCCATTCAGTGGACACGGAGATTATATATTGCAGTTTTAAAGTTGGCATTTTCCAAGCAAAACAAAATGTGTTTTAATCCTCCATGCCACTGAAACGTTTTTGTTCTGCGGCCTCATTTCAAAGAAAGCTTTTTCTATGCTACCCCGATGGATAGCCTAGATGTAAATGATACGTGTAAACGTCTCATTACAAACCTCAAGATGCATTTTTGTCAATGGCGAAATCCTACAGATGCACACGATCCATGAAAGTAACTGTGTTCTCAAAGCAGTTAGCCAAGCCTCTAGAGTAGACCTAGAGTCTAAACAGAAGAATGCCTTCGTGTCGGAATGCATGCAGTAAGCTAAGTATTTGTCAGTACGTTAAAACAATCATGACGTAACAACGCATAACTTGTGTTTGTTGTGCCTAGTTTATATTTTCATTTCATAGCTCAGACAAGCATCATAGTAAACAACTGACAACATAAAGTACGATATTGCCCCTAAAAATAAAAATGCAATAGAAATAGATTCACTGCAGACCTACTTTCAATATTCTTGTTAAATTTACAAAAATTGTCACATCTGATTTGTCAAGCCAATTGGTTTCGCGACCCCAAAATTAGATTTCGCGATCCATGGTTTGAGAAGCCCTGGTCTGTACCATAAGCCGATGGTGAACTGCGTGAGGAAAAGTTTTGCACAGCAGCAGCAAAGTATAGTTGCAACACCCTCAGCTAACCATATGAAGTAAGCCCAATGCAGACACGTTTTTCCCAGTAAAGCTTACGGGAAACTGCCCTAGCTGATTTAACTAACACATATAGAGCTTCAACAAGCAATCTCTGTTTGCGCGAAATCTAGTAAAAAGGCCAAACGCAGCATCCAAAACTGACAATATCGCTTTTCATCGGAGCTATGCAGCCTCTGGCGGTCTTGCGTTTTGCGTGCTTTTTGTCAGTGGAAAATTTAACATCAATTAAAGTACCATTTTTATCTTTTTCATTCTTTTTTTGTAACCAATTTCATAAAGACGGCCTGAATCTCTCTTACGTCCAGTTGCACAATAATGCCGTGGTTTTATTGCACTGATAAGAGTCTAGAGTAGACATTGGCATTTCCATTCGCTTCAAAGTAAACAGTAAAGTTATTCCTCTCCGACGTTTCGCAAATTTTTAGGTAATATGAGTAGTCATAGGAACGATTTGCCGGAACCCCCAAAAGCGCGGAGTCCTAGGCCATAGCCCATTTGGCCTATGCGTAAATCCGTCACTGGCTACAGCTCAGTGGTGAAGTGTCCACCTCTCAACTGAAAGCCTGTTCGATAAATGGCCTGCGAGTGAATCGTCGTAGCGCTTCTTGGTCAAGAGTGTTCACCGTTACCGTCCCGTTAATGAAAACGTTCAGGCTTCCGCCTGCCACCAGTTGCCGTCACCAAATTCAAACAAAAAAAAAACAAAAACAAAAAGAAACAACACTGAATCACTTAGCCGGGGAAACGGTTTGACAATCGAAAGTAACGCAGTGATCTACGCATTATTCCGTCAATTTGGAAAGCGAGATTATTTATTTTGGATATGTTCTGGTACACCTACGTTGCCTTAAAAAAGACTTAAAACACAATGTCAAACATCAAACTCAAATCATTGTTTTCTAGTGGTTAAGCCAATTTTTGTATTGTGGTTGAAATCAAAGTTATAGTTTCCAACCTGAATACAGGCACAACGGCCAGAAAGTCAGCATAACCCACCAACTAGCAGCGATGTATCCGAGGCAGACAGAGTTGTTCAATCTTCTTGACCGGACGTTGCCCATTGTACTGAGACAAGATCAAAAATAAGTTTGCTTAATCCAGGGTTTTTTAATGTTAGGTACGCGGTATGGACTTGTAGGGACCCGACTTGTTTGATTCTAGGGACCCAATCGTCAATACTAGTGACCCGAATCGGGTCCCCAAAAAAACTTAAAAATGTTGGCTTAATACTTTCTCTACCTCTACTGTTCCGAAAATGTTTGGTGATTTTCCGTGGACAGGAAGCAAGTGGTTATTTTAATTGCCGATTGTTTACATTCGGTTTTCCAATACAAATTTTGATTTGACAGGGACTAAACCAGAATTTTCTTTGGGTGGCTAAGACCGCCAATTCTCCATTTTTTCACGTGTCACAGATTAATTGTTCAGTGTAAGACCCAGACTCATCCGGGATTAAAGTGGGGTTGAGCTCTCGTTTATCAAACTTTGTCCATGGAATTTTTCTGGTGTCCACCCTTGTGAGAAGGTTATATCGCAATGCAGGCATCATTTCGCGAACGTCAGAGCTTGTGCAACTTTGTCGATTGCTGCGACACCAGACAAGACTGTTAACAATAGGTCTGCAACAAAGTTTTGAAGCCCATGCTAGATTTCTTGCTTCATGAATGCTGTAACGCCTGTTACTTGTGTAGATGTTATATTACAGGGAACTTGATGTTCAGATTAACTCGGTTTTCATCTGATTAGCTTGATGTAAAAATCGTTCTTAATTACGCCACAGTGATGTGACCGAGTCACATTTGTCGAGTCATGAGTCGCGTCAAGAGTCGTTTTGATAATTTCACCCGTTATGAACTCGCCATGAAGCTCTTGTCTGTTATGAACGGGTCTGTTATGAAAGTGATCTAATATGAACAGGTGTGTCATGAACGTGGTCTCTTGCGAACGTGGCCTGTTTGGGGTTGTCTGTTATGAGCAGACCTGTTTTGAAAAAGAACCGAGAGATGCAACCCTCCGGTCACCTTGCCATCGGAACACCTTGACGGATGGCCAAGTGTGTGCAGCTGAAGCACAGGCAATCTTTGCATCATCTTATACAAAAACTAAGCCTAGGCGTCCTTGTGTGAGTGATCTTGTGCGAACCGTTCATGTGCTTATGCGTTCGCGCTTGAATTTCCGAACAATAACTCCATTGGCAACAGCAATGGGATTGGAAATAATCCAGCGTAAAGCCGACAGAACGACCAGCAAGGTAAAAGCACTATTGTTTCTTCTGCTTCCATCATTTGCGGAAAACAAATTTCCAAATGTCATCGGTTCGTTCATACAAGTTGAGGATTATTTCATCGTGGTCGACAAACCTTGTACCATTGCTGCCAGCGTAATGGAAACTGTAGCACAACTCTAGAGTTGGAAACAGCGTTTACTTCCGCATTGGGTTCAAGGCGTTATCCACCTAAGATTTATACTCTTCTCTCGTCGCTGAGCAGGTTACCTAAGGTTGGAAAAGATTGTAAAAAAGATTTGGCAAGACTTTAACCAAGCCATGAGAGGTACAATGCAATATCTTTTGATTTTGAATTCCTATGCCAAATGGAATTTCCTACGAGTCATGTTGGGGAGGTTGGAGCCAGCAAATACCCCACCCTAGAGCCTCCATTGTAATCTGCCAATTTTTTCAAACTGTGAAATCAAAATACAGCATTACATGACTCGAAATAAAGTCCAGAAACCACCGAAACGTGCGCCATTCCAGAACGAGCAACATGTAAACATTTGATGCCGCAGTCCAAAACTCACCAAAGCACGTCTCCCGCTCTAGAAGTTTCATGCCTGCCGTCCAGTTGGTTATACAACCAATGGCGTAGGTGAAACACTCCCCAGTCCGAACAATTTGTGGTACCACATAATTTGCAACAGCACATCAGCAGCTCGCTTTATTTCACACAACCATCGCACATATACAATACTTTACAGACGTTTACACCAATGGTGGGGAACCTGCGGCCCGAGTGAATATTTAATATGTTCAAAACCGTCGCCAGAATGTCTTCAGTTGAGAGGTTTTGCGTTTGTGCAGGGTCTTGACATTCTCATGATTTGATGAAAACTCCACTGGTTGATAATCTTTCATATTTCAATTTGGGGAGAGCTTGGAATTTTGTTTGGGAGGACTAAACCCACAAAAGCCACCGTGGCGACGGAACTGAATATGTTCCACATGAGCTTTTTCTTTGCCCAACTTGAACACAACATCGCGTCAAAACGGAATTCCATGAAAGCCGACTCGCAGACTGTACGTCAAGAGAAGTATCTCTCGTTCCTTGACAAGTTTTCTCTCCTTATTGTCTATTTTAAGGTAAAAGTAGAATTTTAAGATAAAATTAAATAAAACGTGCGTCCCTCTAGCGCTATTTCCTAATTCTTGCGACTCGTGATGGTAAATAGGTTCCCCACATGTGGTGCACACTTTGAACACAAAAATCTCGAGAAAAAGATCTTGCTCACTGCTCATAATATAAACAATAATTCTGTGAAAATAATGTTTGGTTCATGTAGCATTTTTAACGACGGCTGTCATAACAACGTCTTGAAAGGACTCAATAATTTGTCTATTTCCTTTTTTGTAAAAATAAAGTGTTTAATAGCGTTTCTGTCCGCAATTTAAAACATAAAGTGTAAGTTACATGATTGCTGTTACGGATAGATAATTATTGGAAGACAAACAAAATTCGATCACTAGATGCCATTGCTTTGAAATCTGTTTTTGACCAAATACAATGCAGGAATAACTAGTTCAGCCAAATGATCCATAGCCCGAATCGAAAACAGCTTGTTACATGTCAGTTCCAGGCAGATATACAGTAGTTAAAAAGCTAAAATATCTCAAGAAGAGCGTTAAATCCCCGTCCTTGTACCATGTCGTCGCTTTCGAAAACCACAGCGAGGCTGTTCGTTGCAGTAACATTTCTGTTGCTGTCACTGCCACAAAACGTTTGAGTGCTTGCGGCAACATCAGAATCATCCAAATCCGAATACACTACAACGCGGTCTCGATAACAAGGAGTACTCCTCTCCAAGTCCAGACTGCCGAAATATATAAACAAACGTGTTAAGAGGTGATGCAAAATGAGCAGATAGTCAGCTACTATCTGGGAAAATCCATCAAGCAAACTATTAATCAGGGAATTCGGCATTTCAACTGATTTACCCAAACGATTGAACACATTTACAAGGTATTAGGCTGACAAACAGAAAACATCACAAATCAAAAAATGGCACAAAACCGAAAATTTTGTTGAAGGCTCGAAGGGTTTCATAGCTGATAAAAATTTGATTCTGGGTTTGAATCGTTAAAGGTTAAAATGGATCGCTTCTGAGAAAAAGTGAAATGCCTGCGTCAGCAATGAAAGCTTAGTGATTCATATGACAGGTTCGTTCTGTGATTCCACCAAAAATCATCAATTTGAAAATATTACCGGGTGATGTTTTTATATTTAGAAAATTTAATATCATTCAGCTGTTGAGAAGCGTGCCATTTATTTGTCATTGCCGGACGTCCAAATGCGTTCCCTCATCTTTGGATATAGTAATTTTGAATTGTGTATCTAGTAACGATGTTGGGCTGGTTTTTAGTTTGGCTCGGTAATGGACTATATTCTTTCACATAATATAGCCTCAGCTGGGATTGTAAAATTTTTTTTTTCTTTGGCAGGCATTGCAAGAAAGGCGTTATTATTTTTTAAACTCATTCAGGCTTGCGCAGAAAATATAAATACTTCATTTTACAGAGAAAAACGCAATTTTGCCCGTAATCTTCTGTGCTTTTTCATGAATGAAAATTATGTGGCAACATTTACCATATATTCAAAAACGAACCTGGAATTACATAAGTAATAATAAAAGTTTTAGATTAACTGAAAGACTCACGTTGCAAAAGACATTCGGATGGAAGAAGAACTATTGCTTGGGAAGTCTCTACTCTTTTTTATTATCCAGATGCATGTGGAGTTAGCAGGATATAAACCTGAAAAAGCAATGGTAAATCCAGTAGATGTACGCTGAAAACTTTATGCTGTAATATGATTTATTTTTGCGTAAAATGTGCCTTTTTGTGGGTTTTTACTACGATGAGTTGTAACGGAGCATGATATTTTTTTAATAATTGTCTATGCATTAAGCGGGTTGAAATTTTTTGTCCGCTCCTACCCCGCACCCGCAAAATTTAAACCCACCCCGCCTCGCAGGAATTTGAGAAATCTTGCCCGCTCCCGCCCCGCAGACCATCCCAACCCGCCCCGCACAGCACTTTTTGGGCTTTAAACCCGCCGCTTTCCGAAAAATACAAAAAAATCGCAACTAGGGCAAGTTTTTGTTGCGATGAAATAGTGAGAAATTTGCATTGATTTAAAAAAAAATTGCAGAAAAACGCTGTATTTGTGCACAAGCTCAAGCGATTTATTTACATGTAATGCTAAATGTTTCCAAACATTACGTAGGGAGAAATGGTGATCGTTTACCAACAGTTTGCATAGCATGCTAAAACTTGTGCATGAAGTTGTTTGGCAAGCTCCACAGTGCATGACGTTTCTTGGCAATTAAACAATTTGGCGTGCAGTTGTTGACTGATATTTGACCGGGTCATTTCTATAATTGCTCTTAGGTCACTATGCAGTTCCATTCGGTTATCAAAGGAACAAAACTGTACTGAAATAGTTCTAAAGCATGTTATTAACTCAAACTTCTAAACTTTGCAAATTACTTGATAGAAGTTGTACGAAAAGTTGCATGTGAAAAAGGAAAATGTTGCAATATAAAATTCCTGGAACCAGCTCAAACATCGTACTACATAAGTTATGAGTACGTATTTAAGAAGCTGTAAAAAAAGCTGCAAAAACTTGCCCTGCTTATAACGCCTGAAGACAAGTCTAACAAGCAGTAAAGTCAAGCTATTCATTTTTTTCATTGGCAACCAAAACTTTTCCACAGATCTGATCTTCCGCAGTCAACAGATTTGAGGTGATAAAAAACACATTTCAGTCCAGTTCTGACTTCTGGCTGTGCGTTAAGCGCTGTCTTATCCATTTAGAAGGGCTACCAGACTGAATCACTCCTCGCCAAGTACGACGGTTGCATTGTAAAATAGTCAATTGCCCACCACAAGGCAAGAGCCTGAGCTAATGTTTCGCAACAATAGGTTGTTACATCATAATGTTATAACTGCTGCGAGCCTACTGTTCTAAGCGCAACGTTGGCAAACAACTTCAGTAAAACCATGTGTTTTGCGATTTTTGAGCTGATTCAGTTCATGTGCTTTGGCTCAACACTCATTTACCCGCACGAAGAGTTTCTCATCCCGCGACCGACCCGCACCCGCAGCAAGTTCAACCCACGCCCGTCCCGCACCTGCACGCAAAGCAGTGCGGGTTCCCGCACCCGCCACGCAAATGCGGGTAACCGCAGCCCAGGCGGGTTAACCCGCCACGCGCGTGGCTCTAATGCATTATGGCTTATATAGTCTAAACGAAAAGGAAAAACTAAAAGCGCTTTTTCACTTTGCTTCAGTATTCTCTAACCAAGCGAAGGCACTATATCAATTCTTAAATGTGCAACAAACCACACAGACGTGTCGGCAGGGTGAAGCAGACGCTGCCACAAAGGTCAAAATCATGATTTGACATTTCTAGAAAAAAGAAATGCTATCGAATTTATCTGATAATGCGTGGAAGAAAATTTTAATAGAAGCAATTGTGACGAAGGTGCCCTGGTTTACTAGCAGTAACAAAAAGTATCAGTGAGTTGAGTTTGATAGTTATAAAGCAATGGTGTTGCAAATTTTTCCACACAGTGTTTAATAAGCTCATATAATCTTTCTATTCCATTTTTTTCTTAAAATCCAATTTTCAAATGTTCTTAGTGACGTAATCGAAACAATGTTGCTAAGGGAAATGGCTATTTATTCATTTCAACATGTCTTTTTTAACAAGTAAGCAAGGAAACACCCTACGAGTGCAGTTATCTTACCAGGAAATCTTGGTGATGAGATGAAGGTGCGTTCAGACAAAATCATCTTCCGATGGCATTCCAGCGTCAAATCTATTGCATCATGAGGATTTATTGTGGGTCGGCTGCGAACGGCTGAAAATACAACCTCAATGTCATCCTAAACTGCAAAAACTGGATGGAGATAGTTTTACTTAGGATGCAAACATTACAGTGTCAATCACTAGCATAGAGGCATTGCGCAATTCGTCGTGCAAGCAATGCAACGTCATGTGTGAAGAGCTAACCTAAGAATGATGTTAGTTTTTATTGCTTTAAAAATATTTTGGTGTTTTTGAAGGTATTTGAATTTGTACAAGCGAATTGGAATAATCTGTGGCGGACTGAGGATCGGGAGGCCCGAGGCAAGGTTTGAAAAGGGGCTATTTGATGGCGTCATCATATTCAGCCAACCGTGATAAGACCTTTTGACCAAGCCTAGTAGGAAGGGATATGCAGGCCACCCAAGGATACATTCCTAAGAATACAGTATGACTGTTTTAACACAAAATGCACGAGGTTATTCATGATACACAACTTTAAAAACACTGAAAGATGGAAAGACAAAGCTAACAACACAAAAGTTATAGCAAATTGACATAGTCTTCCACTTCTTTAATTTGCATTCCATTTCTCTGCATTCACTATCAAAAACCTAGAAAGATTATGACACACTTTCCCCTTTGAAAAATGCTTAATTTCCTGAATTTGGTCCCAGCCATGTCTTTAAAGGATTCCATGGAGGCACAGGCAAAAATCAAGCAGATTCAAAACACTAAATTAGTTTTCAGTAAATTTTATCCTTTCAACAACATTCGTGAACATGGAATACAAACAAAAGCATTAAACCTGAGCCTCGTTTTGAAACCTTTGAGGCTGAATGAGTCAAAGCTGTCATCTTCTTGCATTGGCATTAATTATTTAAAAATGTGCATAAATAGCAATAACTTCATTACACACTTTTTGCAAGCATTGCTACGCTACATTATGAGAAGCTTCATTATCTAACAGTGGAAAAATAATATTATTTGGTATATATTTTTGCTCTTACTTGACAGAGTCTTTTCAGAACTTTTTGAAACAAATTTTTACCCAAGTTTCTTTACAGGTGTTGAAATTGGTTTGAAGCTTGTCCTTATTCACACAAGAGAGAGGCTGGTAGGGGCCTTTTGAAAGTAGAGTACTTGCACATTACAGTTGATTTTTTGGGCCTCTTTGAAAGCAGAGTACCTACACATTGCAGTTGCTGTTGGGGGGCCCTTTGAAAGCAGAGTACTTAGGGGAAGGTGGGGCACAGTAGGACTAGAGCCACAGTCGTTTTTTGGTTCTTTCAAAAAGTTGAAAACGTGAACTTTAAAGTTTTCATGGTGATTTAGTCTCATACCAGCCGTATACTAAAGATAATTTTTCCTTGTTCGGCAGCCGTTGTTACGAGTTACAGAGCAAGTTGGGTTTTGCTACCCATAAGTAATTTATAAAATCGCGTTTAGATTTGGGTTTTTTCCATGTTAATCAATATCTTCTGTTCTGAGTTTTTCTGGCCTTGCACTCAGAGCAGTGCAACATTATTTGATAATGCCATGTTTTAAATTCTTTTTAAGTTGAGTTGGTACTTCTTCATTCTAATTTTTAGATATGCATGAGGCGCATCTGACAAAAAAATGTGGCACAATCGACACATTGGTACTAGATGAGTCTAAACAGTAAACAAGGTAAAGCTTGAGGTGTTATATTGGAATGCAGTACAGAGTAAATCTAATCTATGAGCATTTTGGGATTTGTTATGAGCTTAGAGGCGCATTATGTTTGTGGGGTAAAGCATGATTTTCAATATGTTGCATTGGTTTCATTTAATGTTTGGTAATCACACAAATTTGTCTTGCCATGCAGTGATAGCAGGTAATTAGAATGTGAAAAAAGTGGAGAGGTAGTCAGAAAGTGCCTATTTTGGATGAGATATCTCGCGAGCATTATGAAATGCATGCAACCCAACTTTTTATTAATCGGTCAAGTGTGCCCCATGCTCATGTCGAGTGCGCCCCAGGCATGGGCCACATTCGACAGAGAAAGCACCATTTTTAAACTGATTGTAAATTTTTGTCTGTTCTTTTCATGTTTTGTCATGACATTTTGTATATAGAGTTGCTTTATTGTGTGACAAATTTTGAGCTTGTTTGGACTTGAAATAAAGTAACAGTGGTTGAAATTGCAAAAAAGTGTCTCCCACATCTTCCCCTACACATTACACTTGGTGTTGGGAGCCCATTTGAAAGCAGAGCACTTGCACATTATAGTGGCGGGTGGGGGCCTCTTTGAAAGTAGAGTAGACTACTTACACATTGCAGTTGCTGTTGCGGTCCCTTTGAAAACAGAGCACTTACACATAACAGTTGCTCTTCGGCGCCCCTTAGGAAGCAGAGTACTTACACATTGCACCTGCTGTTGCAGGCATTTCAACAAATAAGCGTAGTTACGCATTGCAATGGCTGTTGTGGGCCCCTTGAAAGCAGAGAACTTGCAAGTTACAGTTGCTGTTGAGCAGGCCTTTTGAAAGCAAGTGCTTACCTATGATCAGCTTCGGATTATACTATATTAGTGGACAATAAGTTTTTCACCAAAACTGAAAAAAAATTTAATTTACACGAGAAACGCTTCGTGGGGCCCCTAAAAAGGGGGGCCCGTGACAGGTGCCTTGCTCGCTTCCCCTTAAAACCCTTTAACGCCCACCAGAGCCAATATATTGGTCCTAGGTTTTTTGGTTATAACTCGCCCGCTGCTGCAGCTAGAGAGGTGTTCAAACCCTCTACAGATGCGGGAAGACTTCTTGGTTCTATTTTTAAAAAAATTTTTTGATTCGGGTAAGGGGTTCGCCTGGGGGAGGCTCGCGAAGTGGGGGCGCTTTCGGTTTTTTGACCAACTTTGACGGGCCCTGGACGCCAATCCCATGGGCCAAAATTTTGGCTCAAACTATTTTTGAAAACTAGA
>Ga0210059_1005439_pt1 | contig 20529 bp, 8 predicted proteins | sample Ectturendosymbi2_FD_188042 | JGI IMG/M metagenome (GOLD analysis project Ga0210059, IMG submission 188042) | Ecteinascidia turbinata endosymbiont from Florida, USA - Sample 2 (SPAdes) (version 2) | ecosystem: Host-associated > Tunicates > Ascidians > Unclassified | place: Key West, Florida...
TAAGGACACCGCTCAATCATGGAGCTGAACAAGCGAGCAATGAAACTCTGAAACAAACACAACAGCGTAACTGATCAAATGCTTCGCAGGGCGGGCAAACTGCACTAAAAGAACACTTTGCAGTATTGCATTACGAGACCGCAAGCACAAAGCAACAGCCGCGGGACGAACACAGGGGCACAATTAAGGATTGCAAGATTGCAGGCGCCACTACGTGGCAAGGACAAGGTAATCATACATTCACCACAAACGTCAAGATAAACTTTTTATCAGAACTGACATTTCCAGCCTTTCTGCGCTGCGGTACATTCAAAGCATGTTATTGATCCATGGCATTAACACAAATAAGTTTTCTACACGTTTACGATCTGCCAATCGTGTATCGTTTCAGAAGAGCGAGCTCCGTTTGATAAGCAAACCTACACAAATGCAATGTGCATGAAAAGCAAGGACTATCGTTTCTTTAGGTATGGGAGAAGAGTATTGTTTTCCTTATTTTTCGCGACGTATGTTTACGAAGTTTTCAAGTGAAGGATATCGGAGTTATTGTGTTGTCTATTAAGTTGTTTGTCACTTGCTTGTTGTAAAAAGTGAAAAAGTCCCAATAGTATAATTTTTTTCTCCGTCATATGAAAATGTTACTTCGTGTCTCAGTTGACTCGAGCAAAAAGTTTTTTCCCTTCATAGAGCGTTCACCTATCGTATTGGATGTTGCAGCTTAATGTTACTGCAAGAATTGGACGTTCAACCTTATTATTTCTGACAGTCCATTGTACACTTGTTGTAAACCTCCGCTGCCCCCCCATTCGAACTGCAGTGAGAAAATATTGGCAGTAATGCTGTCAATCCGCTACAGTGTGGATGATCCAAAGCATGTTTCAACTCATGGCAATGAAAAAAATTATGTAAGGAATTTTTCGGACATCTTGCATAAAAATGGTATGTTCTTCAGACTTCACAGTAAACTCGTTCTGATAATTGATCAATTCAAACAACGATAAGCAAATGTTAGACAAAGACGATAAAGAAATCTGAAAATTGAAGTAGAAAGATTTTGCTTTAGCCACGTATATTGTGAAAGCAGTTGCTTGGGTAGCGGCTAGTGCATATCACACGGCGCATAGCAAGAGGTATGGATCTTGGAAAACAATCAAAGTCAACGTATGAGCTTCTCACGACGAAGAGCGTTATACGTGGGTAGGTATATTTTATAACAATAGCGAAAAGACATTGCTTGCATTTAGCAACGGCAGCTTTGTTGAACTCACTCCAGCGAAGTGGTATTGCAGTAATCAAATTTTGACAAACAACTCACTTGCAGCAGCCTGCAAGGGTCAAACTAAAATTCCATGCGGTTTACGTTGCAGGCATAACCAAACAAATGTAGAGATTAAACGGAGAAGCAGGCTATTTATAACAGAAGAACATGCCAAGAATGTGCAGTCGGCGACGTCGGTATATCAACTGGAAAGTCAAAAGATCTTTAATTAATAAATCAGTTTGCTTGAGAAACTGAAAATACAAAATACATCTCAGGGTATACTCAGAGATGAACAAACGAGTATGACTGCATTTTTTCATCAACCGACGTAGCTTTAAGTTATGTTGCAGTAAGAGTGCAGTGCCTACATATCAGTAAGTGTTACAGTGGGAGTGCACATATGTTAGTGATATGCATGATACTGATATGACACCGCAAACTTGTTCAATGTTTCTCAATACCTGGATTGCATTCTTAAAGAAAGGTTTTCGATGTACGAATTGCTACAAGAACTATAATGCCGACATTTATGGTCACATTTCCCAATATATTTAACGAATTACCAAGCTACGTTTGTAGCTTGGCCATGGTTATGGGTGCTTTTATTGTGAAAATGTTCTTGATTAATCCCCCTATTCTTTTTGCAATTATTCCTGGTGTGTTTTAGTTGGGGTTTTCAGCTGGATAAATGTTTAACGAATTTTAAAAAATATCTATTACGATTTCAATATTCACATCAATTTAATAGGTAAACTGCATCGACGGCAAAATCGAAAGCTGACTGGGAGAGAGGGACAACAGCAAGGTTTGGAGACATTTGAAATAACGTTTATCATGATCGCACCTTACTTAGATCGCTAAAATCCAACATAGCATTTTGACATACCACAGTCTTAACTCAAATGGTCTGCTTGCCAAGATGAACCGATTTTCACCAAAGTATCGGAAGCTTTGTAGTTTACAAATGAAAATGAAATCAATGGTCGATAAATTTCATCGAAAAAGCACTTCGATGATTCATTCACTTGGCATCCCGGATCCTTTGTATGTAAGATTGCCAGAGTAATTATTCAAGTCATTGGTCGAAACCAGTGGTGGGTTTAAGGTTGGGGGGCCCAAGGCAAGACAAAAAAGGGGGGCCCTTCTGATGACGTCATCATACTCAGCCATCCGTGATATGCACTTCTGATCAAGCCTAAGACACGACCACCGTAGGATACGTTCCTGAGACTACGTCATGACTGATATAGCAGAAGGAGAAAATGCAAAAGGGTGTTCATGATACACAACATTGAAAACACTGAAAGTTAGGAAGACACGGCTGGCAACATATGAAAGTTAGGCAATAGCAGGTTGGGATTGCCCCCACTTCATTATTTTCGTGCCCTGCTTCTCTGCATTCACCATCAATAAATTACAAAGTTTACCACTTTGAAAGTTTCACACTTTACCCCTTTGAAGAAATGCTCTGTAGTTGGTATCCTGAATTTGTTTATATTCATGTCTTTATGGGAATCCGCAAAACCATAAACAACAACCAAGAAGATTTAAACTACTAAATTTGTTTCAAATTTCATCCTTTCAACTACAAGAACATAGCATACAAAATCATCCATCCTCAGACTTTGTTCGGAGAGCTTTGAGGCTGGATGAGTCAAGGCTGCCCTGAGCTTGCCTTGACACGAGTTGTTTGAAAAATGTGCAGAAGTAGAAAATGATTCATCATATACATTTTAATACAAATATTTCTAGCAAGTAGCCTACAAAATTGATTAAATCTGTGCTTAGAAAAAACGGTTCAAGTTATATTGGCTAAAAACTTTAACATCACCTAGTAAGTCTACCTTAAACCAACCACTTATGAGTACTCAAAATACTTAAAACATGCTATTTGTTCTACCTGATAAGAAGCATGAATGTAGCCTTGCTTATTGACAGTCTTTGCAGCACAAAGCAATAATACAAAATTACTTTGTGAACTAAGAAGAAAATTTTCTATAAATTAAAAGATATAGTGTGGCCATTACTATAACAATTGCATGTTGTCTTATTTTCTGATGGAAATGTTACTAAGGTACAACATCACAAGATATGAGGAATTTGTCTAACCTCTTCAAGTCAGAGATATTAAAGGAAATCCTTGGATAGACATTTGAATGTTTTAAAGCATGCATTTATCAACTTCATTTTTGCAAACCTTGAGCTTTTGTGTATCTGATTATGCACTAGACAGTTAAAGCTACTATTAACAACTCGGGTGCTTGAAGCTGTAGGCTACTCTCCTCTGTAGGCTCGCTAGTCCCAAATCTGTCGAGGAGACCTTTGCATTTTTCGTCAGCTTTATTCTTTCTTCCTTTTTCCTTCTTTTTGCTGCTCCACTTTGATACTTTCTGTTTAACTGTGGAATTTTCATAAAATTATCAATAAACCAAATATTTCAATCTCTAAAAATCATCATTTGGTATAAAAAATTATCATTTGGTATAACTATTTGCTCTTATTTGATGATAAGGAGACCTACTAAGGTCTCGTCAAAAGACTAAATTAAGTATTCAGGTGAATTTTCACAACCGCTGAGCATTTGGCGACTTTGACATTTTACCGCATTTCACCACTGGCGACTTCCACCGCAGTGTTGTGCACTTCTCTTTAACGCATTAAAGGATTATGGTGAGGGGATGGTGTAGAGCTAGTTTTAATGTCAAAGTTTCGAATAGTGGTTAGGCTTAGTGTTAGTTTTCCCGGAAATTTGACGGGATATCTATGGCGAGCTCTGTGCAGGGTTTGTGAAAATTTACCAGTGTTCATCGACTAAAAAATTCAGTATTAAACAAAGAATATTAGACTGTGATTTACTATAGAATTAATCAAAAAGGCAAATTGAGTTTGATACAGATTAATGGAGTACTAAACAGGCCTATGCTTGAACACAACAAAACTCTTGTGATTTTATATGCACTTTTCATATGCTTTTGAAGCTGGTGTCCCTTTTTCACAGTCGTCCACACTATATTGTGAAAAACTTCGTTCACTGACAGAGAAAAAATATTATCACTAAGTGCAAAAAATAATTTGATGTAAATTTTTGCTTATACTTGATAAGTTTTTTCAGAACTTTTTGAAACAAATTTTAACCCACAGTATTTTTATGGTGTTGAGGTTGGTTTGAAGCTTTTCCTTATTTACACATTAGCAATGCTGGTTGGTGCCTTTTGAAAGCAGAGTGCTTTCACATTACAGTTCCTGTTTGGGGCTCCTTTGAAGCAGAGTACTTATACATTACAGTTGCTGTTGGGGGGTCCCTTTGAAAGCAGAACACCTACTAAAGTTGCTGCTAGGGGGCCTTTGAAAGTAGAGTACTTACAACCATAGTTGCTGTTGGTGCCACTTTTAAAGCAAGGTACTTACGCATTACAGTTGCTATTGGTGGCCCTTTCAAAAGCAGAGTACTTACGCATTTCAATGGCTGTTGGGCGCCCATTTGAAAGAAGAGTACTTAATTATGATCTGCTTCGAAGTATGTGCATATTAGATGAGTGGATAATAAGTTTTTAACCAAACATGATGAAAATGTACGCGCGCAACACCTCCAGGGGGACCTTGAAAGGAGGGTGCGGCAAGTGCCTTGCTCGTCTCCCTTAAACTCACCACTGAGTGCATGACCTGCCGGTGCTGGATGACGAGACGCTCAAATGGCTGCTCAACATCTGCACAGAGAGCTATGCAGCCTAGCAGTGGATTGAAAAAACTGGCTCAAACGATGAAAATGAAGTTGATAACACAGTCACTGGTAGATTTGAGGTGAAGATAATGAGGCACTTGTTATAGGCCACCTTTACTGAAATACCATGGCACCCCCACTATCTCAAAATGTCGATTAATTTTTTTTATTTTTAACACATGTAGATTTTCTTGCCATTTCTTCTTCACATCAGTGCTTCAAATTCACTCAGGTTTGGACATTGTCACCAATTCATCACTTCTTGCAAGTCACAACACCACACTAAATTTTCAAGTAGTATTGCAGATCTAATCTTTGTGCAATTATGTCACAGAAAAATATAACAGAAAACATCTGAGTAGAACACAAAAGGAGGGCTTTGTTATAATAGAACTTAAAATTTGAAGCTTGAAGATTATTAACATTGTTGATCATGGGCAGAAAAAATCTATCAAGCATTGAAGTAGCATTCTATAATTAGCAGAACTTTGAAACTTTCAAATAGGAGAATATGCAATGTACGTAAGTTTCAGAATTGCTGTGATTTTTCAAGTAGCCTGAGTTCCTATTCCTGTAGGGGTCCCCCTCAAAATCTTTGCTCGGGCTCCCACATTCCTTGATCATGCACTCAACACTGTGTATAAAGACAGGAAGAAAACAGTTGCAAAAAGACAGGGAGACCAAATTGAAAACATAGTCAACTCAAGCTATCGTGGTAATCGAAACTGCTTTATGCATCCTCGTCATACGAGAGGGAAGTGCCCGAGGGTTTTGTTCGATCGTGAAGGCTGCGTTAAATATCTCTTAATCTTGGTAAACAGACTGGCTTACGAGGCAATTTTAATTAACTTCCAAAGAGGAAAGAAGGCTACCAAATTCCAGATCGTACAAATACTGAATATAAATTGCCCTGTGTCCGAAAAACGTGGCTTTGAAGTTTTGAAGTGTGGTTGTTGTGAAGTTCTACTACTCTACATACAGGCTTTGGTCAGCATGCTAAGCATATATACTCTGTTGGTGCATGAGTGCAACATGTAAGCAAGCCTATCTCCGAATAACAGTGGCTAGAATCTACGTGCAAAGCAATCCTGTGGCGCTATACAAAATAAAACATTATAGAGATTGAACCACGCAGCCAGACCTAGAAACAGTTTTTCAGTGCGTTGGTGAGCCCTTCTTCAAATGAGTTGTTTCTAATAATACAACGCAATATTAGTCAATTACGTTGAATCGTTCCCAGTTTGGTGTTTAGCAAGAAACCCGTTTCAATATGTAGTCGTGCTTGCATCCTTATAACCGTAGTTTTTCCTTTTTAGTTAACGAAATACCTCCACCTGTTTAAATGTATCTCTCGCCCTTTCGGTATCGTGCCTGATCGAGATGTACTATGATGTTTTCCCATTGTACTCTGTTACGAGCAGCCTCCCATAAGTTTCCAGGATTTTTATACAAACGTTTGAAGTTACTTATAAAAGTAAAACGCTGGACGCTCCTTGAATGTTTTCTTGTGATTCTACCACTTCGAACAGGGTCTCCAAACTTTTTGTCCGTGGGCCGCATACGCAATTACACCTGAACCGTCGCCAGAAAGTCGTCAATACGGGGGATTTACGTTTGTGCGAGGGGGCTTTGCGTTCGTGCAGGGAGGCTTGACATTCAAATTTGAAAAAATTCCATTAACTTATAGTGTTTCATATTTCAAACTGGGGAGCTTGGAGCTTTGTTTGGGGGTGCTAAGCCCACCAAAGACCCCCATGGTGACGGGATCGAAATACACAACAGTTCGATGGCCGGACATCTTACGAAATGTAATTGTTTCGGGATATGTTACATAACAAATCAACAAATTTCTCGCAAAACAGTATATGTTAATTTTTCATTATTGACAAAATGTCTTTTCGGGCAGTTGAGATAGCTTCGCGGGACGTAGTATGGAGACCTCTGACTTAGAGCGAGATCTTTAATGTATGGTGACTTTTCAAAAAGGAATGGATCTTACCGTGTTTGCTTTGGTAAACAAATATGTAAAACTAGATTTTCTTGTTCATCACGGCCATACCAAGCATCCCAACACAAACGTAATGGAAAAATATTTATCAAGTTTTCGGTTGTGTTCCACATACACAAGAAGAGTGGCAGTCTTTTCCTGCACTTACTGCTCGTCTTTGCGCAATTACTGTAGTAGTGTATTATTTTTTCTGGTCTAAATCAGAGGCGTAACGAGGTTAGATGGCGCTCTGGCCAAGAAGCAAGTGTGGCGCCCCCATGTTCGAACCTGAGGTCTGTCGGAAGCAAATTGTACTGTATTGGAGAATGTAATTGTAACATTGTTGGGGCTTTTTGCGCCCTCCGCATTCATTCTGCGCCCCCGTAAATATTCGGCACCCAGGGAATTGTTCCCCCTTGCCCTCGTCGTTACGCCCCTGCTGCTCTAAATTCAAGGAAAACTTCAAGAATGGCAAAATAGCATTTCTAGAAAGTCTTGCACAAATAATTTGGGCTTTGGGGTGTAAGACTGCATGGACAAACTGAGCTCAGTCTTAAGCATGTTCAACCTTATAATTATTCATGACGCAATCACAACTTACTCGTATTTTTTAAAAAAGAAAGTTTCAAGAACTTTTGTGTTACTTTCTGTTGGGTTGGCATAATTTGAACATACACATTTTCATTGTGTAAACAGTTAAAACGTGTAGTTTTGAAGTTTTGTAACGGTTCTGCTTCCTTTGCAACACGATTTCAGGTTGGAAAGTTTATGACTGAACGTAGTTGTAGTTCCACGAGAAGAATGCAACTTTCAGTACAGACAGTCTGCCTGATTGTCGCTTGTTCCTTCTTCCTTTATGTGGAAGGTATTTCATTGTTCTGGCTGCTCATGTCCAAGACCGTGCCTAGGGGCGGAGGCGAAGGAAGCGAATGAAAATTAGTAAAACTTTGAGCAAAAATAGTCATGAACGTGTAAAGCCAATTATTTGTTCGAGTTGGCGAATATCGCCCATCGAAATTATTTTTTTTAGTTGCATCGCATGCAATGCGACAAACTTATTTAATGACAATTGGTGGCAGGCTGAAACTCGGATGAAGCCTCTTGCCTAATCAATAAGTGCCAAAATAATGCAAAATGGCGAATGGTAAATTATTTTTCAGGCTGCGAGACTGCTCATACCGACAAATATTTCGTTGATGATTAACATGGAAAATATGAACATATTTCTAGTTTTGCAATGCCACATTTAGCACGGGATGTTTCAATAAACGAGATAATCTTCACAAACGCCAAGTGATTGAGCATTCTTCAATCACATTCATCAACGATGGCCGCTATCAAATGAGAGCCAATTCTAGAAAAATCAAACCTATGTTAATATTTACTTCCCTCAGTCACCTCAGGCTATTTTTTATTGCGCATATTGCTAAGATTGCTCAGAACGTGCGTTGTTCTTGGAACTGATTCAAGTCATGTGGTCCAAATGCGATTATATCTACAACAAAATAATCGTTATCACACACAGTTTTGTGGGTCGTTGTGCGTTTTCGTCTGAAGTGTACGTTGTCAAGAACACAAGCGATTTATGGCGACTAACAGCTAACTACACGCAACACTGCCTTTTCTGGTTGAGAATATTTTCGCCAAAGACAAAGCACCAAGATATTTCGGTATCAAGTCAACCCGAATGACTGCGGTTTCATATGCAAGAAATATTAGGCAAAAGCAAGTCGAGCAACTTGATCTGATCTTTGTGTATTCAGATAGACTATATAATCACTTTGTGAAATATTTCCATCGCAACATTCACTTGTTTCTAAAATCATCTTTTAATGACAATCTAAGATTGGTTCGTTCCTTTGTATGGAAATAATTTTATTTAAAGCCGGCCATTTCCTTTGGGTTTTCAGCAGACTGAGGCTCACCGCGGAAAAGGATATGGAGATAATCGTGCGGGGCGAGCCTCGTTTAGCGAGCTGTGAGTAACGAACAGTACGAACACTCAAAAGGTTTTCAACGAGCAATTCACAACATTTCGCCTATTCTGATTTTTACAACTTTTGTGCACCCATAGTTCTGCATCCTCGTATTCCCTGCAGAAATCGCTTATGGACACAAGAAGAAAGGCAGCCCATGCACTTGCTGTCGGAAGCAGACAAGTTGCTATCAAATTGCGATCAGTTGTCGAGTACGGCTTCAGAAACATAACAGAAACAAAACTAACAAACACTGCCGGCGTGTTTAAACTATACAAGCCCGACTAAATTATTTGCAATGAGTCAAACGAGCAACTGCGGTTATGTTTGAAATGCCAACACGACTTAGGAAATCCTAACTGCGTACCAATCCTCTGGCTACAACCAATTATAAACCGTGATGGTGTCACTGCATACCAAAACGTGTGGCTTCTACAGCTCTTCTGTTGAGCTTTCACGTTTCTCATCGCATGTACTCTCTGTTTCCAACTGCAGCGTTTTAGCGTAACACCTACAGCTGAAAACTTTGCTATTCGGTGCAACAGCATTTATAACGTATTCCCACTAAGAATGAGTTATTTGAAGTCATGCAATATTAGACAAAAGTTATTTGAAGTCACACAAATTAATCGCTCAAGCTGTCCTGATGGACACAAAACTAGGATAAAGCTTTTTGACCGGAAATCCACATTTTAGTGGATTTTCTCGAGAGCGTGGGTTGATATGTCCTGTCTGGCAGTGCAGGTCATGAGAATACCACATTGTGGCACATTCACCGCTGCGACTTCCTCACAGCCATTACGAAGAGTTTTGCTGATGCACTTCAAATGAACAACTTCAGCTAAATGAACGTCAGTTAGTTCTCAACAAATGTGCTTTGTCGTGCTAAATGCACCCGACGATTTGTCAGATGTGACAACGGACAGATCAATGGATAAGCTACAGTTTACGGATATGCTGTAGGTAAAACTTCAGCGGGCGAGACCTCCGAGAGCTATTGTCACATGAACTTTCAAATGATTGCACATCACAAGTGCTATTAGACTTTAATTTACACGAATCTATTGCAATACGCCCCCACGTATGACTTTTCAAGGTGCTCAGTATTTCCACTAGTAATTAAATGGATGGCAAGAACGCTATTGGCTTTGGTTGAGGTTGTTCGCATGTGTTCACCTCGTATAGATTTCTTGTTATGTTTGAGCCAGTGTTACAGTTAAAACTACTAGTTTTTATTTCGACAGTTTTTCACACCTCACACCTTGATCACGAAGCACTGCTTGACTACAAACACTATAAGGTTCCCTCTAAGTATTTGCAGTTTGCAGATACAGTAAACCATTAAAACATACCTCGGTTAATCCAGAATCAATTTGACAAACAAATTCTTCTGGAAAAGGCAAAGATCCGGATTAACCGAGGTTTACTGTATTTAAGACTCATAGCCAGTTTTACACAAAGTTGCTTTAGGGTATTTGAAAAGCGTTCATTTTAGAAACACAGACTACATGTCAAACCACGAATCCAAATGTCCTTTGGCGCTTTGTACCTCAACAAAATTTTTGCGGACACCCATGTTCCTTTCTTTAATCTCTTCTATAGCAAGTGTCCGTAACTCTCTCGTCCCAGCTTTGTGCAATATATTTAACAAGGTTAACGTATGTCTGTATTTTGTCAGATCAAATCATTTGAGTATTGTTCAATGCGCCTTCAAACAATTTTATAAAACTTTGCAGTGAAGTCTCAAAGACGTTTTCGACCTCGCCGTTTCCGCTTCGATCGATTCAACTTGAACAATGCCAATAGACGCAGGAACCGTCGAATTCTGCAGGCGGTGTTCAGAGGCAGCGATCCGCCAGCGCCTTGTGTTTCAGCTCCGCCATGTCCATATCTTTCAAAGTATTTAAATGTTTTATTAAATTTTACACACATTTTATAAAAATAACATCATTACAAAACTGCGCGAACGATAAATAAATTGTTTGGGAAAAAAAGAAATCGTTTGGTTTTGCCTTTCGAAGTGATATTTGCTTCAATAACAACTTTGTCGCGATTCTAGGAAATCTTATTACTGCGTGGTTAAAACATCTGTTGAAAAACATGCTCTGAGCCGTTGTTACGTGATACTTCTATCATGCCTGTACACGTTGAAGGTTACGTTACACCAAGGGTGTAGTGGGGTGGGAACGCGTTACCACACCTTTTTGCACTAGAAACATTACATGAAGATTTTGATTTTTCATTTCAATTTCTACACGTAGCGCCGGAAGCAGCATAAATGAATAAATGACAAGTTATCTCGTGTATAGCACCAGCATGATTATGCAATTACTGTTTGTGACATCAACAATGGTATTTGGGTACTCGACGATTCGTCTGATTGTTTGCATTTGTCGTTATTCCGCTGCAGGGCCGGATTTAGCTGATGCGAGGCCCTAGGCTAATCCCCTTGTGAGGCCCCTCTCCCACTGGTACGAGGAAAAAGTGGAACAGCGTTAATCAGTTCGGGGAAAGCCGAAGATAACGATACTGACGCTCTAAAAGTGCAATCAATACAAAATTCTAAATCATTACCAGAGTGCCCCACGATCACTGCACTTGTTGGGGCCTTCGACTCAAAAGCGTTTAGTGACACGGAATTGTTGAAATCGTACTTGGATGGCTGGAACAGGATTATTAATTTTTGCAGGCAAATCAACAGAAAACGTCTTGGTTAAATATATGACAAAACAAATGACCTACGTTTTTCATGTTTCATATCTGTTTTGTCTTATCTGTGCTTAAAAAAACAAACACATTCCACATATGTTTGGCGGCGTAAAGTCGTTAAAGCACAACGTGAAGACCACTTTACGATTTAGCGGCGATTCTAGAATTTCAAAAGTGGTGGGCACTTTGGGACCAAAGAAAAAGTAGGGGGCCAACGTAAATGTCTGTCTTTTTTTATGTTTTTTTTGTTAATCAAAAGAACTTGAACGTGAATTCGAGACACAACTAGGGGTCCAGCCAATGGTCCACCCAGGCCTCCCTTATTAGAATCGCCACTGTTGCGACTCGCTTACCGCGGATGTAAAAATCTCACAGACACGAGCAAAAACACATCAAGTACAACGCACCCAAATGATTGCAACTGCTAGGTTCACGATTTGCGTGTTTGTTACTTTTTCAGACTGCTAATACTGCTAATATAATCGAACGCAACGAAAATGTCGCGCGAAAGGATATGAAATTGAAACCAGAACGGTCGCCAGAACGTTTTTCTTAGGGGGCCTTACATTTGCGCAGGGTCTTGACATTCTGAAAATTTGTTAAAATCTCCACTGACTTATAGTGCTTCATATTTCAATTTTGAGGGGCTGAGCCCACCAATGCTGCCTCGTGGCGACGGAACTGGTTTAAACCTCCCTTATGCTGACATTATTAAAATACGTACAAAAGCTAGAATAATCGAATCTATTGCGGCTGAAAAGAGCACAGTAAACGATTTAAAAAGTTTTTTTCCTGGCCTTCTTCATAACAAGATTATCCAGGAATTCATTAAAATTAAGTTTGTCACAGTTAATGCACCGAATGCTTAGTGCGAGCAACCTCTGCTTGACATTGCAACCTTCAATTCATTTTTAATTCTTTTGAATACACCTTTCTCCTAAGCAGTTAGTGAACACCACGTTAAGAAAAAAGGGGACCACGTGGTTGGATAAACTAAAAACGACTAATGTGAGGCATCAGACCCATACGCGCTTTTGTCATTTTCTTGCTGTTACCCTTTTCTTTGTCTCTTTGGGGTAGAGGTCTCTGGTTGACAGTTGCCAAAGTGACTTTTGCTTGCTTCTGAAGCTCCTTAAAATCTTCTCTGAGTGGCTTAGCATGGGAGCAGTACAAACTTGTGCAAGTACAACAGCAATGTGGTTTCTGAATGACTTTGTTAATGTACATTTAATGGAAAAAATCGCATCTAAAAATATCAAAGGAGCTTTACGTAATAGAAACGCTAACAAAACCACAGTATTGCTCAGAAGAAGCAACTGTGTTTTTATTGTAGGATAGTGCTGCTACCCTTGCACATGACTCTTATCTATAATAGTACAACCTCAAGCTTTGATCAGATGCATTTCAAACAGGAACAGCCACAAGTTCTTACGCCTAATTCACATATACAATCGGTACGATTCAGCAAACACAGGGCACAACCAACATGCTTTGAGTATATCGACATAATAGTCGACATGCCGCTTGACCAACGGTCATATTGACATTCATCGCAACTCGTTGGAAGACACCGGCGTTATCAACACGGAATCTGATTAGGTCAGCTCTGTCCAACCAAAATGGATTACTGAGCCAAAAATTATTTCACTACTTAAACAGTGCCGCACATTGAATGACATATTTATGAGAGCCGCACATTAAATGGCTTACTTTGGTCTTAGCAAACTGAGTTTAGCTTAAGCTAATGTACTGAAAGTGTCCGAATCCTAACTGCCATAGTAAACGACGTAATGAAGTGGCACTGAGGACCACCTGCATCAAAAATTCTCTCTTTCAGCATTTTCTTTTTTCACTTCAGCATTACGTGCCCACTCGTCGCAGAAAAGATTATGATGAATAGAGGGCAGTTGTTGCGGTGTAACATCATTACCAGGGTTGCCAATTAAGCGAAACGTGTTAGTACGCGAAAGTATCTCAGAGGCTTAGGTAAGCCATGTTCAAGGGCGGTTTGCATTAATTTTTTAACACCGTTTCATGCGCGTTACAATCAACGGCGGCTAACAATCGAATAAATACGGTATTTGGGGTGGATTTGTACATGCATTGAACGTGTTTTAGATTGTGGTTTGTGTTTCATAATTTCTAGTTTTTGGTAAGTTTCACTGTGTGCTAAAGTCATGGGAATTTGATTGCATTGTAATGTTGGCTTATGGCAAAATTTGCACAGCATATCTCTACCAGCTTTCCTGTTCTCATTCAATGCCTGCAGCATATTGGCAGATGTGGCCAAACCAGTAATTGATTGTCATTCTTCACGTAATGCAGATACTACAAACCAGACGGAACTTGCAACAACCCGTCCGACGCGACACGAGGAGCAGTTAACCGACCGTTGAAAAGACTTCTTCCCCCAGATTACGCAGACGGATTAGGTACGACATTAAAATTGTATTTAGGTGCAATTATATCTACGTTGCGAAGTTGCACAAAGAACGACAAACTTTGTTGAAAAAATTATACTTTACACGGTGCCAAGTAAGAAAAAAATTATCCGGAATCGGAATTCAAATGCTTTGAGCAGCGTTGAGTCGCAATCAATAAAACTTGAAGTTCGAGTCCGGTGTCGGAGTCGGATAAGACACTTTGCAACTCCGAAGCCTTGCTTGACAATCATGTGTCTTATGCTACAGTAAGCTTATGGACCTATATTACTGCACTTGTCCAACCAGGCGCAAACTGACACCGGCTGATTCATCGCTTGATTTGTTGTCCGTCTGTATTGTCAGATGTGAAAAAAGCCTTAATTAGAAAAAACTAGCGAAACGAAAAGTAAATTGTGAACTTAAATTTAGAACAATAGGTGTGAATCTACAGTAAATTTATACTGAAGGTATCAAGTCACATTTGTGCTTTAAGAAAATGTAACGTCACTGGTTACAAATTCAGGTCAACCGCGTAGAAGAAAGAACGGTCAGCCTCTGCCTCCTGTCCGTCTCATATCTACAGCAATGCAGGATGCCGTTATACAAAAATCTTATCGCTATACGCAGATGCTTCCTTTCTGGGGACAGTACATCGCTCATGACATATCCAACGTCCCAATAACAACAAGTACGTACGCAGTGCACCACCGCTACTTGGCAATACAGCGGCCTTACTTTTTCATTCAACATGATCGCTGTGACTTGATGTTTAAGGCCTCATCTGCAAATTGTATATAATTCGACTGTTTTTGTAACTATTACATGTAATGGTGTTATTCGTAACTAGTACTACCATGTCAAAGCAATTTTCTCTAGTATGCTTCAGGAGGTCATGCTGACGAGAACCGAAGGCTCATCAAACCTATTCAGCAATAACTTGTGCATTAATGGTAAAACAACGTCGCGGGGAACAAACGGAGTTTTCTATCCTTTTAAATTGTAATCTTAAAGAAAAACTGCATCAATTTCTTTATTCTGCAGCGAAGTTTCAAGAAATGAGAAGTGTGCTTACTACCTATTCTGAAGTTGAGTAAGTGAAAAATTCTTTTTAACTATATGATTAAATCACTTATTTCAGGAAGCTTTCCTGCTGTCGATTGTACGTGTGGAAGCAGCGATGCAGCTTGTTTCAACATCCCCATAGCAACCAGTGACATACATTACATAGAGGAGGGAAAGACTTGCTTTCCGTTAGTTCGTTCTCAGCCAGTGCAAGGCGTCTGTAAGCGAACGTGTTTTACTACCCTTTACTATGCTTTGCTCCATAAGAAAAAACTGATGCTTTGAAAAATCTACCAATAAAGTTTGGAAACATCTGGATCACTGCTCTTCGCATCAGAATAGTTTGGTATGAATGCTGTTGACCTACATGAAACAAATGGCATAGGCACAGTTATTAGTTCTCAATCCTCGGAAAGTGTAGAAAACAGCAAAAAGTACCTCCAGGTGAATGTATTTTTATTCTAAACGCCAGAAGGTGACGTAGTTAATGAGGTATATTAAATTAACTCCACCCTCGTCGGTCTCGGTGTAAATACTGATTTTGCGTTTGCCATGATTTTGATTCGAATTCTCAATATTGTTTATGTCACTTCACGTACTCAAAATTGTTTTAACGTATGGCACCAAAAGAGTTTTTCCTGGGGACTAACGAACAAAAAAACCAGTCAAACATAGAAAACCTGTGTTATAATGTATTTTATCAACCATTTTTATTTCTGTGTGTAGTTGTTGCGGCCGCCTCAGTGAACAGCGTGATCGAGAGGTATTGCTCGCACTGACACAGTGTAGAAGGAATATAATTCCGGATTCATTTTTTTGTATTGCAGGTGGTTCGAATGTTCGTCAACAACGCAACTCGATTACAAGTTATATCGATGCGGGCACAGTCTACGGGAGTAGCCAACAGCATTTTGATGAACTGCTGAAATCGGCACCTCGTGAGGCAACTCGTTTCATTTACGCCTTTGATCATTTGCTGTTGTCACTCAATAATGCTGATTTTTGGAACACTTTAACAGACTTAAAATCATAAAAAACAAAGCCTCTCCGGCCGATTATACAGCTGGAGAGCATTATACTGTAAACTGTGGTGGCTGTAACATGGCGCCACATGTTCAACGTAGGTCACCGGTAGATGGTGCACATGAGAAAATCACTGTGATGGTCACCACAGGGGAATCATTAACAGCCTAACTCTCAAATATATTATATAAGAGCAGTGCAGTCAGTGAGCAGTATCAGTAAAGTGAGTATGGCGTGTGACCTCTATTACTATTGGTTGATTTACCCTCTTAATTTGTGCTAGCCTCAGTAGTTGCAGGTGTTACGCTTAACTGATACATAACCTTCAAACTAAAACCAAGGTAATTATGATTCTGATCCAATTGGAGGCAAAGAGAAGTTTTGATGAATTAGAGATTAACTCCTCGGCATGGAAAATTTTATTAAGACTCCATATAAATTGATTTCTTTTTTTAAGTCTCTTTTGTTTTTTTTGCAAACTGCCAAATATTTACTGGGATAAAACAATAAAGTAACCTATCAGGAATTACTAGGGCAACCAGTTTTTTGACCTAAAAACTTAAAATATTTTACTTTATAATTTACAAAATTTGACTGGATTTTGACATCAATTTCCTGCGTTTACAAATGAAATGCAGAAAACAAGACGTCATAGAAATCAAAGAGACATCTTAAAAATCGTTATTCTGTTGAAATGAAAGAAAAATAAAAAATGTGAAAGACTCAACGAAACTAGAGGTAACAAACCGTAGAGAAAATCAATCCAAAAGCACAAAAGAAATATCCAGTGTCAATAAATATCCTGACGTCACTGAGAAGGCTCTGCATTGTTATATTTTAACATTAAGTCCTGCTTCACATTATTGTCTTAAAATTTTCTATATGCATAACGGAATGAGCATTTATCAAACCAGTATTGTAAGACCATGTTTCTTACCATCCCTAGCCTACTTAATATTCTGTTGTCCAGTAGTGGGCAAAACATCATTACGTTAGAAGTCATAACTAGGGCAACCATTTTTTTGACCTAAAAACTTAAAATTTTGACTTTATAATTTAAAAATTTTGACTTTATTTTGACCTATAAATTTTCTGCGTTTGCAACTGCAAAATAATTCAGCCTTAGGTGTTGAGGTTAATCCAGAAGCTTATTCATGCACTCTAAGCTTAGAAATTAAAAAAATGGTTATAAGTACATAAATAACTACAGTAGATTCAAACCTGAGAACATCATAATGCTGAAATACTATGTGCATAATCATGGCCATAGTCAGGATCAAATTTTTGCAGAGACGAATACGTTAATTACGTGCCCGGTTGGGTATGTTCTTACATGTAGTTTATGGAGACCTAACATCCTGCTCTTATTTAATCTAGGCTGGTAGTATTTGGTCATTGTAACACAGTGTAGCTGCAGTGCCACTCTTTTTAAAACAGCCACACAATATAACATGATTTGATGTAGCGTTGCAAAAATGTTTTGTAGCAGCATTACAGAATGTTTACCCAGGCAAGTGCCTTATTTGCCTCAATGTAGCTACAGCCTAAACAATGGATTGAGTATTTACCAATACAAGTACCGCAAGACCACATTTCTTGCCTACCATGCCTATCCTACATAATATTCAATCGTCCAAAGTGAGCAAAACAATATTATTGTCAGAAATCGCAATAAACCCACTATTATTACAGAATTGCAACTAAACTTGCAAAAGCATATTAATATTTGTTGTTCTAATTTCAGTAAAATATCGATGTTTAAGAGAAAAAACTGTGCTGCAAAAAAAATTTGACCTAAAGATAAATTTTGACCTAATGATAAATTTTGACTTTTTTTTGACCTAATAACTTGGGATACCCTCACGGTAGGAGCGTGATATTTAGTTTGTGGACGTTTCATAAACTTTAGAAAAGGCAGAAACTTTTTGACTTTATTTAGTTTTGGTTGCCCTAGTCATAACAAATTCATTTTATACCAGAATTGCAAATAAACGTACAAAAGCATATTAACATCTGTTGTAGTTTTAATCAAATACCGACAAAAGAAAAACAGTGTTGCAAGAAAATTTTGACCTAACGATAAATTTTGACTTTCTTAGACCTAATAACTTTTGAGTCGCTCATGGTATGAGCGTGAACTTTGGTTTGTGGACGTTTCATAAACTTTGAAAACGGCAGAACATTTTTTACTTTATTGACTTTTGGTTGCCTAGGAATTATTGCAGCTTAGAGCGCACAGCATGTTACAGTTATATCAGGGTTTTTTTAAGGAAAATGTTAGGACCCGGTTTGGATCTGTAGGGACCCGATTTTTTATTATTTTAGGGACTCGATGATAATTTTCTCTGGTTCTAGGGACCCGATTTGAAATTCTAGGGACCCGAATCAGGTCCCTAAAACGACTTAAAAACCCCTGGTTATATGCTTTTCACTGTGTTCAAAAATGTTAGGAACCCGGTTTGGATCTGTAGGGACCCGATTTTCTGATTCTAGGGACCCGATTTTTTATTATTTTAGGGACCCGATGATAATTTTCTCTGATTCTAGGGACCCGAATCGGGTCCCTAAAACGACTTAAAAAAAACCCTGGTTATATGCATGTCACTGCCTGCAAAGTTGTTTCTGTTTTCAGCAAATCATCTTGCGAAATTCTGCTAGGAAGGATTATGACAGGCATTCCAACTGGCATTACATCGTTCAAAACCTTACCTTCTAATTACTATTATTACGATTCCAATGACGTATGCAAGCAAACTTGATCCACATTAATGAATACCAAAGTGCAATAATGCTCAAATACTAAAAGACCGGTTTAACCATTTTCCGTTGCTGCGCTTTAAAGGCGTTACTTTGAAGAACTTGGAACAACTCACATGAGAGATTTAGTGACTTGCACAAAAGTTTTAGTAGAAGAGCTTAAAATATTTAAATAATATATTTACGCGTAAGTTACCCAAAAACAGTTTATTCATACGGTTTACAATATGAACTTTAAACATATCACTTCACAAGAGTGGGAAAATGCTTGCTTTGACCTGCAAAAGTGAAAACTAAATACGTTAATTCTGTTTCCTTGATTGAAAGCCGATCTATGCAGACGTTTCATCAAGATCTTCATTGTCGCTTGGCACTCAGGTGAATTGTGATCAGGGTCGGCCTTAAGCCGATGCACCCGATGCAGCTGCATTGGATCCCGCGCCTCTTGGGACCCCATGCCACGGTGTTTGGGCAGGTTGTTCATTTTTGCCAGGTAATTCTTGCGCTCGAGAATTCTGTAGAAGCGGTTAATAAATCTCATTATTAGCAACAATTAATCTCGTTTGAACGAACGATGAATTTCCTCTATCGAACGTTATCAAACGCGCTCAGCGTTATATCTGTGCTTCGCCATGTCCCACTCTCTTTGTGGATTGAGCTTGGTTGTTACTAGTGCCATTTAAGACTGCAGTAGGCCTACAGCTATGCAAACAAGGTGTTTAGTCACTCAACACGCAGTGAACAGGTCAAGACAAGTATCTGCCACAGGGTCGTTGTTAAGGAAAACGTTAGGTACCCGGTATAGACCTGTAGGGACCCGATTTCTCTGATTCTAGGGACCCGATGGTAATTTTATCTGATTCTAAGGACCCAATTTTCAATTCTAGGAACCCGAATCGGGTTCCTAAAACACCTTAAAACAGGGGTGTCGAACATACGTCCCGCGGGCCAAAACCGGCCCTTTGCGTGGCTGAATCCGGCCCGCGGGATGATTTTGTAAAGCAAAAACTTTGTTTGCTTGAAGTTTGTTCAGTTACACTTCAACAACTGGTGACTAGATTTCAATTACTTAAAACCTTAACGCAATGGCCTATATTTTATTGATTTTTTTCTGTTTTTCTCACGAGAAAATGTCCCGTTTTCTGCATATTTCCTTTTGCATGTTCACACCCGTTTGAACTTTCAAACAGATATGAATATGCAAAAGTTCAACTACTGTTGATAAAGTTTAACACTAGAACTCCCAGAAAAAATATACCTTGAGTTCCAGCGATGTCGATTACGAAACCTTCGGAGTTCTAGGTACAACTCTTAATGAAATTTGCTATGTAAAGTTTGAGAACGCTAAGTCGAGGTGCCGTGTTAAAGCGTTTTTTTTTTATTTACGGGAGGAAATTGAAAACTTTATGAAGAAAAAGGGCGAGCCAGTTTTAGAATTTCAATCCTCAGAATGGATGCAAAAACTTGCCATTATGGTTGATATTATAGTGGATTTAACTTTTCGCATTACGACTTGCCGTTCCCTACTCGCTATTGCATTCCGTACGTGAGATCTGGTTTGTATCAACTTGTCATTCGCGTCAAGGGATTTCGTGTGTCCGCGCATGACC
>Ga0210059_1005440_pt1 | contig 20528 bp, 11 predicted proteins | sample Ectturendosymbi2_FD_188042 | JGI IMG/M metagenome (GOLD analysis project Ga0210059, IMG submission 188042) | Ecteinascidia turbinata endosymbiont from Florida, USA - Sample 2 (SPAdes) (version 2) | ecosystem: Host-associated > Tunicates > Ascidians > Unclassified | place: Key West, Florida...
TAAATGTGAGCTGAAAGTCAACTTTAACAACAAAACCCTGCCCTTTTGCTCCGAGCCCACATACCTGGGACACTCCCTTATCGCGGACGCGGACACATCTAATCGCTTCGCAAAAAGCTGACATCACGCGCCGCACACTTGAGGCGGCTCGCTAGCTTAGTCTGGAGTGTTGGAGCAACAACGTTGCGAACAGCCACCTTGGCCCCGGTCTATTCAACAACAGGGTAGACGTACTGCGCTCAGTGCTGGTACCGTAGTGCTCACACCCGCCTAATTGATCCTATCATTAACAACGCCTTGCGAACTGTAATTGGATGCCTGCGTCACACAACAACAGACAATATTCCTTTCATAGTCTCCACTTGTTTTTCTGCAAACGTTGAGCGCTATTTTTTGAAGTCAAACCATGTTGGGCGCCATTTTTGCACATATTTTCCAGGATTTTGCCTAGATATTTAGGGATTTTGATAAGATTTTCAGGGATTTTGCCCAGATTTTCAGGAATTTTTCCCAAATACTCAGGGATTTTGTCCGGATTTTCAACAAATCTCAGCTTTTGGGGGTGCGCTTGCACCCCTTGCAACCCCGCCTCGTGCATCACTGGCAGGAATGCACGGAATCTCAAACTGAGACACCCATTTGTACCCGCCGCCAGAGATATGTTTTTATTATCCAATTTTGCATTGTTTTCAGCAAATGATATCCACATCAGATCCGAATCCTGTTTTGGTTGACATCATACTATCCGCAACCGAAAACTATCCAAACGTGCATCGCTAGTAGTGCAGAAATGGACGCGGATGCATCGCATGGAAAATTTAAAAGATCTTTTCGAAAAGAATAAATAAATAATTGTGCAATGTGGAATTATCTCCATGAGGTCAAAAATGACCAAAATTTGTTTCACAGCCCAAATCCCGAAAATATCGAGTAAAGCGCTTCGGATCGGATATCCTTCTCTGTATCCAGTTCCTGCTTAAAAGCAATTTTCGGATATCCGTATACGATTGAAAACTTACTATCCTGCCGCAGATCCAACCGGAAATGCAGATTTTGATCATCTCTGCCCACCGCATAACAATTCATCAGTTCATCTGTTCATCTTGTGAGTATCTGACAACAACAAAAGTGCGGCACACTGGGCGGATCACCAACGGAATTCGAAGTGAGCGGACAACTCTACAAGACTCCGCACTTTCATCCCCTACACCGGCACCCCCCTGGAATGACCCTCCCAAGAACAGCTTAGGTCCGGCTTAACCGCCTCCCCACCGGCGTCGGACGTTTCCGCTCCTGCTTGTACAAATGGGTATTGCCTCCTCTGCGGCCTGAGAGTGTGCCGCAGAAGAACAAACCGTCGACCATGTTGTTCTCCAAGAAGTTCATCTGAGGACAACAACGTAAGTACGGCGCTCTTGGCGGATCACCGATAGACTGCGGAGTGGTTGGAGATCACTAAAAGACCCCGTACTTTCATCTACAACATCGGCACCCACCCTCCTTGAATGGCCCTGCCAGCAGGGGCGTAACGATGGGGGAAAGGGGGAACAATTCCCTGGGCGCTGAATCCCTGTGGGGGCACTGAATCATTGCGGGGGGCGCCTAATGATTGTGAGGGCGCCGAAAAGTCTCAACAATGTCACAAGTACTTTCTTGAATACAGTGCAGTTGGTTACGAAAAATCTCAGATTGGAACATGGGGGCGCCAAACTTGCTCTTGCCCTGGGGACATCTCACGTCGTTACACCCTTGCCTGCCAAGAATAGAGTATGGATCCGGTTTAACCGCCTCCGACACCGCTCCTGCTGATACAAGGTCCTTTCTGCGGCTTGTGAGCATGACGCAGAACAGACTAGTGACCATGTTGTCCTCCACTGTCCAATCCATGGACCTCCCTATCGAGTGCGTGCTCTGACGGTTCTGGATGACGAGAAAATCGAATGGCTGCCCCACACCTGTCTCACGACAGGGGCGGATCCAGTCAGTGAGTTTGGGGGGTGGCGATTTCAGTAATATTTGGTAGTCAAGACTCATTACGGGTCCACTACTACAAGAGATATGTGAAGTATACTTCACAACGCTGCTGTGACAAAACAATGAACGGCAAAATGGCCTTGTATCGCGAATGCTTTTTTCCTAATTGCAGAAAATCATGGTGAATAAAGTAACTTACGTACAGGTTTTAGTGGGAGTGATCGCCCCAATCGTTCCCCCGAATCTGCGGCCTAGCAGTGGATTGAAAGAACTGCTCATACGATGAAGAAGCGGAGTGTGACAGCCCAAGGCAACTAATCATGGAGATATTTGTAAAATCACCACAAAAAGAATACCCGTTCAAGACCACCCCTATAATCAGAGTAAGGCGAACAAGTACAGTAGTAGTAGAGTTATATATCCGCGGGTGATCTCTACTGCAACTTGAAATCTGTAGTGTGGCTGAACGTGTTGTTTGTTTAGTTTCAAAATTCTTGGCGACGCAGGCTGACTGCAATAGCCGAAATCACATTTATTTTATCTTTGTCTCAGACTCAAACTTCATAATACGAGGTTGGGCGCGGTGTTGAGTGTATGCTACTTAAAATTGGCCGAGTCCAATTCCGATTTCAATTCCAGGAAATTACCGGGAAACTGCAGAAGCTCCCAATAAAAAGCATCTACTTGTTCGTTCGGTATCGTAACGGGGGCAATTGCCCCCACAAAACTTTTAAAAACGTTATGTATTTGTTAAGTACAGCAACAAGTTACATCATTTCGCCCCCCCATCCGAAAATATCAGTTGGCTGCGGCCTGATTGGTACTAATGCTGGTTTTGAGAAGTCCATACAGGTGCCAGACCTTCAAATGTAGTACTTATTAATTCTTGTGTCAATTCTTTGGAAACCATCAGCTTAAGAATGCCTTTTCGAGACCGGCGACTTGCACGAATTTTGGTCAGGTTTTTCAATGTCTTTTGAAGTACAGTAGAAATTGTCTAATTCGTCAATTCGTTACTTTTTCGTCGGTCCCGACAGAATCCCTACCTTTTGTGTACATTTCTGTTCGTCTAATTCGTCACCTCTTTCTATCCCTGAGAAGTGTTTTGTTCGACTAATACGTCATTTGCAGTTTCGCTTTTGATGTTTAAGCAGCTAGTTTAACACGTGTGAGAATCTACACAAATTAAGGATTTTTATCTGATAAAATGTTTCACCTCGCAATTTGTTTATCGAATTTATGCACGAGGTGCGAAGCGCTAGAAAGTACGTGGAAAGTCTTTATAGTTTATTAAAGATTTAAAAGGTGCTGGATTAAAGGCACGAGTCTGGATAGAGTAGAGGAATTAAAGAGCTTAATTCATTAAACAACCATAACGTCATAAAGTTGCATTTTACTGCAAATAAAAGCACTATGTATACGAGTTACTATGATAAAGCATACGACCTGCTATGATAGAGTTTTTTCCTGTTTGCTTAATTCGTCCCTTCGCCTAATTCGTCACTTTTTTCTAATCCCCTTGAGGTGACGAATTAGGCAAATTCTACTGTACAACACTTGATCAAACAATGTCAAAAAATTAAACTATTTGAAAACAAGCTGGAGATTGGAGTACGGTTATAAGTGCATCAACACACTATAAATCAGTGTATATTTCACTGCACGATATGAAACCGACTGTTCCATTTCCTTGTGCGACAAGCAAATGCGTGTTTCCACATAATTTACATTCGCAGTGGACTTTCACTACAAAAGTATCAAAGCAGCCGCAGCAATGACAGATTTAATTTATTAGTTTTAACGCCGATTGGATAAAACGTTCACGTAAAAATTATTCTAAAAGTAAACAAAACGAAACAAAATAATCAAATTGGTAACCGCGTCACAACTCCTTTCGGAGCAGTTGCGACGGAACAACGAAGGGTGAAGCGACTTTGTCCATTCCGCCCTCCGGTCACGTGAAGCAGATTTGGGTAATACAGTAGCTACGAGGATCTCAGAAGATTTTTTCGTCCGGATATAAATGGCGATAAAACGACGCAAAACGATGCCTAGTTGCAGACAGGAAAGACTAGGAGGCGCAAAACCCCAGAGAGCTGGGACTCGCGCCGCGACACGAAGACGCGTGAAAACTGCTGGCGTAGCTTCGCGGGATGACCGAGCAGCGTGATAGGCGTTCGCGCGTCACCTAGCAACAGCTGCCCTACACTGCAGTAAAAACTAACGGCTGGGTTCATGCAGCGGACACAACACACGGAAAGAAGGAACTGAAAATTAACTTACGCGGCGATTCAACCACAAAGGGGGGCAGCTTGAGATATTAAACAGAAGCGCATCGTAGGGGGGCAACAACAGGCGCAACTTAATCTTGTTATTCATAGGCGTAGGGGTGCAAAAAAACGTGGGGTCGCTATACCATTTTTCCCGAAAAATACGTCCCTCCCCCGTAGTAGATTTTCACAAATTTACAGTGTAACTTCTGAAAGTAATAAAAATACACATCTAATTCAATATTCGCCCCATTAATACCTGAAGAGAGTTAGTGGCTAATGACTTTTTTTTAAAGATTACAATTCTGAAACAACTTTTTTCTATATTTCAGATGATTTTTGCCCCGAAAGCAAAATAGTTGGGGGGCTATACCCCTTCCAGCACCCCCGCTCCTATGCCTTACTTGTCAGCCGTTAGTGCAACGAAAATATGGCGCAATGCACAGATAGGTTACATTGTAAAATGGTGCTACACCATCGTCAACAATGAAAGTTCCGCATCATCTTCGGAGTCATATCTACCGAAACTCTATTCACACGTACTACATATCATGTTCCGCGAACCTTACTTGAAATATGAACTCGTTTCCGAACATCAGCTTTCATTGTTTCTCAATAACACACATTCGGTTTAAGTCATATTTTGCTTTCCAGAAGATCGCGAATGATTTAGTGGCAGGTTTGAAACTTTCATGCGCAAAATCGCTACGCCTCGGAAAAGGAACGAGTCGTGGTTCCACGCGAGGCCACGAAAGGCCTTGGCCTAGTTCTAAAGTACCGTCCCTCCCATCTGTTTCGGATCCCAGCTTCCTGCGCTCGTTTTAGGTTAATTTCTACGATGCGGTGCAGTTCGCCATCGTGTTATGTATCTTATCCACTTAAATGGTTATCCATTTGGATGAAGATTAAAAAAAATGAAGTTGTTGCAACATGCAGCAAAATCAGCGCAAATCTCGTCGTTGGTAACCCCCGCCTCTTTCGAACAAAAGCCGCTAACAGATGACGGGGAACATCAATACGCAAAGAAAGACGTCTAAATGCGTCGTGGATCGATGACAAACGTATGCAATACAATTCGTCTACAGGCGGAAAAACGAAGCGCAGTTGTGAAGTTAATTTGCTTCTGGCCTCGGACGTAACAAGTGAAGGACAATTAAGCGTCGTTTAACCTGAATGATTTTGTCGTGGGTGATGATGAGGTTTGAAAACAACGTTTCATCAAAGACACCCAAAATCCACGCAAGTTTTTAACCCAATGCCTGACTGAGACTGCAGTTGTCTCAGCTTCGAAGGAAGAGCTGCAAGTGACTTGAAGACCTTCGCACAGGGTAAGCGTGCATTGCTGGGATAGCGATTCCATTGCGAGTCGCAACTTGAGCAACAACGAAGGTGCTCAGTGACAGTGTATGGGCAAAAAATAATCGCAAGTCAGGCGGTTGAGCAGTGATTGCATCCGTTGTGGATGAGAGGAGGTTCAAATCCGCACAAACATCACCGGGGATACCAACAAGGACAGGTTACTGAACAAACCGCGTTCTGCGTGGGCTGCAGCAAATAAGTTTTTCCTTTTCCGCGCAAAGTGAACTGGATGTGGCAGTTGTGAAAACGCGGATCGGAGTCAGGTTGGATTCCGGATTTTTCGGGGAGAGGGCAGGGAAATTGTTTTAACCTACAACTCTATAATAGCTATTATATACGACGTAGTGGGTATGCTAGAAAGAAAGCACATGTTGTAAGGGCATGACCGTTTACCAATATAAGAAGGAAATCTTGGATAAAAAACGAAGTTTTGGAAGACAAAAGATTTCGAAACTTGACAAAAACAGACTGAAAACGTCAGTACGATTTGTGGAAGAGTGGGTCTGAACAAACCTTCATGCTTTCCTTTTAGTTTCGTTTAACACAAACTACACCTACAAGACAAAGTGGCAGCATAAACAAACTCATAATGAGCACATAACGATATCGCACAGGGAACAAAACATAAATCTGGGGCCAATATTTTCTGAGTTGGTGAAACCTGTATACTCAACATATGTTGAAACACTACTGAACCCTACAGCGGTTGCGTGAAGTTGTTAGTAAACGACTTTTAGTAGAGTCATTGAAACAGAAGTACAGAATTGCTTTTCAAGGATCGGCAGCACCACAGTATAGAATGACGTAACATCCTACGTCATGCAGTGAACACACGGACTGAGCAAGCCACAAGCTTGAGTCTGGCTGACATTCCAGCCCAAAATCGTTGAGTTTAGATAAACTCGTTGCAATCGTAATCGTCTGCTACATTAACATCTAATAGCACCTTCGTGTCTGGTAACAATCCCTAAAAGACTCGATGACGACAAACAGCAACTCACAAATCTTGCTCGGGGGGGGGGCATAACTGCAAAGGAACCTACGGACTTGCGCCGCATCGCAGGAATCGCCGAGAGCGCGCGTTGAAGCAAATCTCCTTTGTGCACGAAAGGATTAACTTTCGGTTAAAATCACTTCGCTTTTCTTCACACTGATGTATGCGGCGCTCGTCCGATTAAAAGCATCGCCACCAGCGCGCGATGAAGCGTGACGGGTTGCGTTTTTTGCAGGACGCAGCAAAGCACGGCTCCGCGTCACTCTGGAAGGTCCGCGCTGCTGATTGCGTTTTCCTGATACGTCACCGATGACGTAGGCTCTATTGCAAAACCAGGCAATGGAAGACGAGTTCGAGGCCTGGCGAAGGCAGCAGAAGATACTCGCAGAGGCTTTTAAACGACGCAGGACAAAGCGAATCGGAAGCAGGGTTTGCGACTAGATTATTCAAAACAGCCAATCACAGAGCAGAGACGTCATCTTCTTCGTTCACCGATCCTTCCTGTGAACAAATACGAACAACATTCTAACAACAACAATTTTGAGACGATGTGTCCAACCAAACACATTCACCCTGGCTTAAACAACAGGAATACTTTTAAATTAGTTGGCTTCGCAATACAGGCTACTTCATTTGGCACGACGTGAGTAACCTTCGCGTTGGGTAACTTGAAGCCTTTTTCAGGCTTTTAAAAACGTCAACAGAATTTGATAGAGGGGGGACATAGGAAGCAAACAAAGCGTTGGATGCGAATTGTGAAATGAATATGAAGGGGAAAACACAGTCTGTACTTTTGTTCAGATACGTAACAATCCAAAGTTGCATTACGATGAGGGCCTGACCTTGCTGCCGGCCAGCAGTGCAGTGGCCTCGTCCAGGGTGTGCTGGGCAGACATCGTTCTTTGAAAGTATTTGTTGGTCGGCGCTTCGTTGGAACGGTTCTGCTGCGACGATGATCCCCAGGTGTGCTCCGACATCTTGCCGCGTAACCAGGCAACCGATGACGACCAGCGTGACGCAATGTCGAGCAGGTGCTGCTTGCTCGGGTCGTTCCTGAGCGGTTTGAATGAAAAGCGCGTCGAGAAAAAGCAAAATAAAATTGCGCGCAAGGCAGTAGATGGATGGGAACAAGCTTCCCACTAATGAACACTTTAAGCTGGTGGGATGAGTGAATAACGCGGGGCTGGCCAACCAGTCAGACACCAGGAGCCATATATCTTATTCGATTCTGATTAACAGGTTAATTCGCAGTGAAATACAAACTCTAAAACACGAAATCGGAAGGGAAAGACAATAATAGTTTTTAGAACACAAAAACTGAAAGAAAACCATGCACCATTCACACTGCAGGCTAAAGTGACAACCGCAACACAACCAATGGCGTAAAGGTTTGAGAAGCTTCGATTCAACTGCATCCAAGATGTTATCGCAGTCTCTTGGTAATTCTTTCTTACCTGGACGCGAGCTGCACTAGAAGCTTGACACACTGATAGCACTTCGGTTCGTCGCTGCGCTGGTTTCGTTTGATGACGTCCAAAAATCCGTGCTCCGACCGCTCGAGGGCGTCCTTGACACGAGCGCTGTGAAGCGAATCGCTGAGGGAAAGTACCTCGAGCAGAACGCACAGCAGCGGCTTCAGTTCGTTGGCGCCAGCGACGTCTATTTCGTTCTGGGAAATAGCAGATTTGCGGTTTTGGCGAAATTTCTTATGTTTTGATGTCGATGTTTACGGGATAACGTCGCACAATGAACCGCCTATTATTACAGTGGATGGACTGCAAACAACAGCCTCTAAGTATTCAAACAAAGCAGCAAAACAAGTGGCCTACCGTAATCAACTCTATAAGAGTTGATGAGAATTTCAAATTCTCGTAGCAACAGTGAACAATGACGTCATTGACGACGGTAATGGAAGCAGGGATTTCCCGAACGGCAAGAAGCAGTTCACGTAAGTACCTGCGAACATTCGACAGTCATCAACAGGCGAATTTTCAACTTTACTCATGATACTTCCGAAGCGTTACCTAACACGTTTCACAAGAACGGCAGTGTAAACAAGAAAGAAATTTGATAAAATAACAGGAGAGTGATGAATGAAAACATCAGGGAGGTGGATGATATAGTAACGTTTGGTTTTTCTATCAGGCATCCTTGGCAAACTCGACAATGTTACCTGCACGTGCGATCCGAATGAAAACAGTATCGCTATATAAAGAAAACAAACACGCATCGAATGAAAACAGCACCGCTATGGAACGTATTGACGCAGCCACACACAAATCAACATTATCAACGAAATGACAACTGGGCAATGAACTTACCTTCTTCCAACGGCGCCGAAAACGCCTTCTTGCACGGAGTTTGACAGAGTCACCTTGTTCGACACGCTTATGGCGAGGGGTATGGGCTCAGCTCCGGTCTCTTTGCTGGGGGTGCCTGCGTCGCATCAATCGGTGTTTACAAACACGTCTGTGAGCCCAGGAGAAAAAGTTCTTGAATAAACAGCGCAGCTGTCTGCTATAGCTTCACACATGGGTCGGAGGAGGGTCTTGGGTTTAAGGTTTTGTTTACATTTCAATGACTGAGTCAACCAATGTGCCGACCGTGGTTGAGATTTCCTATTTTATATTTTACAAAGCGTTTATATTAAGTTTTGAGCATTATCTGAAGGTTGAAGATGGGCGAGGAATATTTCGACGCCGAGATAAATCAACGTGAAGCACGAGACCAACAGTTTCCCTCCATCTATGGCTCCCTCCGCTTTCAGTTGAGGAAATAATCCGTTAAAATATCAGAAGCATCATATTCTGATAGCTAAAAAGTGATGTCGCCTTCGCTTGAAATCAAATGTCAACTATACTTCATGTTCAAACTGAACAAAACTATCACAGTCGCAACGCAGCAGATCATACCGTCTCTTAAAGACGAAACGTCGGTGTGCAGAACATAATAAGCGAGAGCTGAGTGTAGGAGCATGAAGTCACGTGATTGGGTGGAGCTCCATCGTCGGGACAGCACCTGATCCGATTGTCTGGAGGATGACTCGGCGTTGCCGCCAGCATCACCACTACCATCAGCTGTGAAAGGAAAAGGACTCTCAGCATGAGTGACGCTGATAACTATGACAGTACAGAGCGAAAGCTTCAAACGGCTAATCTTGGCAAACATCACTGGGTTACGAGAGCAGCTCGTAAAATGTGCAACGTACGTGGTGGGGGCGAGTAAACTCACAAATACCCGCTTTTACTAATTGTTTCAAACTCGAGTCGATGTGATCTAACAGCCGAGAATTGGCCAGGGGCAATTTTTTAACCATTTTTGAGAGGGGTAGTGTTTTAACATCAATAATGACGTCGATTAAGGAATGACGTAATTGTTTCGCTTAAGTAACGACGTAATGGTGTTGCTTTAGCAAATACGTAATGGTGTCGATTCAGGAATGACGTAATTGTGTCACTGAAGTAATGACGTAATGGTGTTGTTTAAGTAATTACGTAATGGTGTCGATTACGTAATGACGTCATTGCGTTGCTTAAGTAAGGACGCAGTGGCGTCACTTAAGTAATGACGCCATGAAACCAAAAGCCAGTTTTCGCTTAGTCGTGAGCAGCGTAACTCCCGTTATGAGAAAACCAGCTTGTAAGGAATGACAAGACAGTACGATGTAGATTTCGCGTTCGCCACGTCATGCGGCAGTCTGTGGCACGTACGTGATGAAAGGGTCGTGCTTTCGCAAGCACTTGCGGTAATTTTGAATCGCACAACATCAGCGCGGACGGGTATGGGGGCATTTATGCGATCACTCCTCACGAAGCCACAAGAAAAACATAAACCAACACGTCTGGTTCTCACCACGTTGCTGGTTGCCGGAGAACAAACTTCTGGTCGCGTTCTCGCCCAATAAGAACTTGAGCAGTCGCGCGAAGCCATTGTGACGTGCCAGTTCCTGGCATGCATTAGCGCCCTGGTGAAAACAGCGAAAAAATTGTTAAACTGTTGCATGAGAAACAGAAAACCTCAGATTAAACACTGATTTCTAAAACAGACAGGCGAACATACATCCAGGAGGCAAAAAGTTGTTTCAGCATACCATCCTTCACATCTGGATTCCTGTTTTATTAAGCGCCCCCCCAAATTCTTGTTTTATTAAGCAGCCCCTAAATTAGGGTTCACGTTTTTGGACCAGCCCCAAGATCGTGGGGGTGAAGCGGTACAAAACAAAACACTAAGATTCGGTTTTCAGGCGCGCGCGCTCGCAGCGGTGCGTCACAAGGTAACAAAGGCGGGGGGCGGGCGTACCGATGCGATGAATTCGGAGAAGACGGCGAAGTACTGCTGACTGTGCTTGATATTCTCGGCGACTTCTCTGTCAAGCAGAGAGCAGAGACGAGCAAGTACCGGATCGAGTCCAACTTGCCTCTGTTCCTACAAAAGAAGAAAACGAAAAGAATAAACTTTCTCTTTCAGTGCATTTCTTGCTGCACAGTTGTTTCCACCTTTACCGATCACATTCTTTCAAGAGGTTACTACTATCATCACTGATTTTTTGTTCTATATTGCAGACCTGTTGGTGGTACATTTGGTGCAAAAACGCTTGGAGATCGATATTTACATAAGGACTTAACTTTGAATTTTAGGCGCGACATCAGTTTCCGAAATTTACCGAATAGACTTTGTGAAACAACATCAGTTTCCGAAATTTATCGAAACCAAAAGCAGGAAAAGCAACAGATTTTAAAGCTGTCAGACGTGGTTGGATGCAACTGGGTATCGGACCCAGTCTAGCAGTTTGAGGAGCGCACGCACTATCACATTACGTTACGCGTGTTGGTGAACACACTGAATAAGCGAGTCCAACACCGAAAAGGACACGTGCGACGCAGAACCGATCGAAGCGATATGAGGGGGGGGGACACAACCTGCGACATAGAAGACAAAAGTTTCAGTCGATGGAGTATCGGGTTGTGATTTCCAACCTCACCTTCGTGGCGCTTGGTGCGATCAAGCACTTGAGGGTTTTGGTCAAGATCTGGGCGAAGGTGCTCCGAATCAGGTTGTTGGGGCACTCGAGCAAGAACGAGATGACGTTCACGAAACCCGATGAACTGTGCAGTTGAGAGGCCAGCCAGACACAACTGGAAATGGAAAATAGGAAACTGAGTTCATCGTTTACGAACGCTGCAACAGTGCCGAAAATTGGCCGCCCGGGCAAACCGAGTCATTTAAACTCGGACTTATTTTCCCGAAAATGTTTTTTCAACCATAATTAGCTACGTCACGTAGCACTGCTCTGACGTTTACGTCCATTCTCGCATTTTTGCGCGGTTAACAACCAGAAGAAAAGTGCAGGAAGGAAACATATCTACGCCTTTGAGGTGAAGCACAATGTTTTCTAGCGAGGAACTTCCGAGGAATCTGCCTGCCATGCTCTGCTTTCATGGCTTTGCGATAATTCGGACTTGTACATGTTGACAGTCCAACAATGGCTCTCTACAAAAGTGACTCAATCAGCAAAACTGTTTTTTTCGTCGAAAAATAAACGTTGGCCAGTGTGCCAGCGCAACCTGTCGCGGCGGCAGGTGAACGGACACAGTGCCCAAACCTTTATCTAAAGTTAACATCGACACGTGTCTTGTCTTCCACCCGCGACGCGTTCCGACTCTGTTGCGACACAATACAAACGAAAACCAAACGATCAGGTCTTACGCATTTCTTGCATTAGACAAAGTACATTGGTCATTGGTCAACAGGGGCAGATCCAGGGGGTGGGGAAATCCCCCCATAAAACCTGCGAAAGTAACTTTATTCACCATGATTTTCTACAATTCAGAAAACATTCGGGATTAAAGGTCATTTTGTCACAGCAGTGTTGTGATGTATACTTCACCCTCTTACGGTAGCGAAGCCATTATGAGAGTTGACAACCAAATATTACTGAAATCGCCCCCCCCCTAAAATTACTGGCTGGATCCGCCCCTGGTGGTCACTAGACATTAGGGTGGTTGACTCTTTGAAGGAGACCATTTTCATACATTGTACGAACCTACAGGCTGCATTCGCATCAGTACTCAATGTGTCAAATGTGTGGAGTCTTTAAACTCGCACACAAAAATCAAATAGTGTCTCACAATGAACTTACGCGGGCTGACTGGATGCGAGAAGTACATTAATTGTGCTCTTCCACTCCTCGCATTCCGTCAAGAGCTTGCTCCTGGTGCGGAAGTAGGTGTGAAACAGGAAGTGCGTGGCGAGTCGGAGTGACGTAACCGCGATAGCCGGATAGTTCGACACGCATGGCTGCAAAAAATCACCATGATTTAACGCGGTTCCATTGGCGCGAAGTTTCTCATTGCAACTTGTTGACATTATACCAAGTTTTTGTCAAGAATATTAGACATGTAATGAGCGTTTGTGATTCATGAAACGCTAAAAGACTGTCCGCCGCATACTCCGGTGTCGAGCGAAATTTCTGACCTATTATTGTTTGTCAGGTATTTTGCTTCTCTCAGAGTAAAGGAATAAAGTTTGGCATTCACTTTTTTGATGTGTTGTGTAATTTAAAACGTTTTGGTCAGATGTCAGATACCCACAAGCTATAGTACGGGAATAACTAATACCACTGAAAAATATTGGACTTGGCTTAGAAACCCTAACCCAAACCCTAAACTGACACACTTACCTAAATACTAAACGCTGAGCCCTAATCATCAGTTTTCTCAACGTATTTGATCCGTAGAATATCACTCTGTGTATGCGCACATGGCGTGATGTCAGAAATTTCGCTTGACACCGGCAACCATGATGGTGAACGCCAAAATTGTTTTCTTTGACACACAAGCACGCGCGCGCGCTCGAGCACACACACGTCAATTAAACATAAACGTGTGAGAGAAATGGTTAGGTCAATGTTTTTTTATCAAACTGCAGATAACAGGGCACTGGTCTCTTCTCAACAGGAGTTTTAATGCGCTGTGGTTAAGCGTGGAAGCATATTAAGCGTATTGTGACAGGAAGACAAGGAGAGTTGTACACGTTCAGTCACATTTATTACTTTGTCTGAAAAGTAAACTGCACACGTTGCGAGGCCCAATACAGAAAGTTAAATCGTTGCCGCTAGCTGTTCCGGCTCCGAGCTTAAACGCTGTTATGATTATTGGAAAATAATATTAAGCGGTACTTAAGGTTTTTCGCGTCAATTCCATCATGTTGATGAAGACATATAAAAACATGCGCGACCACACTTGCTTGTAATTAACGCTATGATGTCTATGCAAAAAAAACGACATTTAGTATACAACTTTAAAAGTATGTTCTAGGCATAGAGAATTCCGCTGTCTTAAAACAAAGCGTGCACAGCGGTAGATTCATCAATATATAAAATCAATTTCGCCGCCTGTTACCGAAAAGCTTTTCATTCAGCATGTTTAACGAACTTCCCTCACAATCAACATGGTAGAAAGCGAGGGGCACTCTTACACTTTCAAAACAATCCATCGGTGCCATTGTTGCGCCACAAACCTTACCGTCTGATTATAAAGATTGTTGACGAAACAAACCTTTTTTCTCCTAGGATTTTATGCTTAAAGCAGAAAACCATCGTGATTTCGTTAAATTACAAGTCACGCTGCGACAATTGTATTTGAAGATATTCTGGTACAAAGGCCTGACAACGTTTGCTTGGCATTTTTCGCTGATTGGACATGCATGGCACGTTCGATGTAACGTCAAAGAGAAGAACAGTTGCAGCACCGTTCAGGTTTTCTGCGATAATGGATGCAGTTACGCTAACTTCACAACTCACGGTGGGCGGTGGGCATCGAAAGGCGGCCAGCAAAATATTGTATATTGCCTTGTGAAAACCACAAACGTTGAAAGCAACTCCTAATGAACTTTGCCAGACTTTTCAATACCCCTCCAAAACAACAGAAATATCCCTCAGGGAAACGAACCCAACGTTAAGAACCATTTGGTCCATACAGTTTTCTCCAATTCTCACCAAATTCGCTTCCACGAGTTTTCTGATAAAAGTGAAGTAGGATGGAGAATACATGCCCCTGTTCTTCATGAACTGCAGGTTTTCTTCGTGCACAAGTTGCATGATCGAGGCAGGGATCTGGGGGGTGAAAATACCCCGCTGGTCTCCTTTTCTGAAAAATATACGACGAACAGATCTTGATAAAAACAAATTCAAGTTGCTGTACCTGGTGTTGAGCCCAAAAATCACAGGGATCCAGTTGAGGACATGAAGAAAGACGCGCAGTTTTGCTTGAAAAATTCTTACATTAAGATGCTTCTTTCAGAAATACATGACTCAGGTAAAGACTTTAAACAGCTGCAGTGGTTTCACGACGGTGACCTAGCAGAGACAGCTTCAGTTTACCTGACATTTAGAGAACAGCGGCACCACATACTATGCGTCGCATGAAAGCAACAGACAAAAGAGTTGAAGGTGCCTCGTCGCTGCCGGTTCTTTCGCATATGCTCCTACAACCAAGCATCAGAAAATGTATCATTCATGACGTGCTGGCAGATGAAACCATGACCTGTATATGACCCGCGCAGCGATGTAATGACCCACTAAGATGAACAAGATCATCTCTGCAGGCCAAGTAAGAAACCCAGTTTCACGTCTACACTCAAAACAATGGTCACACATTGTTTTCAACTGAACGTGAGAACTCGTTCGCAAGAACAAGTAACAGCCACAGCAGTGAGAAGAAAACAAGCAGAAGATATTGAATTCACCTGAAAGACTTATAATGTAATCTTCATGGTTGCGTTACAAAGCAACAGTTACAGCTTGCACATCATTTGAAAGGTAGCGACTCGTAAACATGCGAAAAATAACAGCGCTTTACGTTGCTGTAGCTGTAATTCCACGTTCATTGTCGGGGTTACGCCAACTCACAGTTTTTAAAGATCCAGGGTTGAGCGGATTTTTACAGTTTTTTTCCTCGTTCCACGGCATTTTGCAAACTTTCTAAGCTAAAATTAACTAGGGACGTGGACGACGACTTGTTTTTACGAATCTGCATCCGCTCCTACTCCTTCAAGTTTTAAATTCTGCAGTAACATCAACGCATGCTGCTTTGGTCTTTAAGTTCCAACCTGCAAAATTTTTTTGTTGAGAAATACCTCTTTTGCATGATTGAAACAACCAGCTTTAAGTAGACCACCTAACTTTTTTTCATTGTCGATCTAGCTGCAGCTCAATCACTAACAGCGGGGAAAATCAAACACAACAGCGTAATACAAAAAAGCAATCTCAGATACTACGATTTCAGACATCAGACATGAACTGCAATGCTCATCCAACCAGTAATCACTTTATACCTCAGCATCCTAAGGTTTTATTTCGGTCATAATTTGCGAAAATACAGACTACCGTTACGGCGAGTTTTATTACCATTATGGGACAAATGACCGAAATGTCTCAGCGAAAAAATCAAAATCGTAACATCAGTAAAGTTTTTTAAAAACATGAAATATAAACGATAGCGACTTTTCGTTAGCTCGCAAACTGAACGAAGAAAACGTCAAGCAACGCTATCGTTCAGAAGAGTTTTAAAATCTCCTCCTCCGCTAAAAATACGCGGAGTCCACTTTTTGTCCACATCTGGCTTGAGCACTGCCAGCGGGTGTTTTAGAACTTGCATGACCTCACTTTTCAAAAATTTGCATTTGCACGGAATGAAGAGCATAGAGGAAGAAACCCAGCAGCATAGAATAGGAGAGAGCGATGATTTTAAAAACTGACTATAATATTTGGTTTTAGGAATTTATGAGTTATATTCAGGCATGATTCGTGTGGTTCGAATCTCGGCCGGGTCGTGCCAAGACCTTAAAAATTGGAACTTGCTTCAGTCTGGCCAAGCGCTCGGCATAATGACTGTAGCAGGGAAATTCTCCAATGCGGATGCAATCTTCGTCGGAGTCCGGTCGTGTTGCCTAATGCCTTCCCATCGGAATAACCTCGTCGAAGACCAAGTGTGTGCGGTTGAGAAATGGGCGATCTCTTCAACACCCTAAACAAATCTCTGCCCGTGCGATCGTCGATGCCACTGGAAGGACAATTCTTGTGTTGTGCATTGTCTGTACTCGCAATTGCGTTGTATAAGAACTTTCCGCAAAATGTTCTCGTGTCTTCGTCGTTCTGATCGTCGCGAAAGCGACGGCATGGGCCATGTATTCAGGCATGCCGTTGTACTCAAAAGGTGAGACATCAAGTGTCAATGTGTTTTAGTAGAGGACAACGCAAAAAACAATAAACGTAGTATAACTGAACGCAGGACCATTAACCGACAGTATCGTACACCACGTTTAGTATATTCGACAAACCAACTCAGTGCTGAGGATTACGGTGGTGAAGAAAAGCTCATTTCTAGCCTGAATGGGTTTTAAACGCGTCACAGCAAGGCACTAGCAAATCGACTACAAGTAGAACGATTGTCGTAAACAACGCGAAGCGACTGTGAATCGACGAGCAACAACCCGCTTCGGCGCTCAGCGCAGTACAACCAGCAACCAACGCAAGCTGGAGAGGCCGCCATCAATCGTCGTTCAATTTCTTTTTCAGTCTGGTTCCGCTTGAGCGACTGCGCGTTTGTTCGCTGGTATTCAGACGGCAGCGACAATCAGGCAAGCGCGTTTGTGCGACTGCCCACGTGGTTTCTGCACAGCCATAAAGGCGATGTAGACGAGTGGACAATGAAGCCGTGGTATTTGCAAAGGTCTAATAGCTTATCCAAGTAAAGCGTGTGCACGGAGTTCGGAAAACTTGCAATTGTAAGCTTACGAAGCGAACAAGGACTAGGGCAAGCCGAACGACACTCCACGCAGCTGTGCACTGGGATCACGGTTTCGCTTGATACGAAGCGCAGGCCAGCAGACAAGCCTGAGCAGCAGTGACTGGAGCTCGGCAGCAGACGCAGCAGTTGATTGGGTGCGTGGCGCGAACAGCTACGGTTGCTGGGAAGAGGTACCGCTGTGAGGCCGTTAGATACCGCAGCATTTCCGCCATCTTAATGCTCTAGGGAAAAATAACTTTGCAATGACTGCGGTTGGATCTGCAGCGGCTTGTCTGCGTGTACACGACGGGATGGTAAGGCATAGCCTGTAGTTGACAGGCAATGATTCTAGGACACAACGCTTGTTATGCTGCTGGAAAGTCGTCGCCAAAACGAAAAATATTTCCACGGCCCATATTCAAATTCGAGAATTGGGTTGCATTGCATATGGGTGCCGGCCTCATAGTTGGTTTCGTTTCTATGGTAGAATGTTGAAAAACGTGAGAGTTGCGACCTCTGGTAAAGCTGGTTCTTCCTGTTTGTAAATTGCCTTGACCAACTTCGAAGATCAACCAGTCCTCCGACCAGTGACTGCAACTATTACTCGGAGGCCCTTTCAGAAGCGAAGGTGCTCTCCATTACTTTCAAACATTTCAAGTAGGGCCGCAACCAGCTGATATTTTGTGGGCAGAATGATTGTAACCTGTACTATTTCCGGTGGGCGGAAAATGATTGTAACTTGTTGCTGTACCTACAACCCAACATGTTTTTTAAATGTTGGGGTTGCCCCGTTACTCCCCTGGTTGCGCCCTGATTTCAACAGTTCGATATTCAGTGACGTGTTCGCGAGCCTGTTCGTTGACACCAATGCAAAATGGTGCGGAAGTGAGAGTCAAACAAACAATGACTTTTTCGAAACACGCCTCATATGCATAGATCCCAGGTGGTTGGATGAGTATTTTACCTCCTATTTCACAAGAGGCATTTTGTATACACTGATACTCCGTCAATATGTTAACGATGGTAGCAAGACATGCTAAGTAAGCGTAAAAACGCACAAGCTTATACAGTATATTTTGTTCCTTATGGCTTTAAGTGCGTTCATAAAATGCTGTGGAATGTGCACAAGCTTTTAATTTATCGCTCCCGTTTAAGAGAGATTCTTCTGAATGTAAACACCACCTCTGTATTCGTTTTTCCTACTCATGAATTGACCAAAGCAAGGCCCATAGTAATGACTATTTTTAACACTAAAGTTTTGGATAATTGCAGCGAGAACTTCACAGATTTAGTGACATTTGCAAAGTGTTTTACGTTTTGTCTACACCCCGACAGCAGGGGACCCCCAACCATTTCGATCAGGCGGCCGTTGCTATGCAATTAGAAGCTCGCTGCACGTTCGACAACCGAAGCGCGAGCTGACAATATCCTGATCGGATCGTTTTGTTTTACTATGACTTCGCGCCACGGCATCGTCTCTTGCGGTGATGCAGCGGTTGGAGGCCATCCCCGGGGGGTTAAACTGGTGCCGATGCTTGGCGAGACTTACCTTGGCTCCTAAAACAGGCATGCCGGCGTACGACCATATCCTACCTGGAAATTGGCCTTAAATCAAGCATATTTCGGTTTTCTCACCAACCGCACTGCTCCTCAGCCGATTGCTCTGGAGAACTGTTCAAACCCTCTAAAGATTCGGCAAGTCTTCGAGTCTGCAAAAAAAAAATTTTTTGGTTTTTGGTTTCGTTTTTTTGTGAGTGACATCATAAGTGAGGTAAGTTTTTGGCCATTTTGGTTCATGTTACCTGACCTAGGCCCACCTGCTACACAAGTATTTCGCTCAAGTTTTCATTGGAAACTTGACTAGAATCCGAGTCTTTTGAGTCCTTGATCGACTTTCTAGCGTTTCTGGTTCAAAGGTTATGATTTAAAATAAACAAAATAATGATAAATCTAATTAGTGGATTAATCACCAATTTTATTGTTTTTAGGTCGTAACTTTTGAACCCAAAACCCTAGCAAGTTATCCAAAGTATCAAAAGACTCGGATTCTAGCTTAGTTTCCAATAAAAACTTGAGCGAAATACTACCATCTAGCGGTTTGGGCCTAGGACCAGATGAAGTGGGTCAAAAAGGCCTAAAACTACTTCACATATGACGTCACTCACAAAAATTCGAAAACCCAAAACTAAAAAAAATTTTTTCATTGCAGACTCAAAGACTTGCCGAGTCTTTTGAGCGTTTGAACAGCTCTCTAGCGCTTTCGGTGCCGGAGTTATGCCCGCAAGACACGTGCAAACTGCTGGTTTATACCAGTGGTGCCACTCCTAGTGTTTTTTCACTAGATCTAGTGTTTTTTCATTTCATCTAGTGTTCTTGTGTTTTTTTATGGCTATCTAGTGTTGTTCTGTTGTTTTATGAGTGAGCTGAATGTAATTAATTGCACAGTTTTGTGTAATTCCAACTGTAATTGAGACCTTTTGATTTAAGTTCAATTGTAATTTGCTAAAAATTATATCAAATTAAATCTTAAATTACACAAGACAACATAATCTGTTTTGAGTTAAACCGCTGCGAAGTTACTGTGGTCATCTGTTAAAAGTTTCAGTGACCTGTACAAACAAATACAAGCGTTGCTGCTATCTCCTGTTTTCTTTTTCTCTTGTTTCCAATGAGCAGCACAATGTCTATGGTTGGCATTGCAACGCATTTTCTGTGCATTTTCACTGTGTGTAAGTTCGATTTTGTAATCTAGTGTTTTTTATCCTGAAATCTAGTACTTTTCTGTAACAACAGAGTTGGCAACACCCGGTTTTTAGCCTAAACCAGAGGTGGGCAAACTACGGTCCGCTGGCCGCATGCGGCCCGCAGGCAGTCACACGAATATAGATAGTTAAAGTAATTTTATCGATTAAATTAGCATTATCATGTTTTTTTCCATACGTTTCATTCGAAACCGCATATTTACTCAACCGGAAGTGGCTATTGCTACCTTCATTTTGTGGCAGCTCATGTAAAACTTTTTTACGTTTCCAAAGCGATTATAGATGTAATCAGTTTTTTTTTAAGGAAAATATTAGGTACGCGGTATGGACCTGTAGGGATCCGATTTCTCTGATTCTAGAGACACGATTTTCTCTGACTCTG
>Ga0210059_1005441_pt1 | contig 20527 bp, 11 predicted proteins | sample Ectturendosymbi2_FD_188042 | JGI IMG/M metagenome (GOLD analysis project Ga0210059, IMG submission 188042) | Ecteinascidia turbinata endosymbiont from Florida, USA - Sample 2 (SPAdes) (version 2) | ecosystem: Host-associated > Tunicates > Ascidians > Unclassified | place: Key West, Florida...
ACCGTCGCCCTATTCGTCCTCCCCCCCTCTGCACGCCACTGCCTCGTCAACATTTCTTGCAGCATTTCAGTCGTGGCCGAAACATCGTAGCTGAGATCTTCCTACTTGGAGAAATGGTTTGACATTCACGACTTCACGAATTTCACAGCTGCGCATATTGCCACCAAGCGTCACGTCCTGCATTCTGCAAAAATCCTGTCTCTGCCGCTTATACCAGAGAAGGCGCTCCTTCAGTCATTACTCAGGTTCATGCACGTGAACATTGTTAAGGATAAGAGCAAAGACCGATTTGAAAACTTAAAGCCTTGCGGTGTTTGAAAGCTACCTGTTTGTGACCACGAAACGATTAAGCTCCTGCAATGCTGCCGCGCTGCGTATACTTACCAATTCGTGTGTCATTCTCCTTGTTCTGCCATCACTCCGAGATGTACTTTTTAAACTTATGGCTGCATAATTATAAACGCTTAAAATTAGTAGGATGAAATCATGAACACTTGATTGTTAGGAAAATAGTTTTTAACAAGATCAGTTTTCATCCAAGATCTTGACTTGCGTTTGTTCACATTTGCCATATAGGCTATTAGCTTATCCGGTGACGCACAACTGGTCTATATTATAGATTAAACCAGTATGTGCTTCGTGACAAAGGAATCGATGCTGTTGTTACAAGAACATGCTTTCCGCCAAAGTTTCAATTAAGGAAGTAATAAAAAAGATAGATGTGTACCATACTGCAAGGATGACTTTAGGCAAGCAACTTGAAATGAGTAAGCAAGTATCCTAAAATTTTCCAGCATTTTAAAACTAAGACTAAAGCATATTGAGAATGCTTCTGGTGATCACTACGCTGGGTGATTCGCATACAAAAAGGATAAAAATTATAGGTAGAAAGAAATAGCTTTAAAAGTCTAGTATTTCGCCACTGCCATTATTTTCCTCGTCTAGAAAAGAACAACTTCACCATGACCAGGGGTGGATATTAGAATCTAGGGGCATGAGGCAAACTCTCAGAAATGGACCCCAAAACATCGCCATTGCGAAAAGTATATGTTGGACCAGAGGTGGATAAAATAACTAAACTTGTTTCGAATTTCAATTTATGAACTACACTCACGAGAATAATATACATACAAAAGCATAAAAATTTGTAAAATTTTGAAGATGGACACTTGCAAGCTGCCCACATGTTGCAATTACCCTAACAATAACATTAAACAATCCCTTAAGTCTCTGTGAAGTTAGGAGAGCTGAAGTTATATTAGAGTTAGCAAGGAAACTGTAACATGTGACAACCAGCCTAGCTTAAAACAACCAGTTACTAGCCTAAAATAACTAATTATATATTTCAAGTTTTCCTGCGGCTTAATTGACTACAGTATAAAATGCATCAGTGTTAACGTACAGGCTCCATATCAGCATGCATTGCATTCACTAGCATTACATAATCAATTGCACAGATACTGATACACCATCCTATTGCGAATAGCTGGCTATTTCAAATTTGTTAAGAAGACTAAACCTAAAATGAGCCACTTCTGAAGACAGTAAATAACGTTTTTCATGACTGCAAAAATGCAGCGATAGACTGATATGACACAGCCCATTTACAATACTGCATACTGTTTACTCGATTGAGTAAACAAGATAATTGAATCTGATTAAAAGCAATGCAGTTTGAAAGAGGTCCATGTTTTAACACACAAAACTTATGAGATTTCATGCGTAAAATATGTGGTCTTAAAAAGGGGCCACTTTTTTCATATTTGTTCACGTACATCAAAAAGGGGCCCCTATATTTTGCACATGCTATCCAGAAATTTTATTCGCTGAAAGCAAGTTAAAATGTTCATTTGTCTAGAAATTTGCATCTGCGTGAAAGTTCATTCCATATTGTAAATTGTTTCAAGTCATTTGATTTTAAATAGTTCTTTTTCTACACCAGTGCTGTAGCAGCTGGGGATGCAAGCTCACCCCCAAAATTTTGATGTGTCAAAAATTTGGGCAAAATTTCAAAAAATTTGGGCAAAGGAACTTCGACATTTTTAACAATATTAATTAAATTATACTTCCTTGCAGGCTCGTAACCAGGGGGTGCCGCAAGGGCTTCGCCCCCTTTGCAAAATTTTTCGTCCCCCTAGAAAATTGTGTTTGACATAGTTTAAAACTGTTGGACATAGTTTGAAAAAGTTTGGCTACTCTCAGAAAACTCATCGCACCCCCTGCTGGTGTCCCAAGTTGGTTACAGGCCTGCTGCCTTGTAGTTGAGCGAATAAATAAAAGTTTATTTTATCATAGAAAACACTAAAATCATCAAACTTTTCTAGTAACTTCGTGTTTCAGTTTGCGAGAGTTTATGAATAAATGACTCGATTGAAAATTTTGGCAAAAGAAGGCATTTCATTTATGTGCTTTATTAATTGTACACTGAGGGAATCAAGTATACTGCAGGGCACCTACTTCATATTAGGAAAGTCCATGCCAGGCAAGTGCAGAAAAGTTGGATGAACACATTTTGCCATTCCGTTTGTTGCGTATATGTGTAGTTAAACAGACAATGTTATGAGACTCACCGCATAGTCATAATATGCCACATGAAGGAAGCAGCTTTAGGCCTACCTCAGCTAGGTCTGGAGTTCCTTGCTAACGGCAGTAGCCGGATTGTAAGTAGAAAACCTCAAAACTGTGAGGCAGATGCTCAAAGAATACTGAGCCAGCAGGTCTTTGACAATGTTCTTGCACAGCCTAGCGTACTTTTTCAGTTGGGTTAAACTCTTTCAGTCCCGGGGTTTACGGGATTTGCCCAATTGGGGGCAACAAATTTCGAGTACAAAATTTTGAGTACCAAATTTTCTATTTTTAAGTCTGTGGCAAAATGGTAGAGGAAAATAAAATGTGCCAAGAGCTCTAGAAAATGTGTAGGAAGAAAATTTGTCGCACAAACGTTTTTGGGCAAATTTGGGAAAATTCGGACAAAATATCCTTTGCAACCCCCAAAAATTGCCTGCTCTTACACCTATGTTCTACATCAGTGGTTCCCAAACTGTGGTACGCCACGCGCCCGAAGGCCTTCAAGGTGGTACGTGGGTAAGCCTATCTTCTGCTTTTCTTCAGAACAAAATGTATTCACGACTTTTTCAATTATCGGATTCTGTTGTAAATTCGTGCATTTCTACGTATTTTTTATATTCTTTTTTTTTTAGCAATTGCCATCACGTTTCTCATCACCACTTTGAACATGTCGCTTTTATGCAGCCTATATAATATATTTTGCGTCAGATTCATGGTCCATATCACTAGAGTACTCGAATAACACAACAGCACAAAAATGGTTAGTCATAGCGAAGTACAGAGCAGGTGTTAGATCAGAGGTTCCCAGCCTGGGGCACATGTACCCATAGGGGTACATTTGCCCTCTGGTGGGGTACCTTTATTGATTTCGTGGTAACGCAATTTTAGAAATAGTGTACAGCAAGTTGAAAACAAATTATTAGAGACAGCAGAATATTGGTCGATAAAAAGCATTTGATTTCGTGCTGATCTGAACTTTTGTCCAATAATTGTTGCTGGCAGGCAGGATTGTATTGCTAAAAAAAGACGTGTGGGAACGGCGTTCCCGCACCAAACATAAAGGAAGATGAATTCGCCTGCAAGACTTTCCACACTTGATCTTCCTGTTTCACTTTAGTGCTACGGTGCTATACATGAGACAACTTGACATTTATTCATTTATGCTACTCCAGGCGTTACACGTAGAAATTGAAATTAAAAATCTAAATCTTCAAGTAACGTTACTACTGCAAAAATCTGTGGGAACGTCGTTCCCACGCTTTCCCACCCCACTATACCCCTGCTGGCAGGTCTGATGCTAATCAGTAGTCATCTTTAGCATAGCCTACAGCTAATCTAGCGCACATCATTCTAGGCTTACCTGACATGTAGGCTACGTTTCACGATTAGGGTTGCTGTTTCGGAATTTACGCTGTCACTGAGCGCTCTAATCTAGCCTGTAGTTAACTGCATTGTAAGTTCGTTGTAGCGTAATTTCAATGCCTTCGCTTAGCTACAGTAATACCATGAGCTGCACTCATTCATAAAAGCTGTAGGAAAAAATAGTATGATCTGCACCTTATTCAACTTTTGTCCACAGTCTGCTCAGTCCCGTCGCCACGGGGGGGCTTTGGTGGGCTTAGCCCCCCAAACAAAGCTCAAAGCCCCCAAATTGAAACATGAAACACTATAAACCAGTGGATTTTTGTCAATTTTTAGAATATTAAGCCCCACACGCACAAACGCAAAGCTCCTCTATTGAACATTTTCTAGCGACGGTTCTGAGTCTGCTACTTATTCATCTTTTGTCCACAAGAAGCCCAATCTTACCCAAATGAAACAATAATTTAAATATTTACGTGCGCAGTGGCATGGCCAGTCCAAAAATTTTGGTGGGTCAAAATGTTTGATTTTAGGCCAGCAACAGTATTTTGTTTGAAATACTGCCTCTTAACGCACAAAATGACTAGATATTATAAAAAATTTTGAAGGTCCATGGCCCCCTGCCCCTCCTGGGTACGCCTATGTACGTGCGGTTTATATAACGTATATGTAATGTAAATACTTCATGTAAACACTTACGTATTTATATAACATTGGGGTCATATACATTTTTTATACAAAAAGGTGTTTATTAGAACTTTCATTTATAGTGATATAAACACATTTGGACTGCCCAAATTGAGCAAAATAAGCTTTGCATTTAATATTTTCATCCTTATCCCTGTGTAAGAAATGGTTCATTTAAAGGTTATCCAAAAAATCACCCCAATTGACGTTTCTGTCTCGGAAACCATCGATCAAAAACCGCATCTGAAAAATTTAGGGGGTGGCTTCAGTCCAGGCGCGCAACCAGGGAGAGGCATTTGGGGCATTTGCCACCCCCGAAGTTTTCAAAACATTGCATAACAATTTTGACATTTGCAGAAACTTTCAAATAATAAAGTTGAAATTTTGTATTCTAATCATTTTTAAGAAAGGTTTTACTTATTTTTTTTGTCTTACTGGTTAATTGTCGCCTCACAAGATATATCTTAAAACAGACCATCTGATATAAAATTTCGTAAATGATTGGTATTTAACCACAAATACGCTGAAATTGGAGATCGTTTAAAATGTTGGTAGCCTATTTCTATGGCATTTTTTATCCTATTTTTCATGTACCATTCTGAAAATTTTCAGAAATGCAATGTGTGTGCACGCTTTGATTTTGTTTCTTGCCATCTTCTGAGGAAGAGTTTGCATACACTCTTGAAACGACAACGATAAATATTGCATTACTATCACACTAGTGGAGCAAAGTTTGCACCCAGCAGACTATGCCTAGTGACAGAAACAGCATAGCCTACTCATATGTTCATATTGTGTTAGATTTACTTTTGCTTGGGGTTACTTCAGGCAACTATTTAAGCATTTTTGCTTTTATGTTCAGTGCTTAACCGTTGCTGGGGTTTCACAGCCAAGCTCTAGCGTTGCAAGGGAAATTCGAAATTTACAAGAGCCTCAAAGTTATTAGGTGTTGCTTAGTCCTAGTCATAGCAAAAGTGCCTAGGCCCACCGACATCTGGCCTGGCCCAACCATTCCTAATAAAGTTAAAGCTGAATTCCTGCTCAGGCTCCACGAGAGGGGGTTGCAACCGATGCGTCGCTCCGGGGTCCACAAGAGTCTAGGGGGCCCATGAACCTCAATGTTCAAAATGAAAATGCAATTATGCACAAAGTTTTTGTTGTTACAACTTTATTCCTACAGTCTTGTGCAAACTAAGTGGCTAAAGCTGTGGTTTTAGTCGATATACAATGTATTGCCATTTCTTTTGATGTGTAGTTGGGATTATCTCAATTGCTGCTGTTTCATTGTTTGTCCAACGCACTATGTAATGCGTATGATCGAAAAATATTTTTATGACCTTAAATATTTTTAGGACTTTAATCAGCTCAGTAGTGTTATAGAATGAAGCCAGTTCTTTCTTTTGCATGTAGTTGAGAGCAGGGGTAGATATTAGGGAAGGCGAACAAGGCTGTCGCCTCGGAGCCCCTTTTTTCAAAGATGTAGCGGGGCCCCTCTTTGAGTTTCCCACTTAGTTTTTGCATTGTTTTGTTTAAAAGCTGATGAACCACTCTGGAGCCGCAAGCTCTGGAGCAAGTCATATGTTTTTCAAAATAAAGCAAAAAATGTGCCAAAGGGGGTCCTTTAACAACTTTAATGGGCAGTCAAAGAACAATGTAAAATTAAATAACTTCAAACAATTTACAGTGTGATATGGTCTAATGGTCTTTCACGCAGAAGCAAATTTCCAGACAAAATGAAAAATGTAGATCGCTTTCAGCGAGTAAAATTTTTGTGTAGCATGTGTAAAATATAGGGAACCTTTTTTGATGTTACGTGGATAAACAGAGGCAAGGGGTTCTTTTTCAAGACCATATGTTGTGCAAATGACATATCATAAATTGTACAATGTTTTGAGGCAGCTTTCTGCGATTTTGACTGGGGCCCTAAAGTCTAATACCCACCCCTGGTTGAGAGTTGTGCATGTTGGCATTTCTGTGATTTTTAATAGCAGATGTCACACCTAGGAAGCAGAGTTGCATTGTTACGCTTTCGTAGCACTGAAATTATACCCAAACAGCCATTGCAAAAGGTATGCTAAGAAGACGAGTTTTGATTTACAGAAGGATTTTGTTCATGCTGAGTTTAGAGAAGTTGAAACACAGTGTGACGCCGTCCACTGGAGGCTGGCAGAAAAGCTAAGAATGAAATAGCCTAAATATTGAATTGCAGAAAACCGAAAAAAATGCTGTTTTCAGATGAAAGTCATTGTTTTTCCAGGGAAACACAGCAGATTTATTAGGATCAGGAATCGTGAGCAGTTAAGTCCTGCCTATTGCAGTGAGCTAGTAAAGGAACCCATAAATATGTTCTGGGGAAGTTTTAGCTTTTCAGTAGTAGCTTCACTTCACTTATGCCGATTGAAGGTATGATGAATTTATACAAATACATTGATGTAATTGAAAGAAAAGTCATTCCAGATTGCAAAAGGCATTTCCTGATGGTGGAGGATATTCCAATAGGATATTGTCCCGTGTCTTTCATCTGAAAAAGTGAAGACGATTTTCAGGAAGCAAAATTAAATGAGATAGATTGACTGGAAACTCGCCAGATCTTAGCCCCATTCAGAATTTGTGATCAATAAGAAAATCCCGATTGCAAAAATTCGATCGCACCACCATGACCAAGCTAACAGAGGCCATCATTCAAGTATGGCATCCAGGGTTGCGGAGTCGGAGGTAAAATGTTTGACTCCAACTCCGACCTTTCCAAAATTTCCGACCCCAACTCCTTTACATAAAGTGAATTAAGTTTAGCAACCAAGAATTTTGTAGCAAGTAACACTCAGTGAAATCGTGGTATACAGCAAGAATTCTCTGTTTCAACAAAAGTTTCATAAGAAATTGTACCGATTCAAGAGGAATTCCCAACGTAGGAGCGTGATGTAAAAGTGATCCAATTGGACTTCCGGAGTCGTAGTCGGACAAAAAATCCGACTCCGACCCCGAGTGTCGTTAGGAATCCGACTCCACCAAAAAGCCTCCGACTCCTTGCTCCTCCGCAACCCTGAATTGGCATCGCGACAGTAAATCAAGTAAAAGTTTCAAAAACTGTTAGAATCCATGCAAAGCGAGTACCGAAATTCTTCGTGTCCTTCTATTACTGCATTAGGTGCAGTAATAGAAGGACAGAAGTATTAAATTTACTTTGCTAGTGAGAATTACTATAGCCTACTACCATTAATGTTAAATTTGATGTATAACTGTGAAATTCGCAAAGCAACTGTGCGCTATGTGCATTATTTGATATCAGCCTGAGACCTTTCGAAATTTAGTAATATTATTGGTAAATGTTTATGATGTAAAATACCAGATGAAGCATATCATTTTCTAGTCATGGTATTGCTAAGCTAGTGAAGCTTTTAATTAGTAAGGGGGGCCATAACAGCTCTCGCACCAGCACATTTTATTCCTCTCAAGGGCCCTATTCCTTCTGCATTCCTTTCAAGAGTATTTCAGTTGGCAGGCGAAGTCTCATATCTACAATTAAAACAATAGCATCATTGATTAAATACATCCTGACAATAGCCTTTTGCACCTGACAGCTTCACCACTCGCAATATCGTCTGCAGAAATTACCTCACAGCAAATACAGTCAACTGAAGTTTCAAAAATTTTGATAAACGATTTGATGATATTGCTTAAACAAAATCAAAAGTTAGGCAGGTTTAGCCTATATACCTGACACAATAAAGCCATGACTGCACTAGTTGAGTACGGAACCAAGTGTTTGTATTAGGCTACTAATTTTTACTTTGTCCTGATCGTTCGGTCTGCATCTTGATTAAAAGCAGGCCCGTAACCAGCTTGGGCACCAGAGGGGGCAAAGAGTTTCGGAAAGGGACCCAAATTTTTAAACTATGTCCAACACATTTTTCCAACGGGGCGAAAAAATTTTAGTGTGGGCTTCGCCCCCTAGTTACGGGCCTGATTAGAACTAATAAGTTCTCATTTTCGGAAATGTTGCGAAAAGAATATATCTGTGACTGTTTGTGAAAAAGTTGTACCACGGTTGAATAAGCACGATGACGTCATCGAATGAAAGTTCATGAAAATCGCCCCACCCCGGAAATGAAGAGCTGGTTGCCCCCCTGCTTCAGTCTCCTTATCCCCATAGTCCCCCCCCTTTCAGGATTCCACGTTTTGAGAAACAGTCGTTCGTTCCTGCTGCGCATGCTGTACGCGAGTTGGCTGTCAAGCAGTTTTAGTCGGGAGTTAGAACAGTACTCATGCACCGACTAGGCTGCCTCGTTGTTAGTAGCGTTTGGGGAAACCAGCATCTCTGCATGCAACGACAGCATCCCTCGCAAGCAACCTCTACGCTGGGCAACACCCCAAACCTCTACATTGATTCCTAAATTAGAGGACCCTATAGTGGTATCTCTTGTGGTTGCAACACAGTGTAGCTGCAGTGCTGCTCTTTTTAAAAGAGCCACACAATAAAATATGATTTGATTTAGCGTAACAAAATGTTTTGTGGCAGCATTACAGAAAGTTTACCGAGGGAAGTGCCTCATTTACTGAATGTAGTTAGGCCTACAGCCTAAATGTCACAATAATGTTTTCTTTGCTATAGTTTTTATACTCGTGCAAAAAATAAAAAATCATAATCAATGATAATTAATCCGAGCTGCTTTATCGTTGTGTTGGTCAGAATTTTGAACTTTTTTCTTCCAGTTATATACAGACAACCTTTGCTAAAAGACAGTTCGCAACTTATGTAGGTTACATAGTTTCTATATAGTTTAAACTGTGATCTACTCTCAGTCTTACAAAATCAATTTGCATTGCCATTTTCAAACATTCTCTGCACTCTAGCTTTGAGAGATGTTTCCGCTTTTGATTGTTAAATTGACTGTTTCATGTGATGCTACTTTGAAGTGACTGCAGTAATTCAGCTCTCAATTAGGCTTGTTTAATGCTATGATTTAGCCTAACTATAGTTTTGTTCTTCATTTCTCCAGATGATGTGGATGTATGAATTACGTGTGTTAAAATTCGTACAGCATTAGCTTCGGCTTAGGCCTTATCATCTTCAAGAGTACGTATTTTGCCGTCATGAGCAAAAAGCAATGCTAGAGCCATTTTGCAATTAGCTACACCAGGTCCGTTGAACTAGTCACGTGACAAGAAGGATATGTTTGGATTAGCGTATCGTCCTTGTCATGTGATCTAAAACCCTAACCTAGGCATAGCATACCACACGTCCGTTTCAGCCGGGACAGCCCCAGTTTAAAGGCTTTGTCCCGGGGTCCCGGTCAGTCAACCAAAAATTCCCGGTTATGCATTCAGTCAGCCAGCATAGTCCTACAAATCTGGTGCATCAGCTCCCATTGAGAGAATTTTTTCTATCATGAATAGCATGTGGTCTGATAACAGAAGCAGAATGCTGGAGCAGCATGTGAAAGCCCTTGTTCCCTGTAAAATTGATACTGACTTTTCCTGCTGTGATTTTTACGAGAAAATAAAATCGAACAATGATATCTTGAAGAAAATATTGTTTATAGAGAAATACGATTGGGCGAATGTGTAAATTCACAAATGCTTGAACATGGTTTTGTTTGTTAGTAAAATACATTATTTTAGTTTTCTTGGTGTTGTTGCGATCGGAAATCCCGAGCGGCATGTGCGCAAAGCTTCGCAATGTGGCAGCAAGCAACAATAGAGATCACCCGACGAGATCACTCTCGTCGTTACCGTTCGCAAGCACAAACAACTGTTCACCAGGTTCACAAGCATTGTTAGAGGTCACTCACCAAGATCACTCTATTATTGCTTGTTCGCGCCACATACATATATTTTTGTTCTTCGCGCACATCCCGTTCGTGGTGAATCATACAATCAACGCAACACCACCGGAGAGGTTGCAACAGTTTCTTCACTGTAGGAATCCAGAATAACTGCATGCTACAAATAAGATATGAACCACATTTATCTGATAAGGCTCAATGTTCTGAAGCGTTCCAGTTTTCAATCACAAAAATATGGCATGCCTACATAAACTCTCATCCAAAATGTAAACCTAAGTCTTGTTTTCAAAACTTTTTTGAAAAGTACATGAAAAGCGATCCCATAAAAAGAGTTATCTCTATTAGCAAAGCTGAAGCAACAGTGCTGACAATCTAAATGACAATCATTCGAACAGCAGAAATTGACGCTTTCCATTCGACCACGTTCAGCGCACTGCTAATTTTACTAAATCAGTGTAATATGCTGACAAAGCTGGATACCGTTCGAATCGCAAAATATTCCTAGCAGAGCTTTTGCTTGTGGCTCCAAAATAGACACTATTTCTCTGTTTTTCATGCTTTAATTCCGATCGTGAGTGCACAACATGTGATGTTGTTGTTATGGATTGGGTCACAAAAATGACCGGTTGTTTTTGTTTTGTATTGAGCCTGTGTCGTATCCAGATACGGATGGATATCGGATACTAAATTTCTGAAATTTTCGGATAAGGATTGGATATGGATGAGCCAATTTTTTTCAGATATGGATCAGGAGTTAAAAAATCAATATCCGCTCACCTCTGTAGTACCCTGGTTATGCAACGGTTCATAAAGTTCGACACGGGTCAGTAATAAACGTGACAACACTGACCACATTGCCGGTCTGTGAAGTGTGAAGTTAGTGTGAATGCGATCTGAAGTTGAAGTTGTATTGTTCTGTAATTTTATTAGCAGGAATGCTACAGTAATTGAATGATTGGCATGGACATTGTTGGCTATACGTTGCTTGTGAGCCGTACTTGTAAATAAAATACACCGGTGTGGAAGCAGTCCTTTAAAATCAAGCTAGGCTGCCCCGTAGCAAAGGTACTTGTATTGTTCATGCGGAAAGTCATCAGTGCACTCGTGACGTTTCAGCCTGAAAACAGCAAGTGAATGTGATCCAGCCTAAAGTCGTCGTTTAGAATACAGTATGATCGTTTCAGTCGTTTTTCTAGTCAGTCATAAAGAGAATTTTTCTGATAATGTAAACTTGGTGCTGTGGTTATTATTACAGATTTATTGACGTTGGGGTTTTCTTTCGTTTGAATGAAATTTGCATTTAGAGCTTAGTTATAGATTTTATGCCGCATGTTTTTCTGCTCTGTGTAATATTTAACTTGCCTGAAAACACTAGCTCCTCTTAAAAAACATTGCTAGGTGCATCTATAAAATGTTCTGGCTGTTGTGGCAGCTACTTTTTCATTTTAAACCATTGGTGGTGTTGAACTAAAATTTGATTTACTTCTCTGGGTTAATAAATAATGTCATCAAAAAAATACGATTTCAGAAAAAAGACCAACTGATGTTCAACAGTGGAAAATTTGATGTTGTATCAACTAAAGACAAATTGTTTCAACAGTGGAAAAAAATTTGTTCAACAGTGGAAAAACTGATGTCCAACAGTGGAAAATTTGATGTTGCATCAACACAAATAAATAGAGATATACCATGAATGATTAAAGGTGGAATGTAGTGTTGAAAGTTTGCTATGAAAACTGGAAAATTGCAGTTGAATACAATTACAAGAAATGCTGTTGTGGTTTTAAATATTGATGCAACAGTATGTTCAATACCGTATAGTGTCTTTGCCAAAAGCATGGGAGAACATTTAATTAAATTGGATTATAAATTTTAGCCTAAGATAAATGGCTATTTGTCTGGGTCACCAAGAGTATAGGATTGCTGGGTGCTACTGGAGTCATTAGAACAGATGTTTTTTAAGCTATTATAGTGTCTCAGGTATAAAACATGTGTATGTGATGTTTTGCTTACTTATGTTAGCATTAATAATGATATATTATTTTTAGACATTACCTGTCAAGCTGTTAGGTAGAGAATTCAACTTGAAAAAATCAATCAAGGCCGAAGTGCATCCATATGTACTTGCTGCTATTTTATGTACTTCATTGTTTGGAGATTAGAGCATTAAGTATCAGTGCTTCCAACGTTTTTAGGCTTGTGGAACCCTACAGAAGGGAAATATAATTTGTTGCACCCACTGGGGAATGCATTGCAATTTGCTTTAAGGTTTGATGACATTTTGAAAATAGTATTTTTAAAGATGTATTAAAAAACGTATTAGTTTGCGGCACGCTGAGTATCATCAACAGAACCCAAGGTGCCACAGCACCCTGATTAGGAACCGGCACCCTATAGTGCCAGATGGTATGTCCCATTTTCATAAAAGAAGTATGTACAGCTACTTAAAACTTTTTTTGCTAGACCGTTTAAAGATATGTCTATAAAGCTGTAAAACAATATGCTAAAAATGTAGTCATGTTTTAGCATGAATGAATTAGTAAACTTAATGGGGAAGATATGCAGCAATGACCTGTTTTTTTTTGGTCATAGACTGAAATGTCTTTGAAATGATAGAAAAAAAGTCATTTCGGTCAGAATGTTTGAAAATATAGGCTAAAAAAACTATTATGGCTAGTATTAATACAACTGTGAGACAAATGACAAATGTTTCAGTGACCATAATGTCTCAGCAAAAATGACCGAAATGTTTCAGTGAAAAAAATAACCAGACTATGACATACATTACATGAAATGACAAACAATGGGCATTTTTAAAGATCAGCGAGCATTGCTTTTAAACCTTTAATCATCTCCAAACCTTTGCTTTATCTGCTGATGCTGACCAGTTTGTTACAGTTGGTTTGTCAGGTGTTCACTACTGTATGATGTAGATGCAAATGTATGATGCCCTCTTAAATCTTGGGATGATTTTATGCACCAGACCTTTTAAAATTTAAAGTTATTATTTTTGGTTACTTTACATTTGTGCATAAATTTTCACTTTTGTCTTATGCTTATCCAGAGTAGAATTGCTGAGTGTACCTGCAACTTACAAACAAGGAGATGGCAGCAGACACAGCAGGAAAGGTGCTGTACAAGTTTCCTCTGTACAATATACCATTTGTGTTGTGTTATTTTATTGCTTTATGCACTTCAGGTGATTACATGCTCAGCTGCTGTAGCATGGGAAGCAAAGAAGCCGTTATCAATTGAACAGGTTGAAGTAGCTCCACCAAAAGCTCACGAGGTCAGTTATGTAATTTTTTGTGTCAGCTTGTGTACGTGATAATTAAGGAAGGCACGATGCATGCAATCAATAATCAAACGTTTCCTGTTCATGCTGTGAAAGGGCTTTTCGCATATTGTGGAGTAAGTTACAATTCACCTTGGGATGACACAAGCAGATGGTCTCTTGAAGTTATTCATGTTTCATGACTAATATTTTTGCTATGGTAAATGCCCATTTAGCCATGTCAAGTAGAGCTGAAGTGAGATAAAAATCAATTCCATGGAGCTCGTCTTACCCATTTTTGCAAAATATGTAGCGTCAAAAAATCTACACGTTTTTTCGTGTAGGTTAGAATTAAAATTGTGGCTTCTGGTGTTTGCCATACGGATGCCTACACGCTGAGTGGAGAAGACTCGGAGGGAGTTTTTCCGGTGATTCTTGGTCACGAAGGTGGCGGCATCGTTGAAAGTATTGGTGAAGGAGTAACGAATTTTGAAGCAGGTATATTGACGTGGTTTTAATTGTTTTATCAGCATTTTCGTGGATAGGTTAAGATTCGTGTTCTACCTAGTTCCAGACTTTTCGGAGCAATGTAGTTCGGCCGACGTGACAATAGCAGCTTTAAAAAAGTTTCCTGCTAACAGGTTCGGGAGAAGAAGTTATAGGAAGCATTTTTGAGTATGCTTCACAACAAAGCTTTTTTCTTTGAAGAAATCCTCAAAGCTTTTTTCTTTGAAGAAATCCTATCTCAGAAAGGCTGCTTACCCATGTCAGTAAATATATCACCTGTTTGCGATATGCCATTGTGTTAATCTTGGTATTGCAGGTGATCACGTGATACCTTTGTACACACCTCAGTGCAAAGAGTGCAAATTCTGTAGAAACCCGAAAACAAACCTGTGCCAAAAAATTCGAGTTCCTCAGGTATGTTAATTGTTCATATGTCAGACAATTTACAGTGCGTTTGCGTTAGCTCGACGTAAAACTCTTCTGTTAAATAAAAGCACTTGAAAAAGTGTGAACAATAAACAAATAATTGGTCGACAACATTTTCCTTCACCAGGGCAAAGGTCTTATGCCTGATGGAACAACCCGTTTCACGTGCCGTGGGCAGCAAGTGTTTCATTATATGGGAACGTCAACTTTCAGCGAGTATACTGTGGTGGCTGATATTTCTTTGTGCAAGGTTGTGAGCTCTGATTTGTGACGTGTTATTGAAAACCTTCAGACGGCCTGTACAAGAGACGAATACAGTAGCTGGCCGCAATGCTGGGCTGTATTTCGTGGCGTGATGTGTTTTAGCCTCCCGATAGCATTTCTATAGTGGTGTTGAGCCCTTGTGAGATGTCAGCTGTTGAATAATATCATCATATTTTTCGCAACCACTTCCAGCCGGAAGCATGTAAACTTTTGCTTAGGGAAAATTGTTGCGTGCGAATCAGTGGAGAGGTCGATCTCTCGCATGTTTTACAAAATCAGTTTCGCAGGACTAAAACCATGAATTTTTCAATTATCTGCGACCATGTTGATACGTAATTTGCTTGCACTGCGCGCATATTCACATTCCTGAAAATACGTTCGGTTTCAGAGCAAATTCGCCCGGGAAGACGATTGGTACACAGAACTAAACCGTGGAAGACTTAGCAATGCTTTGCGGCTCGCCAGGTTTCGCTTGCAAACATAAAGCAGATCATGAGAATTCCCGTCAGTTCAGTGCAACCGCCGGTTTTTGGAAGAATAAAATCAAACTGTGAAGCATCATGCTTGTGCTTTCGATGTGCCTTAATTTTGTGAAGCGAAACCGAGTAGCTGCCGTTTGCCACGTGTGCAACAGCAATGGGCATATTTCAAAAACTTATCCGTCAACAATAACGTCATTTCTGTTTCAGATCGGCAAATCAGCACCGCTTAATAAAGTTTGCCTACTTGGCTGCGGAATCCCAACTGGTTATGGAGCTGCTTTGAACACCGCCAAGGCACGCTATTTGCTCAGACGGTGTTCATTGTTTTGTTCGTACGGTTTTTGTAGTGCTTAAGTCAAGTAAACGTTGCAACATCCTGAGGCCCCGCTCGATTTTTTTTGCACACACGTCGTAAAAGCTATTTATTTGCCTTTCTGCTCATAGAATTTGTGTTTTTGCTCCATGACACAATATCAGGTGAACTCTCTGTCGTCATCGAATTTTGCAAGGCTAAGCAGCGTATTTGTTAGTATATTACTGTCCGCTTTCAAAAGCAATTTTTGCCTGGTGCTGACTGCTGAAATTCGCTTGTCAGTGCTGATATCAATGTTTAACTACACTTCGTGTCGTGCTATGCACTATATTTGAAAGTTAAATTTATGATGACCAGCAAACCCACGCATCAGATATTCATGGATCTCAAAGCAGCCTAGTAACGCAAATCGTTTTTTTATCGTTGCAGTTTTCTTCACTTAACATGCTCTTGGACTGCAGCAGTACTAGAAATGCATTGCCTCGCATCATGTAGTGTTAAAGTTAGTGACTATTACTGAATGGAGTAGATTAAATTGAATTGTTTTCGTTAGGCCAATTTGTATCGTATTCTGATATGGATAAATATTTGTATTTGTAGGTGGAGGAAGGTTCTACTTGCGCTGTGTGGGGATTGGGAACTGTTGGACTCGCAACTATTATGGGATGCAAAGCTGCGGGTGCCTCGCGAATTATTGGTGTTGATATCAATCCAACCAAGTTTGAAATAGGTAATGTTAACTTCACAGTATAGTCTGTATTGTTTTTGCCGACCGACTTATTCCTGGGAGATAAAACAGCTATTATCTCAAAAAGTATTCTGAAAACCAGCTGCTCATAAAAATGTTTACTGCTAACTAAAACCCATGTTTCCGAGAGAAAAATGCGGAGATCACAGAATTTCTTAGAGGGAAATGAATGCGATTGCTAGGTAGAGGTATCATTTCCAAAGTTAAACGACAAACGTATTCGCTTGTTTTTGTAGCCAAGCAGTTTGGGGCGACCGAGTTCGTGAATCCTAAAGAAGTGAAAAGCACTGTTGAAGATGCGATCGTCGCTATGACTGACGGAGGGTGTGATTACACTTTTGAATGTATTGGAAACGTGAAGACGATGGTGAGATCCTACAGTATTTGGTAACAATGGCTTTCAACATGCGCCAAGTGAAACGTACTGTGGCAGGTCGCTGGCTTAGCCAGGCTTAAGTTGGTTCATAACCTTGTGTTAAATTGTTAAGCCAAATGGAGGCAACCTCCATTACAACAATGACTGTTTTCATCATCAGAAATCCGCTTTACACTCATGTCATAAAGGATGGGGTGTGTCAGTTATTATTGGCGTTGCTGGACGAGGTCAAGAAATCTCAACCAGACCGTTTTATTTAGTGACTGGTCGTGTTTGGAAAGGCACAGCATTTGGAGGTATGTCAATTTTTAAAGATGGCCGTACACCACCACTCAATAATTTCAGTGACTTCGCCATTAACCTTCGTGTGGTCGAAACTTTTTCGTAATATTTCGTGGCGCTTACAAGCAAATATGCTGAGACGAGTGCTCGCCCTGGAATGTGAAAAAGGTTGGTTTCTGGCAACAGTCGTCGCTTTCACTGCATCGTGTCATCAAAAATGTGTCATTGTGGTAGGTTATAAAGCTTGTACCTGTGTGAAGTAAAAAGGTCCCCACACGCACGTTCGCATTGTGTCTGCAGAAACGTTTCGGTTATTGTGGACCGCGGGTCAACCGAACCGCAAAACCGGTTGCCTGTAGGTTTTTGACCAGAGCAGAAACATTTTGAAAGATCCGCGGAAATCGTTTTTTCATCTGTCAGTTTCTAGATACAAGAAACTCTGTCAGTTTCTAGGTACACGAAACTGGCTTATACTCACGGATTCACATTTTCTCGTTAGATTTAATTCGTATAGTGTTCATTGGTGGCCTTTTAAAAATAAAGGTTTATCAGTGGTGGTAGGAAATACTTGCGAACCAAGGAGTTCGTTAAACCTTGCAACAAACATGTATTTAAGCTACTTTAAAGTTTGGCACAGCCGTGCAGCCAACGGTAGCAGAAACTCAAAACTGTCTGTTTGCTCGCATTAATGCATCGCAGGCAATATAATATTAGGTCTAACTTATAAGAACAAAAAAAGATTAATTCTGAGCAAACGAGTTCTACAAACTCATCTTTGAAAGTTTATGCGTTTTTGTGAGAGTCTACACAAGATATACTTCTCAAAGAAGATTGTGCAGAAACATTCAAGTTTACAAAAGTTCTTGTTTTTGTGGATAGCTTTACCGATAATTTTTGCGCGTAAATATTTTTGGCCTTCGACTTTTCCCACAACTGGTTTCAGGGTAAATTGCATTGGTGTTCAACATCTACATATCCACGACAGAGTTCTGTGGAAAGTAAATACCGTAATTTCCAGCGGAAACGACAAAAAACTCGTTTAAGTTTCTAGTAACATCACGAAGTGAGCGCAAAAACGTTTGTTATACTTTCGTTACAAAATGGAATATCAGAAAGAGATCAATAAGTGCATTGTGGTTTTGCTATTTAAAAACTATAATGTAAAAAGCGGTGCATAGACTGTTACATTTACGGTTTTTTTTTCAGTAAAAACAAAATAAATGCAGAAATATGTCACGTGAACACACATATTCGTAAAATCACAGCAGAATACAGTGGTGTTCATAAATCGTAACGTAACTCTTGAACTTGCTACAACGGCGAAGTTGATCACCAGGAGTGGCAGGAATTATAAGCTTGTCTTTATTTACTTGTAGGCATGCGCATGTTTGAAAACTTTGGTTTCATGATTTTTAATAACTTTAACAAAATTCCAACTATGCGCAATTATGAACTATGCTTTTCAACTTCCGTTTTTTGCAATGAACATGATATTAAAATGGCAAGAGGGCTCATGTGTCTTGCGACTCTTTCTCCTATCCATCACGCTTTTTGTCCGTTCAAAGATGATTGGTTGCATCTTTTGAAGATAAAACCTTGGCCAATTTTAGCTTGAGGTTGGAAACCTGGATGTGAATCTTTATTGCTCCCTGTGCCAACAGCACCGCGCGTCCCGACAGGTACTAAGCTACTTTGAAACATATATAGTATACTGAACCTATAAAGCTGTATGTGTTACATCGTGTCGAATTAAACGCAACCCATGCGTCGAGCCATAAGCCAAGGTGTGCATCGGAAAATTTTCATTAACTCATTGCATTACCGTTGATCTAAACTTTTGGACCTCTAAAAATAAGTTTATAGGTAAAACTTCAGTTGATTTCATGAAATTCGACAACATTTTGTTGATGGCTGCCACTGTGAAGTTAATTTCCCAGCACCGGCAACATTAATAATAGGTCTCTTGGTATCGCTGAATTGCCGGTTTAAAATAGACCCGCGAAGTCCATCAGCAGGAAATGGAGCGCTTGCAGACACTGCCCGTCACGAGGCCTGTTTCACGGACACTTCAGCAATCTTGTTCAAATGTTTGTTCTCGCAACCGCATCGAAGCCCGCATCCAGCAAATTTGATTAAAGCAAGATACGCTCTTTTTACTTCAGGGTACAAAAGTGTGGATAGCGTGCCACGACTGGTGCAAGAGTATCTCGATAAAAAGCTAATGGTGGACGAGTTCGTCACACACAATATGCCACTGAATGACATCAACGAGGCTTTCGATCTTATGCACGAAGGCAAAAGGTAAGCGTTGCGTTTAGGGCTGGGGTAACATACAAAACTGCACATAATTTACCAGCTATTTTGTTTATATCGTAGCAGAAATCATTCGTCTATAGAAGGGGCGCACAACCTGTGGCTGTGAATTGATAAAAACTCTTTATCTACTGCATGCGGATACTTAGTAGAAAGACGGCCAAGCTCAATGTGTGCGAAAAAAGTTGTGCACCCCTAGTCTATAGCAGGCAGGGACCGAGTTTATGGGGGGACATGTCCCCCCAACTTTTGGACAGGGGGTACATAATATCTTTTGTCCCCCCTAACATTTTGTGATAAAAAGTAATGTAGTTGTGCAAATTTCATGTTACTTTGCTGTTGGAAACGTTTCCTCAGCGAAAAAACGGGAATAAAACACTGGATTATCTGTAGATACAGTACACAGATTTCCTAGGTAAACTGAATTGTCATGATTGTTGAAAATAAATTGTGTTGGTTAATTTGCATTACCGAATTGATGTGCACATGAACTCTCGCTCAATCACAAATTCCTGCGCTGGTCTGTAGCCCGCAATCACAATGCGGTTGCCACAAGGCGCATAGCCAGGGAGGGCAACGGGGCAATGCCACCTCCAATTCTAAAGTTTTCAGGTTAATAAAATATTTGAAGTATAAGCCAAAGAAACGCTTCAGTGCAAGTCAGCGAAACTGCCTCAAGGAACCAATCCTACTTCAGCTTTTAGTCGAATGGAAACTTGTATCTGACCTTTTGTAATCATCAATGACCGTAGGTAAAAACAATTGGAGTAACGCTTTTCGCAGCTGTTTTTGGTCCGCACGACCTTCACATCCTCGTCACAGCACCATTTTGTTGCAATCGGAAATTCCGAGCGGCATATGCGCAAAGCTTCGCACTGTGGCAGCAAGCAACAATACAGTTCACATGCCATGATCACTCTCTGGTTACGCTAGTCGTAATGTTCGATCGTTCACGCGTTAATATCGGCAGAGCTTCCACGCCACGATCACTCTTCGCGTGCGCTAGTCATTACGTTCAGTCGTTCATATGTTAGTATCAGCAGAGATTACACGCCACGATCACTCTATTATTGCTTGTTCGCGCCACATATATGTATGGTGTTGTTCTTCACGCACATCCCGTTCGTGGTGAATCACAC
>Ga0210059_1005442_pt1 | contig 20525 bp, 19 predicted proteins | sample Ectturendosymbi2_FD_188042 | JGI IMG/M metagenome (GOLD analysis project Ga0210059, IMG submission 188042) | Ecteinascidia turbinata endosymbiont from Florida, USA - Sample 2 (SPAdes) (version 2) | ecosystem: Host-associated > Tunicates > Ascidians > Unclassified | place: Key West, Florida...
TGTGAATCTGGATTCTCTACCCTTCTGCACGTGAAAGCAAAACATCGAAACCGATTCAACTTTACGCCAGAATGCGATCTTAGATGCGCTCTTTCCACAACGCAGTCAAGAATTAACAATCTTGTCGTAAACGTCACACAAGAGCAAAAATAGCACTGAAGTTTATCTCGCGGTCTGCTTTGCGTTGCTGATGCTGAAATTGAATAAAATTTGATGTATTATCGTAAAGCACATATTTTGTTTGCTCATATTTGTGCCCAAATGAAGACAGAGTAGCGTTTTCTATTGTACTGTGATGGTGGGCCACAACGTTCTGCTGAAAGCGACAAGTGGGCCCCGATAAACAAGGTTGGGAACCACTGGCCGAAACCTCAAACCCTAACCTACACCTAACACCTAATCCTTAAACTGCATTAGGTGTTAGGTTTAGGCTAGGGTTTAAGGTTTAGGTTCAGTATGTTAACCCCCAGTTCCCAAACTGGGGTACATGTACCCCTAGGCTAGTAGGGGTGGATTTGCCTATCTGAAGGGGTACATTTCAGGCTAAAAATAGAAGGGAAAAATATGTTTACATATTATTCATTCCGAAATATTTATACATACATCAGTGAATATTATTTTCAAAATCATTAGGCTATATATTTCTTGGTGAATACATTCATGGTATTTTCCACAGCCTTTTTGTCATAAGAAATTTTAAGGGTACATGCTCATCTATCGGAATGCTGAAGGGGTACATGGCCAGAGAAAGCTTGATAACACCTGTCCTAAACCTACACTCAGTCCCGTCGCCACCGGGAAGCTTTGGTGGGATTAGTCCCCCAAACAAAGCTCCAAGCTCCTCCCAAATTGTAACATAAAGCACCAGGAATCAGTGGAGTTTTTGTCTATTTTTGGAATGTCAAGCCACCACGCACAAACGCAAAACCCCTGCAGAAATGCAAATCCCCCTATTGAAAACTTTCTGGCGACGGTTCTGCCTACACCTCGGCGACAGCGACAGACTATAAATGAAAGTGTTTGTTGCTTTGATTAATTCATATCATGGTTCACTGGTTTGCGTGGAAACAAGTGAAACAGAACATCAGCAGTGCGGTAGAATGGAGAAAAGAGCAAAACATTTCCTTGTTAGATTTTGAAACTTTGCAAGCACAAAAATTTTCACCTGATTCCAGATCCTGGAAATTTTGAGTTGGTGCATGCAGGATTAGAGAAAATCGCATAACGAAGATTTGATCAGGCGTGGTGTATAAACTTCAAGAAAGTAGAATCGAAACCCAGCGATTTTCATGACTCCAGATGTTTGAGGGTGGTAGCAAGATCCTCAGTCTTGAAGGGGTCACATATATATCTCTCTCAGATGTTCGGACCTTCCAAAAAGTCGGACACCTCCTTGTTGATGAGCCTGATGGACTCGAGGTCCACCGTTTTTGTGCCTCGTTCTTCACGAGTTGTGAGACGACGGAGTTTGCTGATACGGGGCACAGGCGAGAGGAGTGCCAAGACAAACCAGTAAATTTATCCATGGTGCTCCACGCCATGCGGCTGAAGTTCGAGATGTCGATGGAATTGACAGATTGTCCCATCGCTCCTGCCTCCTCTGGTCGAACCGCGGAAGTAGGGATGAAGCGGCTCTGTCAGAGTCAATCCCCACTGGGGCTCGGAGGAAGGAGCGATGAAGATCTCGCCCCCATTGTCTCAACGTGGCACATAGTTCTTGTGACGGCCATGCGGGATGCATTATTTAGCCACAAATAGAAGACTCTGGCATAGTTGCTGGTATGACATCTCCAGGTTTGTTGTGTTCGTAACTGGCAATCTCTCAATGGATTCTCCTGTAAGTAAGCAAAAGCTCTTCCAATGAACCTTGCGAAATTTCCAACCCTTCACTGGTTCGCTGTAGGCAGAACTTTGAGACTCGGTGGCATTATGATAGAGGTAGGTGTTGTTACCGCGGGAACTTTCCTAGAACACGTCTGTCAAGCAGTGAGTTGTTCTAGACGACACTCACGAGGGCCAGGTCCGGCTTGGTGCCAATATTCCATCGGTGAGAGAAGAAACTGGCTACTCCCTTAGGGTTGAGCATCAGGTCGCAAGGTTATTGGCTGCTGCTCAGGAGTCCAGGCTCTCACCGTCATGAGATGTTGTGCTGCAACCCCAGTTGAAATACTGGCAGTGAAGTCGCCAACATACCGATTGGCGTGTTGGAACGTCGTGATGGCTGTAAGTGTGAGTCTCGAGGGTGGAGGTTTGCAGACGTTAATGATTTTATATCCTGTGACGTCTGCTTACAACTACTCAGACTCCGATTGCTCTGGTGACTCATCGACAAGTCTCCATTCCAACCGCTCGTAAACAAACGTGGTAAGGCCATGCTTCATGCTCAGGACTGGTTCAGTTGTGAGATGTTGGGAATCAGTAGCTTCTCTGTATTTGTGCAGTGAGTCTCCTGCAGGACGACGACGAGTGCCTTGTTCTTTTAGGCTAGCTTCTCGATGTCGCTAATCTTGCTTACGGTGAGTCCCTCTGTGTTCAGCTGTAGGATGCTGGGTCTTGGGTCATTCTCAGCAGCAGGAACGCTGACGTGTTTTGAAAAGTGCGTTTTCATTGCCAGCCCGTGCCGAACAAATCCAGTACGGATAGAAGAGACTGGTCTCATAGCGACAAGTTTGGTAAGCATTTCAAAAATTTCGTTAGCGGGAAGGGCCACGTGAAGGCATCTGTCACCCTCCCCATTTGAAGAATTGCTAGGAAGCTGCCCGTTTCTAGGGAGGGGTAAGGATGGGTATTGGTCGACTGTCATTCTCCCCATCTCAAAAAGCATTTCAAAAATGCCTGTGATCCTTTGCTTACCTCTTAACACAGGTAAACAATTGGGGAGTATGACAGTTGAAATGGGGAGGATGACTTTTTAAAACGGGGAGGATCTTATTCTGCTGTACGGGCATCATCTTGTTTTCTTATGCGTGCGATTAGTATGTCTATGCGTATTGGTGCAGTTGTGAAATTCATCCACTTGAATACAGATTTTGTTGGCAATAATAAGAGTTTTCCTTTTCAAAACCCATTAAGTCCCGCGCCTGCCAAAATTTTGGCGCGAGTTTGCAACGCTGTAACTCGCCACCCGATTGAGCTAGAGAGCTATCTCAACCATCCTCGGGTTCAGCAAGTCTTCTGCTTGAAATCGAAAAAAACGGTTTTCGTTTTCGGTTTGGGGTTCGCTGAGGGGACCGGTGCAAGTGGGGGTGTTTTTGCTTTTTTTGGCCACCTTTACCTGGCCCTGGACCCCAACCCATTCGGCCATTATTTTGGCTGAAGATTTATTTTGGAAACTAGGCCAAAAGCCGCATCCTTAGAGCCTTTGAATGACTTTCTAGCATATCGGGAGCGAAAATTATGGCTCATAAACCAAAAATTGACCAAAATTTTGCTCCCTCAAAAGCCACTCTGGGGGGAATTTCACCACAGGCAATAACTCACCGTCAGATTGAGCTAGAGAGCTGTTCAAACCCTCTAAAGACTCGTGAAGGTATGTAGTTTGCAAAAAAATCGTTTCAGTTTAGGTTGTCTGGTTTCTTTAATGCTTATTTGATGATAGGATGTTCATGTTATTTTTTGCTGACGTCAGCATTTTTACCCGACCTGCCTTTAAGACCCGCAGGAGCGATTTAAATGACATACATTTTTTTGAGTTTAGTTGTTTTTTGGTTACATTTCGCGACTTTGAAGGGTCCGAATGGGTTTTTAGCGTTCCTTAATTTGTCTGTTGTTACCAATCTGCATTGTGCAGACTGTGTGTGTTTGTACTCTACGGATTTAGCGGGGTTTTTGCTAAAGGAAATGTTCGGTACCCGGTATGGACCTGTAGGGTCCCGATTTCTCTGATTCTAGGTACCCTATTTTCAATTCTAGGGACCGAAATCGGGTCCCTAAAACCCCTTAACAAAACCCTGGACTTAGTGCTTGTTACAAAACCTTAAAGTTAAACAAATACACCAAGAGATACATTTGTTTTACAACTTATTTGAAATGCTTAGGGCGTGAGCCAAATAAAAATTACTTCAGGGGGAGCGTGATGGAGAAAAGGTTAAGAACCATTGCCTTAGAGTAACAATGTTAAGACGCAAAGACTTTCCTTGAACTACATACTCGAAACCTTTATTCGATAATAGTGAACCTTAGGCCATGTCCGTTTTCACAAATCACCAAACCGACGTCAGCGCATAGAATTCCAAAGACAGTGGAAGTTAATTTGACTTTCTGATAAAATGTTCTCCACACCGGTTCTCAGCAAACAAAAATTGTCGCATGATGTAGTGCGACGCATGCAACAAAAATGCGGTGCAACTCTCAAATGTCAAAATGCTCACTGTATTGCAAAATTCCAATAGCAGCTGTGCTCAGAGCCATTATTAATCCAGAAATGATGTAAGTTTCTTTTCTTCCTCGCTTTTGGACGCCACAATAGTAAACCAAAGCTGAGAAAATGTCGGTCAGGCTGGACAAAAAGATGTTAAGAAATCGGTTTCCTGCCAAGGTGTTGCTGCCGAGGGATGTCATGTAGTACGAAAATGTTACTCCAATCCTGTTCAAAAATTCGAAGTTATATTAGGCAAGAAATGAAATCCCAAAGAAGTGCAACAAAACCGAGAAAAAAATGCTCAGTATGCAAGTTACCAGGCTGAAGAGAGTGCAATAACCCTGACAACAAGAACAGGTTTCTGCGCAAGCTTCTTAACAGTTTCCAACACTCCAAGTATCTCTAAGGTTTCACTTGTCAAGGTTTCTTTTGTTTCAAATGAATTGTGAGGGTTTTGGTTGAGACTGGCAATTTTGTTTTCAATCCTTGCGGCTTCTTTAGACTTTCCGGAGGCTCGAAGCCATTTCGGCGATTCGTCAATCAGCCTGCAAATATTTCACTTTTGATTAAAAATGCTCTTGTTGAATTACTACAAGAAAGAGTTTGCTCTATTATCCATAGCATTGCCCATTTGAAAATTAGGTAGGAATGTTCATTAAGTAAAGAAAAGAATTATTTGCTGATTTTCAACAAAACCTTCGATTTTTCGTTGTTGGTCGTGGCTTCAGCAGTTTTAATAGACATAAGATGATATGCTGTGTTGCGTGATCCCCCAGGAAAATGTTATTAAAAGGCATCATCTAATTTTATCAGTTTTATGGCATGTTCATAAAAGCTAATAAAGGTTTCTAGAACAAGAATAATTTTCCAGTTTCGCATTCGTAATTTCACGATATGTGTTTCTGCTATATATTTTGACACATATTGTAATAGAAAAGTCCGAACTCACCAAATATAAGGTATATAGAAAATTCCAATCACGTTTATAGCTCTTTCAAACCAACGCCAGTCACGGAAGAAAAATGCTATAGGAGCCAGTAAAGAATATCCAATGGAGTAACCCATTGTTAAAGCAAAGTATGCAAAGGGTCGGTACTTTGGTCGAATCATTTCAGAACCTGAACGAAAAACATTTGTGTTGTTATTAAATCAATGACCACCGCTTGGTTTTTACTTTTGTCATGCAACTGGCAAATGACGTCTACACGAAAGTTGAGTCTTTTTGTATTATTCACTTCTGCTCAAAATCATACCATTTTGCTATATGGCATGAGCATGTTGCATACAACAAAATAGTGTGTCATTTTCGCCATTATCGTTTTTCCAGGCTGGCGCTTTGTGGACTGCTTTTTGTAGCTTCACGAGTGTTCGAACCTTGAAAAAGCTCATGCAACCGTTTGCTGAACGCACTGGATATGTTAAATCGTTGCTTTTAAAATAATTCAGCTTGCTGCTTTGTTTTGAGACGTTTACGTGAAAGTGCTGTTGGTGATTGTGGTGAAGGTTTGAACCTCCCAGAACCTGGGTTATGATAATATTTTTGGAGAGGAATATTTCTTTTTTTGTTTGAGATTATCCAACTATCGCGATAAGCAGCCCTGAAAGACATGTTTGGTGCGTTTGGCGATAATCCACTCAAACCTGAGATACCATTTGCAGTGTACGAAACGTCAATCAACCGCTCACCAATTACAGATGCCACCATGAAGTTGATGAGTGAACCTGAGCCGTTCAAGAAATATAAAGCTGCATAAACTGTGAAGCTCTGGGCAAAGCTTATACAGAAACCAACGATGAACTGCCAGTAGGTGAAGAATAGAAAAGTAGGTTTTCTTCCAAATCTGAACACAAAGTTTAGACGTTATAGATACTGTACAGTAACTAATTCACCACAAAACTGTTTTCGTCAAAACGAACAAAGCAGTGGTGTAATTGCATTGGATTACTGCATTTTTCATTTCACAAAACCAGTTAGTTTTGTATGCTTTTTAGTGGCCAGTTAAATATAGTTGAAAATATTTAATTAAAGTTTTGTTCAGATCTTCAATAAGTTCTAAACTTTCTGATTTTTATTATTTTGATATGTTTTAAAATCTGCTTACACCCATCGCATTGCGCATGCTTATCAAAGGCCTCTTCTTGTGCGTGATTTAAGGTGTGTTCGCATTATTGAACTGCTTGCACAATGCAAAGAAACTTTTCAAGTTTAACCTGGTTTGTCAAACCGGTAGGAAAATTAATTTGTCTTTCCTTGTTAACACTGTTTTGCACATACCTGTCGGTAATGTAGCCAGCCAGAGCGCAACCGATCATCATACCGTAGAAGTGGAGAGAAATCGCGAATGGTTTTTTCCATGACTGATCACACACAATGTTGAACTGAAAAAACAAAAATATACTCATTTACTCTACTGGACTTTGATATTTTCATTTGTACGTTTTGATGTGATTCTAAGTATGAAGCCAAGGGTTTCACTGGATATTTTCTTTGATGCACTGAAGCTTATCAACGACTGTAATTTATATTTGGATTTTTAACAATGAACATGACAACATTGATATCAATTTTTGAAAATGTTTTTGTAAAAGAAAAACGGAGTTGTGTCTTGAAAATAAGGTCTTAGCAGCGCCAAAGTGCTGTTTACTTTCCATGAAATCCATCAATTTTGATTCTTTGCATTAAATTACTTTGCAACGCACTTTACCGCAATGGAAATTCTTCACTTTTGACTCAGTTTTGACAAAAGAAACGATTTTATTTTCAACCCAAAAGGCTTCAGTTTTGAGCAGAACCTGATGAATAATATTTTACATTTCTGAAAGATGGACCTTCCCCTGCAAGATTAGAACGACCTGTTGCAAGTTAAGCGAAACGACGCATTGCCTATTTGAAGAAAACCAAAGACCGCTCTACGTTTGTAATTTTAGGTCTTTTTCAAGTTCCATAAAAATATCCATCAGACGTTGTTTTAAATATGCAGCTCCAGCAAGTATTGAGTTTGACATCACCAATTCTGTGCTTATCGTTGAAGGTAAGGTTGACTCAAATCTCACTTCAGTTACAGCTGAACGTTCAACACCGTTGTAAATCCAGGAATTGCACTGTATCATTGTTGACTTGTTGTATGTTGAATCATTGAAAACCACTTCACCTAAAAAGCACAATTTTTGCGGATCAAAGGAAACCATCAACATATAGGTTTGAAAGTAGTTACGACGTTAACAACAGCGAGGCAAGCGCAAGCAGTACTGTAAATCATAATCATCAAGGTTTTCAATAATTGATTCTACATGGGGGAAAGACCTGGTACAGTCCCGTTTATTTCGAAGGATGATCATCAAAAACGTAGGATCGTTTCCGACAGATGTTTGCAAATGATGAACGAAGAGGTATCCCTTGTTCCTTAATATTGTTAAATCTTAGTTTGTAAGAAAGTTTGGACTGCATCTTTATCTTGAGGATGATGTATGGCCACTGCGAACAACCCGAAATTCCACCTAATGCTACAATGATGTCGATCTCCACGCTGCAGACCAGGCATGTGTAAACTACACCCGTGAATTAAGCTCTTAATCCGGTCCGTTGAACTTGTTTTATTTACAACGATCAAACCGTTTGATTTTTCGTATTCCTTGCTGTGTCCGTATTTCCCCAGCACAAACTCAATCCAGACCAATTGACGTTTGTTGATCTGCGCTGCATTGCTCTTCTCTAACTTTGATCCACCTCGTATGTACTAAGTTGGTGTTACAGTTCTTACAAGGTCACTGATTGCTTTACTTACTTGTACTGAGTTGAGATAGATTAAATGAAACATTTCGATTGTATCGTCGGCATTGACTTCTTGACATTTTTCCTTCTGAATCCATTTCATAAGGAATGAAGATGTCATTTAAGTGGTTAGTTGCATTCTCTGTGAGATTACTTGCTCCGAACTGACGAATAAACAACGTGGTTTTTAGTATTATCGTTTGTAACCTGCATACGGTTTATTTTGTAAATATATCGAATGAAACAACCCTCAACGATATACGGGTACAAAGTGTGAGTTCAAACGTCTCCTGAAGACGCAATTTCAGACGCCGAAGCTCTGTTGCTCCTATGTTACAAATCTGATTGAATGTGAGCTATGAATGCGATTTTCCACCAAGCTTTATTTTTTCTCAGTTCAATGAGATCTTGGGAGAATTTTGTAAAATTCTGTGCAGTTTCATTCGGTGTTTACTAAACAGAAAGGACGGAGTGGAAATTACTTTCTGTTGCAACCATTATACAAAACTTAATGCAGATTTTTTTGCATCATTACAGTATTTTAATAGTTTTGCCTGACCCAAAATTCCTTTTGCATTTCTACTAACGTCTATGAACGCTGCTTAGTGCTTGAATTATTCTCGCATTTCTTGCCTAAGTGATTCCAGAATATGTGCAAAAATGCATGTACTTCAAGAACATACAGATTAGAACGTGAAAATTAAATTCTGGTTTGGGATTCATTTGTTAAAAAGAATAAACTACAACATGAGCTAGGGTTTAGGTTTCTGCAAAGATTTCATGTAATTTATAAAATTTTTTCTTTGCTCTATTTGCAGCCCTGAAAATGATATATAACTTCGTTTCATCAACATGTGAAATATCAAGATAGAAAGCGTATGACAAATACTATAACGATAAACATTAAAAAAGCAGAATAGACTGTCGTGAAAATAGACCGGTTACGAAAATGACCGCTGGCAACCGCGATCTATATGAAAATCTTGATTTTATAAATTTATCTGGGCTTTCTACGCGGTAGCTCTCAACCTTTTCGGTCAGGTGACAAACGTCTAAGAAACATCTTTCCGAAAAATATTTTACAAAATTAGCTTGATGGTATGAGAAATTCCAGGGTCGACGTCACGCGATTTGCAGTAACGTGTTAGGTGTCAAATTATGCTCTATTTTTGTGTCAGTTGTGGTGTCTGTGTACTCACCAACACTTCTCAGACCCAAATAAGTACACGGGCTTGAGGTTGTGAATGACTGATCTACAGTTTTGAAACAGCAAGAGAATGCCGAGCAGATAAAGAAACAAATAACGCAATTTGACAATGATAAGCCTACCTGGAGGGTCGTCAGTAGGTGAAACATCTTTCATTCACTTATGTTATTCTGTCAGTGGAAATGACTGACATAATCAGGTTTGTCCAAATCAAACAGTGGAAATATGAGCAACATTAATTATGACCCCAAAGGTGAATCTTCGAGTCAATGTAAGTGTTGCCTGATCAGTGAGCATGTCAAGCTGTGTAATTGGTAAATTTGGTTTTTGTTATGTTTTATTGATTTTTTAAGTTCTTCTTCATTCGTTGCAGTGCTTATATTGCTTGTTTATCTCGTTATAAAGGTCCTTATGAGACGAGTCAACTGTACATAAAACGCAGAAAATACTCTCTGAGACAAAGGTCTCCCGGCTACTTGAAGTACGAGCAACTCACTGTATACTGAGTAGTACTGAGTGATGAGCAGTACATTTCAAAAAGTTCTATTGATGAGTTTCCGCAGTGCGACTTCCCTGCAAAATTCGTTCATTTTGCGTTACTGGTCTGCACTGCTATCATGGCACTTAAGACGCTAAAATGTGTGCTGTCGTCTGGAATGATCAAAACCGTCGAGTTGCCAGTGTCGATTGTTTGCTTTTAATTTTTTGTAGATCGCAAGTAAACGCAAAAAGCAAAACAAACCAAACTTTTTTTCGTTAAGCGAAGCTATGATTTCAACATAACTGCTTATGGCTTTCAATGTGATATTCGTAGTGCGCTCGACTGGGATCAGTCAGTGGAATTTACAGTTATCTGTTTTAACTACCAGCAATTTTAGGAGATGAAATTTTCAAAAATTTCAGTTGGATCATGAGTTTCTCAGTCGTTGCACATCACAAGTTGTCATACCTTTGTTTTGAACTCATCCATAACATCTGTCAAGGCACAGTGATGTTGAGGGGTATATTGCGTCACCAAAGTTTGCATCGTAGTAAATGAGTTTGGCAACGAAGAAAGGAAAAGAAGAATGCACAAGCGCTTCTCGTAGTAACTGAAGCCATCTTGCTTTTGTCCATGCTCCATTTAATTAAACTCCTTATAAGGCAGCAACATCCACTTCTCTAGGCTATGTCAGTGTTTTGCTTTCAGCTAATCAACAGAAGAGCATGAATTGCTGTGGATGTCAAGGTATACGAATGTGCTAATAAAAAAAGCATAACGTTTTCTCGCAGGTAGTTCAGATTGCATAATTTATTTTAAAGAAAGGGCGTCGTTTCAATCAAACTTCTCTGGATTTTTAGCTTTGAGTAGAAATATAGCAGTTTTTACGCTAAGATCACTTTCACCAACACTAGCTTTGCGCATACAAGTGCTGGAAAAACAAATTTTTCCAATTGCATTGCTTAGCAAACCAATCGTTGTTTAAGTGTTGAAGACCCTTGTGGTTGGTGCCTGAACATTTGGACAAAATGGTATTGAATAAAAATTATAATGTTGGATGAGCAACTCCATAGATTTTGTTGTTCAAGTCCGAGGACCTGGTGTGTATTTACAGATATTGCCAGACGTACCCAAACAACTGAAAAAATGCTTTGATTGCACTTTACTATTCTTGAGCATGCATCAGAAAATTTTTTCTTTGCTGCAGTAAATTAAGCTAAAGAACATCATAGGGCCACCAGTGCAGGGTCAAATGGCCTTGCAAATTTTTATCGCTTATCACAACATTTTGATTTGATCAAACCATAGAATAAGACCAATCAGGTTGCAAACGATTCCACAAACCACGATTCGAATGTGCACCAAACGAAAATTATTTTGCAAAGATGACGTAATGTCTGCAATCCGATGGCTTTTTCTCTTCTTTGCGTACCGGGGGCACCTAGGTTCGCGGCCAACTTTACCAATACAGAACATTAATCAAGCGCACAGTCTACTGTCATAAAGATTCCATTGCCCTTAGCAAAGTCAAGGCCCTTCGAAAAACATATTTATGTGAAAGCGCTGTTACGATTTGCATTACTCGACAAGCAGATGACTGACAAGCACCAGTATATACATTATATAATATGATCATTCGTTATAATTGTAGGAAAGAAATGATCGCATGCACAATAAATGCCACAAGCATTGAAAACGAATAAAGAACTAAAAAAGCAATAAGAAACAAAAAATATTTGTACAAAACAGTGGCCATAGGCATGATCCTGCATTTATTGCTTTCCAGCCATTTACGGGTGGAACATTATTCAAAGTATACTGGCTGGTTTTGGAAAGTTGTCGGTTTTTGTACTTCGTCAGAAAAAAGTGTTGACCTGAAGACGTAAGGGCGAGTAACATCTTCCACATGTCTAGTTTTCGAAGAGTTGATGACTAAAAATCAATATTGTAGGCGTACTAAAGTTTGTTCGTGATGCGAAATCTCAATTTCAAATCTTCTAACTTGAACGGAAGGCGTGCGGTGTCTCTGTCCAGTAATTGTCATAAAAATCGGTATTAGCACCTATTATCTCGTAGTTTAGCTGTATTCCAAAACTACTGATTAATTTCAGAATTTCTCTGCACAAATCTATTTGTTGTGCAATGCATTAACTGTGGTGTACTAGTGTTCCACTGCGCATCAGCTCTATTCCCAAACAATTGCTGGGTGCTGTAGGTAGTTGCAGGTCGTTTTCAAAGGTGTGAAAACTGCTATCTACCAGATTTTCCAAAATACATGACAAGGCGGACCGGATAAGCAAGTATCTTCTGTATAGTGCATTCTGTGTAAATATATACCGTTCTGTGTAGTTGATTCCAACGTTTTTTTTTACGACCGTTATGGGGAAAATGCATTTTGGAATAAATCATGTCTTTTTCTGTTTGAACGAATTCAGCGTGGTGTACTTTCTGCCCAATCTTTGGTCAAATCTGTTGTGGGTGTTTTTGCATCTAGACCGTCAGTTGTTCGTACTTCTAGGTCGAGGTGATGTGCTTTTTGCTCATGACATCTCGAGAGTGCACAACCCTTAGTGCAAGAGAATAACTTATGCAAGAGAATAACCCAGTGGCTTATCATCCGCTAAATACCTCTTTTAATTTATGCTGTCATCATGGGATAATCAGTTGCTGCTGCTGCTGATGTTGTTACTGCTGATGTTGCTGCTGCTTTTCTGTGTTTTTGTTTAGGTGCTACGTTGTTTATTTGTTTCCTTGTGGGGCTTGATTCACTGACCTTGTGGTCCCTCTCGCCCAAAAACAATAAAACTAACTTGACTGATGAAGATGCTAGAGGTTGTTCGCAGAATTATTCTGACAATAATCGTTGAAAATTACAGTCAGTCGGTTGATTTGATCACCGCAGTGCCAAAAGATCTTTTTCTATGACTACTGCGTGCACTCCACATATTTTCACAGCAACTGCAAATCGTTTCTTAGTTTTCTTCGTTTTTTTCACGTAATAGAAATTTCAACTAATCTTCTTTCCTTTCTGTAAGCTGCTTGTGAAAAGTAACCGGAATACCTGAAGGTCTAATTGCACATCAAGGGAAAGCGTTCGTCCTTTTCCTAAGTTTTTTTGTTCACTGTTCGCAAGTTGAACCTGTTCGGTTTACATGTCCAAGCTGATGTAGTGATTTGACGAACGTTTCTTCTTGCACGAATCTACATCCGGTGGACTGTCATCGTTTTCGAGTAAAGGCGATTTATTCACTGAAGGCAAAACAGGAAAATTTACAGGGAAAGGAATTCGTGACCAGCAGAAGGTTTTTGTCAACTTTCCTAAACACTCAAAAAGGAAAGTTGTGCCACTGATACTTTCAGGAAAATCTTTCAGGTACAATTAGTCTTCTGTTGAAATGGTCTGTGGTGGGAAATCCCCTTATGTTGTGACTTGCGACATACCTGCTTATGCTAGATTCCAACGCCCAAGTTCATCCCACGCAACTGACTGGTCCTCGCCAGTGCACAGATGTACGGGTGCAGTGAGTCCAGAAAAACTATCGCTGACAGAACTAATCATCTGTGTGCCAGGGGTGCACAATCTTGTCGCTATTGCAGGCCGTATTACGTTTGTTTTTATGAATTACGGCCGGCAGTGTTTTAAAGATAGCTTTATTTCTTTGCATTGCTTCTGTTCTGCTCCCACACGCTGAGCCTAGTCTGCTTCCATACGTCTGTTTGGCCGTCTTTATGCTAAATATCTTCATACAGTAGACAAAGAGTTTTTTTATTGCACGGCCGCCATAATTTATATCAACATTACATGCGCGCGACTGCATATATTTTCACCAACGGCCGGAGGTTGCGCACCCCTGCTTACGCAAAATCACTTGTTCGTTTTACGAAGCATTCTGCATCGCCTTTGACAGCTGCTGATGGGTTTGCGTTGTGATGTTTGCGGTTCATAAAGAGCGAACTTTTTTTGCCAAGAGCTGAGCTTCCGCCAGTTCCTCACTTTTGCTTCATGCCATAGTGTCACGTAAATCACGAAAAAATTTGCTTCAGAAATAGACGTTTATTAATACTACATTGGTAAGCAGGGCACGGAATTGCTGCAGATTCATACTGCGAACAATGTAACCACAAATATTGAAAACATTACCCCATCCAACGTTTCAGCTTAGTTTTAGGCCATCAGTAGAAAAACATTATCTAGTACAATATTAATATTAATAGAAGTTCTGCAATCTCCATCTCTTTTCAACTCTTTTCACTTAAGCTTACGTATCTTTACGGTTTCCAAGTCACTTTGCACACTTAAGTTTATTGAATTCTAACAATAAAGAAATTTCTACCTACTAAGGCCACCAACCGTATAAGATATCAATGTTCAACTATTTCGAAGAAAGCAACAATTACAGGCTCTAGCTTTGCAGCCGCCTGTTTGAGGAATCTCCTGCCTGGTTCTGCTCCCATCTCGTTGTTCTGCTCCCATATTGTTGCTAGATTTTTAAACGTTTTGTATGTGATGCACACGGATTTCAAAAGCACAAATTCAGTACGAACAGAGACCTGCATTTTTTAACGTTCTAAAATGTGAACAGAAAGACAACGTTTTTGATGAGGATTTCGAAACTATGATTGCTAATCTCTGTTGAACAGATGACAGTAACTTTTCTTGCGTTTGTTGCAGGCCCAATGTCTTGCATTTGTGGACAAAAAAGGATGTAAATGTTAGTTATCATGAAATATTTTCTGAAGGTGAACGACACAACGGCTAAAACACTTGGCTAGGTGAAACATGGCCAGGTGAATTAAATTGGTTAGGTGAAAAATGGTTAGATGAATTTAATCCACTTCATATTAAGATCATAACATCGACATTCAACACATACATTCAAATAACGCAAGAGTATCAGGAATTTAACCAAACCGTTTTTTCCAGGGAATGCGGCTTCATGACCTAACACATAGGGCTCACGGCAAACATTGACCTGCAAAGCCTATATTCTATTAGCCATTCAACTCTTGTTGTAGAGTAGATTAGGGACAATGGCCTTAAGCAGAATGCATCCCCACTGCATTTAATTTGGTCTGGGATTTGATTTAACTCGCCTGTTTACTGATATATTCTACATTTCTGTCTTGTGAACGAAAACACAAGCGCTTCTTCGAACAACCAATCATTACTATCGCTTTCATCTGTCAAACATTTCCTGTCGTGCTCTGTGGGAAAAGTCTGCTTGTGTTGACGCACTGAAGTGCGTCCTTGAGGATGCATTACGTTTTTTTTCGGCACGAGATCTGCACAGGCAGCAACTGTTTCCTAACTATAGGTTGACGTGCTGATAACTTTGGAGTTTTAACGTATCCCGAAATCGTGTGCAATAAATCGGTAGAGTGAAAAGATTAATGTCAAACAAAAGTACGCCTCTAAGCCTGCTTTTACCTTTACAATACGGGAGCGTATTTCCTGCTTTTCAGAGAACGGCATTTTTCTGTTTGTCAACTTTCCAGTTTGAAATTCTGCCTTGAGTTCCTCAGTATATGAAAGAGAAGCAAAACTTGTTTCTCTGCTTGTTGCTAGTGTATTTCTGAATTTGAATGCAATAATCGTTGTTCAGTGTTTAACAGTAGCGGCTGAGATTGACATCAGTTCATTTCTTTTTTGAATTCAGGAAATCAACTTGCGAAAAAAAGAATTCCGGTTGGGTAGAAAAGATTATGTGCTTCAGGCTGTTGATGAGCCATCACGGCATAACTGCATAACCATAAAAATAGTTACTGCCATCGGTGTGTAAGTGTTGTGATGTTGCTGAAGGTGAATTATCGGATCGTGTGGTTGACACTAAAAGAACCTACAGTTTGCTCATTTGCAAATCAAAGTTTTGGAAACAACTGCCTCAACTATTCAGATCCATTTACAAGAAACAGAAGTTACTCATCAGCAACAGCATACGCTCCATGAAGTTTCTATGGTATTCCATGTACAGGAAGCATAAAGGCACAAGCACTTTCACTGAAAAGCTCAAAGCCGAACACGCTACAACGGGTGCATCGACCAGAATTCCTATCGACTACAATCTTTGTATATTTATAGGTTTCATTCAACTTTACGATCGGCTAATTATCCGCTTTTGAGTATGGGACGAAGAAACAAAACACTCGGACTTTGAATAGCCTCCACCTAAGTGCAAATCAAATAGTAAATTATTGGCTGATATTGGGAGAAGGTGGGAATTCAGAATACATCTGGAAATCATGAAGATGATGAAAGGCAATTTATTTTCAGCAATTTCTACTAAACGTGCAGGACTTTTCAGTGACTCCATCGACAATGCTCATACTGGTTACTTTCAACTCACTGCTTTATCACAGACTTATGCAGTGACAACGTACACTTGCAAAGTTTTGCTTCACGGTCTTTACCTGTCTCAACTCAGCATCTTTCTGCAAAAGATATAAAAGGAAACTGAACAATCTCCATAACCCTCAAGATTCGACAATTATGTCTCTACGTTTACACCACTCCAGAGATACACGAACAGCGACTCGGATTATTTAAGGAAATCATCCTGTAACATCTGCAACATGACCCTGATACGGCGCCATTATTCAACAGAAAAAAAACCTCCGTCAACACACCTTTAACAAGGAAGTATCGCCTCATTTATGACCTTTGAACTGGAAATTCAGTCGGCTTGAGTTTCCTACTTCCCATTATATTTAACAGGAAAGGGGTTTATGTATGGAATAAAATGATTTTGATATTTGTTGATATTTTTCTTGGAAGATATTGAATCGAAACCTGTGACTCTGACGGGTTCATTACAAATATATTACAAAGAAAATATACATTACCACCAGTGCATTCCTCAAGATTAGGCCAGTAGTCGGAAAACGTTTTCTCTGAGATTTTTTTTCGTGCAAGGTCTACATTTTTAAAATAAATGTTTTCGAGAAATTCATCCCCTGAACAAGTCCGTAACAACTAGGTTTGTGGACAACCCTGTCGTAATCGGTTTCAGTGTCAACCTATAATTCCCTTAGCATACCTTGGAATTAATTATGCAAATTTCCAACGGTTACAGTGCTGTTTCGAAGCTAGAACCAACAATACTTTGCCTTTCCTCCATCAAATATCTGGGCAATCGTTACGACGACACTGGCACTGGGACAGAGATTCGTCGTGTTAACGGCCAAGGCCATAACTGCTTTGTCATTACCAGCCATTGTACAATCATGGTATTGATTTATCGGGGATATTAGTTATCTCAGAGCTCATCTCGTCCTCGGGCGAACTTTTAGCGCGACAGTGTTTCCTGTTTATGAAATGATGGGAAGGTACCTGATCCACTCTTCTACGCGTAGCCCCCATGCGCCTTTGTCTTGCAGACGTGTTAATACATCGCAAGCAGCGTTTAATGCATTTTGTGAAAAACTGGACCTGACCGTCGGCTCGAAATCCACAGCGACAAAACCACAGCAGCCCTAGGTGGAGTACCGGCTCGACCTTCCTCACAGGGAGATATAGTGCCATGTTTCTTTCACAACAAATGTCTAAGATATAACAGCTGAGCTGGGACAGTTACTCGAGGCAGTTATGCGCAGTCTTCAGTGTAATTACATATTTTCGCTTCGCATTGCCTGTCGTGAGGTAACCCTTGCAAAGACCACAGAGATTTGTTGAAAGCATGCAGCAACCACTAACAACAACCTGACTCGGTTACCTCCGACGAAATATGACCGCGTTGGTCATGTATAATTTTCTTCAGAGGTAATGAATTGTACGCACATCCCAGTACCACACAACGCGGTAGCAAACCGCCTGCGGCGTATACGCTACCTTGATAATTATTAAACAATTTTTGTCGTGTTGTGTTGCATGAGATTTTGCAAAGGATTCTTGTTAGATTTTTGACGCTGATTCCAAATCTGATGTCGGTTTTCGTCTACAATTCAGTGGTTCCCAAACTATGCGCCGCGGCACACTGCTGCGCCGCCCGATGTCATTAGGTGTGCCGCAAAAAAATATTGAAATTAAAACCAATCAAGTAGAATTTCTAAAATTCCACGCTGCCTACTTCTGTCAGCACAGCACACTATCGATACTGGTGGTAGTGATTCGATACGCGGCACAGTGCTACGACAATCGGGCCATAGCATATGTTGCCACTTAGCGGATATAAAACGTAATTACAACTACCTTAGATTTAATACGTTTGTGAGAGCAGTATCTTATTGAAGCATACGGAGAATTCATATGGAAGACATGAAAAAGCTTTTTCAAACAAACAAAAAACATTGTTTGGCATTTTTTTAAATCTCCGACCCATTTACTGCTGTCGGCTTGGAATTATAGAACTTTTTCTCAAGACAAAAGCCCTCTGTTTTGTACTACGGTCCCATTCTAGAAGTTACAAGCGGCTTTGCCACCTAAGTGACGTCACAAGGCAAAAGACGTAACATTTTTTTGGGCAAGACATCGAAAACTACGGCACATTGTACAGTGTCTTAAGCAATGTAGACTGTGCTGTTTCCGGGAAATGAACATAAAAGTCTATGCAAATCAGGTTAGCTGTTGTGCTGTACAGTATTTAAGTTTCCTTTATGAAAGATGTACTGTACAGTCTGTGTTGTTATTTGCAGATTATTGATATTCTTCATGCTTGTTTGCACGTAATAAGTGCATATCAGTGCAGCCATCAAGCACATGTATCTCACTGACAGATTTGTTGCACTCTTGTCATAAAGACGCAAGTACGCTAAATTTCCTGGGAATTTAAGCAATATTGCTTTGATTTTACGTTAGGATATGAAAAAATACAAATTCAAATAAATTTTTTATTCAAATGTTCGAAGTGCGCCAATTAATTTCTGTTTTTTTCTGAAATGCGCCTTGAAAAAAAAAGTTTGAGAACCACCGGTCTACATGCTCTGGTTTTTGCGCAATTTGAAAATCCCGATTCCCATAAAAACGGATCGACGCATACCGTAATTAACCTAACCTTGGTCTCGAAGTCACGAGTAGTGCAGCGCACCAGTTGACAGACGCAAACGCTCAATTAACTTTTGTTCCCATTACAAATTAGCAGATTTTCTAGCTGCGGCACCTTCAATACAATCAGTGAAGGATGCAATTGGTGCGAACAAAGGTCAGACATCTCGCTGTAGTGAAGCATGTGCAGTCAGTAACAGTAAGAAGTGCTGGAAATGCAATCGAAAAAAGTCAAATCAGAGCAACAATACGGTCTATTTACAAGGCCCAGCAGCTATGCAAATAGAAGTACCTGGAAGGAGCATTGACTGTGTGCGGCCATACAAGACTACCAGGTTACTAAGCAGCCAAAAAGCGTGCGAATGTAGCAAGCCCCTTGAGTTAGCACTCGAGAGTGTGCACAGCACTGCACACGTTGTTAGCTAGTCTAGACTCTTTAACAAAGGTCAACCAACTACGGTATTCGGTCTGCCATATCTTTACACTTTTATATTACTTTACTATTATATTGTTGGACTATATTTTTTCTTGAGTTGTCTGACTTACGAAACGTTTTGTTATATCAGGTGTAAACAGGGCTTCTCCTCGTAGACGTGAATGTAAAAATAAGCCTGATTCTTTCTGTCATGTATGTGGGTGCTATACACTGCTTCGTCAAAGGCGTAATATCACTTCGTTTGTGAAGCGCTAAAAAAATAAAAAACATATTTTCAAATTACCCGTGGTGACCAAGACACGAAGTGGCCATCTCATATGGTGTGTCATAACTGTGAGGAAATGCTTCGCGATTGGACAAAAAGAAAACGATTGGGACTGCCTTTTGGAGTTACCAATGGTTTGGTGGGAACCCCGATATCACGTAACTGACTGCTATTTTTGCACGGTCAACACGAAAGGTGTTGGCAAGAAAAATCGGCATAAGATCTCATACCCAAGCATTCCCTCAGCCATTCGACCTGTTCGACATTGTGAAGGACTTCCGGTCCCGGTTATTAGTGCTTTTTCCTCATGTGAAGACAGTGATCATGATCAGGGAGAGCGTGAGGGCTGCAAAAACGAGATGGTTTCTGAATCTGAATCCTTTTCAGATGACACCAATCGGCTATCAGCCTCTGAACCGTTTAGCCAAACGGAATTGAATGACTTCGTTCGTGATTTGGGACTCTCCAAGAAAGCTGCAGAGATACAAGCTACCAGGCTGCAAGTAAAGCATCTACTTGATGACTCTGCAAAAGTTTCGTATTTCCGAAAGCGGGACCAGTCTTTTGTGACATTTTTCTCCGAACAGAAGCAGTTTGGATACTGTCACGATATTCCTGGTCTGCTCTGGCAGTTAGGTGTTGCCTCGTACATCCCAACTAAATGGAGACTGTTTCTGTATAGCTCTAATCAGAGCCTCTGATGTGTTCCTTTACACAATGGCAACCTTTATGGAGGAATTCCCCTTGGTCACTCTGTGCATTTGAGAAAAACGTATAAAACGTATGATAAAAGAGGTCATCGACTTACTCAATTACCATGAGCACAAGTGGATCCTTTGCGTAGACCTTAAAATGGTCAGCGTTCTCCTTGGCCAACAGAGAGGTTTCACAAATTATCCCTGTCATCTTTGCATGCGGGCAGCTGAGATCGAGAGAAACCCTGGACTGGTCTATCCGTGAAACGTTTGAAGCATGCATGCCAATTGTTGTGCACGACCCAAGAGTAAGCCGAGAAAAGATAGTTTTT
>Ga0210059_1005443_pt1 | contig 20517 bp, 15 predicted proteins | sample Ectturendosymbi2_FD_188042 | JGI IMG/M metagenome (GOLD analysis project Ga0210059, IMG submission 188042) | Ecteinascidia turbinata endosymbiont from Florida, USA - Sample 2 (SPAdes) (version 2) | ecosystem: Host-associated > Tunicates > Ascidians > Unclassified | place: Key West, Florida...
TCTATGCAGGCTTGTGGGAATATGTCTTAATCGTTAAGGTTTAGTTCTGACATCTAAGTGAATACTGAGTGCAAAGCCATGTCGGCTGTGGCGAGTTTTCATAATTCATCTGGTAAATTTTACAAAACCTGCGTGGTGTTTTAAGTCTAGTAAGTTTGTCCGTAGTCGTGTCAACATACAGGTCTACTTAATTGTCCGGTTTGTGCAGCAAGTTTTTTGTTGATCGCTTTGGACGAGATCCCAGACGTTTACAGCTCTTGTTTCTAAGTGATGCTGACAAGTCTTGCTAGCTGATCCCGAAATCAGGGGGAGAACAACCGGGCAATTCCCCTCCGAAATTTTCAAAAACATGTTCAGTTGTTAGTTCAGTTGAATATATCAGCTGGGTGCGGCCTTGCTTGATAAGTAAGTGAAGTCATAATTTGTGGTTTCGTTGAAAACTATGGCAATCCAATGCTTTTTTCTCTGCAGATCATGGCAGGCCCGTAACCAGCTTGGGACACCCGGGGAGGCGAAGAGTTTTCTGAGAGTGGCCCAAATTTTCTAAACTATGTTCAATACTTTCAAACTATGTCAAACAAAATTTTCCCTGCGCCCCCCCTGATTACGGGCCTGGATCATGGCAATGGTTACTCAAAAAGAAATGCCCTGTGTTGAAAATCTGCATATAACCTATTGTGTAAATTGTCGTAATACTACTATACCTGGCTATTGCTGCCAACGAAGCGTTTTTTGTGATTGCTACCGTAACATGAGGCATTTTCTTTGTAGTGTAGAAAGGATAAGGAGTTTTGTGAACGTCCATTTGCATTGCATCGTCAGCAATGTTTCCTCTAAGGCGCGCAACTACTCAGGACCACCAGAACTATTGCGCAGTGAAATCTCATTCTCGCGCACTTGCAACATTCCAAAGCAATGGAAAAGCACGCAAACAAGAAGCTATTTGAATGATATGTGTATTTCGTTCGTATTTTGATAAGGTTGTATATTTATTATATAATTAATGAAGTTTGTAATTCATTGAAAACTCCACTTACTCAGCCCTAAAATAATCATGCTCACTAAAACAAATATTTGCTCAGTGTAAAATTATCTTAGAGGGAACACTGATCGTCAGCAATTTGAAAATGATAAACAAAATGTTGACCTTGCCACCCTGGAAAAATTTCTGCGGACGCCCGTGAATGATCGTGCTTTCTCGCTTTCGTTTTTCGTGACTTTCGTGCTTTCACGCATTATAAATTGTTTGCTTCTTTCCGTTCTCTTAATTTCGGTTTCAAAATATGCAGAATCAACCCGCTTTTATTATTTCATCAAAATTGCCTGCAATAACAAATGTTATACACAAATTAGTACTATGGGTGTTGCAGACTATTCTAAACGACGATTAAACACTGTAAGGTCCCCCGCTTGAAGAGCACTGATCCAAACCGCATCCAAGTGACTATACGCTCACTTGCTGCAACATACAAGCCAAACAGCGCTACTGCACTATGCTGGCTACTGCCACCGGTAATTGTGATGTCACAAACGTGACCTACAATGAGATTAAGTATTATGCTGTCACATGAAATGTTTATCTCGAGTCCTTTATGTACCTGCGCCAACGCCAGTGACTGCGTCATGTGGTTGTTGTGTGCCACATTGCTTGTTGGTTCCGTAGCGGTGCAGTGCTAAAGATTGACCAATTTTATCACTCAAGCTTCTAAACCAAGCTTAGACTTCTTTCCTCGTAAATGTACGTGTGCGGAAGTGATTTGTTTACGCAATATGGTCCTGCGAAGCATTGGGCTCACTGCAAATCGATGTCGCATCCCCCCACCAAATTGGCCTGTGTCCGCTACTGGTTAGGACGTCGATGTCACAAAACTCTTCAGTCGTTCTTCAGTCGTTTATGAAGCGTTGTTCAAATTTGAATAAGATTTCAGGACTGTGGACACGCAGAGTTACGTGAAATAGACGTCCTATAAAAATTTTCCTCGTAGATTTGACTGCATCGCCTTTTGAAATCTAATTCCTTGAACCACAGCGTATAACTATAAATTTGGTGCCTAAAAAACATGTAGTGAGTTTCAAAAACAACTGTTTTGGGTGGCATAGGTAATGTAACTGCAGATTGAGATCACTGCATACAATTCATGGCAAAAATTGTAGGCTACCTGAAACCATTCCTTTTGAAACAAGCATGGAAACAGTCATAACGTAAGTCACACATGAAGTTGCTCTTACATATAAAGAGGTTATCTGCAACAATGAAACAACACTTGAAAGCAAACTACTGCCAAACACATGGACAGAAAAATGTGTGTTGGCACGTAAGTCTGCCAACAAATATTTTTCTGTCCATGCTTTTGGACTTACGAATGCAAGTATTTGCCAGAGCGGAACGAATGTAGCTACATCAATACCACTGTTCTACCGTGCAGTATAATGCCATTGGCCAATAAGTGCTTAGATATAAACGTTACTACAAAATGTTTTTTCGTGCAACTGAGAGGATATACTGTACTAAAACTAGTCTAAGCTTTTCTTTTCGATTTCAGTAGCCAATGCACATCAACCTAACAAGACAAAAAACAGCTTGGAAATTTGACTGCAAGAGGGAAGACGTTACATTACAGAGCTTTTTTCAGAAGCCTAACCAAATCACAAAATAAATGCTGACGCGCAAAACCTATACCTGTTTTTCATTATCTGCCTTGAAATTACTGCACTGCTGAGAGCTCGAGTGTGAGCATGCCAAAGCCATGCGAACGACTGCACAGAAACTTCCACCGTGGGTGCGTGCCAAGTTGCTTCCTGAATTTCGAGAAGTAGAGAGCCGATGCTGCACGTGGCTATTGCAAACAACACGGCTTGTCGCCGGATCATGAGCTGCTCAACAACCGGGCTAGCACGACTGCGTGCACAAAGCAGCTTTTTTATCATGTGACTGATGTAACGTCTGTGAGTGTGACGATGTAAATTACGCAGGTCTTATTCGCCAACACATTCTTGGTAACAGTACCAGCTCTAGTTCAGTCAATGTGTACAGATTGTAGGAAAGTTTTCTTGTCTAGCAATGGCGAAGCACTGTCGCATCACCCATACTACATTGGTGAAGCTACTAGAATTCATGTTACTATGTAGTGGCACAGAGTAGTGACCTCGCGTTTTCAGAGTTCAGGGTTGTCAGACGCTTGACAAAGAATGCAGCAAGTGTTTGTCAAAATTATGGCAAATTTTTGGAAAAATAATTTTGACAATGGCAATATTGTTGGAAATATTGATTTTTCAATCACTTTTGCAATTCGTATTTTTTCATTACTCTTACATTTTTTGATTTTTAACTATTTAATTATAATTCCACTGTAAAGCACAGTACCAGAAATTATGTCTCGCGAAAATTTGACGGTGATCAGAGTGTTAATTCACAACGATTAATGTATTTTCTTTCTAAAGTTTGGGTATTCACTTGATATATAAACCAAAATGGATTGTTTTGTTAGTACTGGCAATTGGTTTTTAAAAAATGGCAAATTTTTGACATGAAAAAATATTGCCGATGAAATTTTTGGTAACATTTGCCAAATTTCCCACCATCTGGCAACCCTGTCGGAGTTCGCCATATTGAAACATACAGTACAAGTAGTTGCGAATACGTCGAAAAGTATCGCGGCACACTGGTCGAGAACCACTGGTCTCATCACTTATCATTTTTCCGTGTAGGAAAAAAAACAAATGGAACTTGCTCTGTGCAGTGACTAATGAGCTTTTCCGGTTTAACTCCCGATCAGGCAAACGAGATCGCTTACGGCGAACGCAATAGATCGAATTTTTTCAAAAAGGTGAGAGGTATGTACGATAGGCTACATTTGTTTTTGCGATTCAGCTTTTTTATTTTATAAAAATATATTTCTTTTATGCGCGAAACAAAGTTTGGCGTGTAAAAAAACAGTCTATCCTCGGCAAACACGCAAGGCTTAGTTATTTCGACGGAGGGATACGAGGGAGCAAGTTGATACTGAGGCAGACAAAAATGTGGAGTGCGTCGCATAGTTACACAAGCCGCGATGTAGCGAGGGTCGCTTCCTTCCGGGAGCAGAGAAACAGTGATAACTGTGTATGTAGAATATGGTGACCAAGCAGGGCAAGCCAACGGAAATTGCGCATCAAACAAAAACAAAAGGATTTACACGCTACCGCAAGCATGCACAAAGACGGCGACTGATTTTCAACTGCGTCTCAACAGACACCAAAATCCGGAAGCACTTCAAGACAACACGAGTTTGCCCGAATCACGTCATCACATGCATGCTGGAAATGACGCATGTTAGCAATGACAAGCCTTGCAAGCAAGTGGAAAAAATTCTTCACGTGTAATTGTGTGGCAGTGTAACCTTTTTCTTACACCATGCGTCCGGGTCGTTCAATTTTCCTTTCATATATTTTTGTTTATTTGCTGGAATGTTTCTTACCTGAGTTTTCAAAACTGGTTGGCCGTGCCTAGAACATTTCAACTTATCGATAAGTTGTTATGTAAGGTACAACTTTACCTGACTGCTGCAACGGCCAATCTCAACCCAGCTGGGAGATGTGACGAGAACCATGCTTTAGCCAATTTATCTCATTCTTTTGCGCCCTAGCTTGTATGGAAACCATAGGTGGCGGAACCGGGGGGTCACATGGGCCTAGGCTCTCCACTTTTATTTCTGGGGGGGACTGCCCCCTCACTTTTAACTTTCACATTTTACCTAAATAAGTTCAAGTAAAAATTAGTATTGGGTCCATTGTTAAAGTAAATCTTTAATGAAAGATGTGGCCGAATTTTGGCAGTATTTTGTCAATATTATTTGTAATTTGGCCGGATTTCGTAATTGTTTGGCAGAATACACCGTGCACAGTCTGTCACCCTGCTATGGCTTGCTTACCGCATTAGTGTTGTTGAACAGTGTTGTCAGATGGTGTAATACAACACAATTTTTTACAAAAATGGTGTAATTTTACATGTATTGCCAAACGTGGTGGTGAAATTTGGTTCTTATCACTCGAAACTAAGAAAACAGCCTTTTTTGCTGAAATTTTCAAATTCGTGCCCCCCTTCCCATACCCATGTTTGTGTGTAGGAGAGGTATTTCTTAAGGTGTTTTAGGGACCCGATTCGGATCCCTAGAATTGAGAATCGGGTTCCTAGAATCAGCGAAATCGGGTCCCTACAGGTCCACACTGGGTACCTAACATTTACCTTAAAAAAACCCTGGTGTAGGAAAAAGTTGGTGCCAAACCATTAAAAAGTTGGTGTAATTTCAAGCGTTTGACACAATTCTAAATAGTGAAATTTTTCTGAATCTTAAACGCAAAATGAAATATTGAACAGATCAATTTCAATTGTGTTTTAGTTTTTGCATTGGCAACGCTAAATATCTACATTTTGTTTCTGCATCGGCAACAGTGGCGTAGCCAGCCCAAAAGTTTTGGGGGGCCAAAATGTTTGATTTTAGGCGAGTTACAGTATTTTGCTTGGGATGCCACCTTTCAAAGCACAAAATGACTGTATATGCTAAACATTTGGCGGGGGCATGACATCCTCGGCCCCCCTGGCTATGCCTATGATTGGCAACACAATTGGCATCCTTACAGACAACTTGCTAGTTGCTATATATGCTTTGTCTTATCTTTGCATTCCGGTATCTAATGCAGTTGTAGAATGAGTATTCAGTCATGTTACCTCTGTGTTCAAGACAGGCCCGTAACCAGGGGGAGAATCCCCCCTGGAAAAATGTGTTGGACATAGTTTAAAACTATTGAACATATTTTAAAAATTTGGAACCTTATTAGAACACTCTTCGCCCCCCTGGTGTCCCAAAATGGTTACGGGCCTGGTTCAAGATATGGACAAGCTGTGATTTTGAATGTGTTTAAGACAGGTATCAATGCTGTGTCATTTTTGCCTGTTTTAAGCTGTGTTTTTAGTGTTTTTAACAGCCCATTGGCGACTCCGACACACGGGCTTCTCGGGCTTAGTGGGAGTCTTCGATTACGATTTATATCGGAGAAATCGAGCTTTATTGCTTTGTATATTTGTGCCACCACCCACGGTCCCACTTCACTAAGTTGATAACTCGGGCTCTTTTCTGTGGGCCTTGTCACTGTTCATATATTTTCGTTCCATGTCATGCCTTTCGCGTTCATGTTGCAGGTGACCTGAATAAAACAATATTGTTTTAGGCGTTCTCTCTACTTAGTTCGCTCGCGCTTTACTCGGGCTCATCCATTAGAGACCGAGCTGTGCTACGCAATTAAGTAATATTTAAAACACAATTCATATTGGACTGAATGTTTTTTGAAGCAATGGATTTGCATAGAACATTGGATTTGAAGTCCTATCCAACGGACAGTTTCCACTTGGAGAATAATTTCAAACAAACGATAAACTGCCCAGCAACTCGGGCTAATATGAATCAGCCTAGTAAGCAGAGGATTTACTGGCATTATCATTGCTCTTTGACGTACGTTACTCAACAATGGAGAAGTTATGAGAACTTCTCATTTATTTTTACGTAACTAACGTCACAAAGCAACAATAATGCCAGCCAGAATGAAAGCAAATAGAATTTTCAATGACGCAAGTGTCGAACGGTTTTATTTAGTCAGATTAATCCGTATGATGAGCCCGAGTGACGCTGTTGACCTGGGTCGCCCCTGTCACAGCCTATTTGAATTTCAGGTGGTTCACCGATACGTTTTCACAGTGGTGTAATTTTGTCTAAAATAATGTAATTTAGACCTTCAGAAGAAAGTTAAATATCTGGGAAGCATTCTCTCATCATCTGGATACTCAGAAAAAGATATCCGTGTTAGGATAGAAATGGCAAAGAGTGTATTTAATAAACTGAAAAAAATACTCATAGGAGGATTAAAACTGGAGTTAAAGAAAAGATTGGTTAAAACCTGGTTTGGAGTGTGGCCATGTGTGGAGCAGAAACTTGGACCATGAAAAAGGCTGATGCTACAAGGCTGAATGCATGTGAAATGTGGGTCTGGAGAAGATTGGTGAAGGTGAAATGGACGAATAAGAAAACCAATGCGGAGGTCCTTCATCATGTAAAGGAAAAAAAGAGTTTGTTATCGGAAATCAGGAAAGAAAAAGGAGGTGGATTGGTCATATTCTGAGACATGAGAATATGCTGCGCGCTGTGCTGGAAGGCAGAATGAAGGATGAAGGGAGTGAGACCTGCCTTAAGGCAGATTACCTTTGATGATGAGTGAAACGCATATGTACGTGTTCAGTGGTTTGGAAAATTGTTGACTGTGCATTAATATTATTGCTTCTCCTTTTACTCGCAATTTCTGGGCGGCTCCGACGGATCTGAAGTAGTAAACAACCAGTTTGTCTGTCGATGTAAATGATCCATCAACAATAAACAGTTTTTATTCATGTCATTAAGAGCGAAACTCAGAGATATGGTCTTTTGGTCTTTAATGAGGTTGAGGTCAGCGCTTTTAGGTCGTTCTGCTCTAAGTATTAGTCACCACAGTAAAATACTGTAAGTGGCAAGATTTTTACTGACTTTTGTAGGATTAAATGAGTAGCAGATTTATAGTTACGTTTATATCCAGGGAAAATCGTTGCAAAACAGGGTTGCAGCCCTGTACCTTTTTATAAACAATGCCTTTTTTGTAAACATTCCATCATCAGTTTTGCCTCATTTGATCCTAGTTACCTCATGCTTTGTAGTCTGCAAAGTACTACATGAGTGTGTCTGTTACGATTAAAACTTTGAAAAACTTAAGAAAAGAGACAGTAAAAAGCGTAGAGAATGGCATATAATTCTGACCTAAAGGACGACGAGATTTTATTGATTGTAATGATTCCATATCGTTTGCTGATTTGTTCGGTGTAAATACCGCAACCGGGTTTTGTTGCTGTCGTTGACTCATGAGTGTACATATGTACATATCATATTATCTGTATTCTTCATGCACCTATGACTGCATGAGAGGTGTACATCACTGCAGGAATCAGTAGGCCTACCACGAATGAAGGCCATGACATACAGGTCAACATTGGGCTCGAGCAAGGACCAGGAAGGAAACGTCGGAATTTTCCGGACACTGAAATGAAAGGTGAGAACAATTTCTTGTTTATTCATCATTGCTGTTTCAGGAAAAAGTTCTTGCCAGCAGTCGATGATCAGTGTAAAACCAGGGTGAAATTCTGAACATATAAGCGTCTTACAAACGGTCAAGGTAGATTTTCCTTCTCTTCGAGAGATACCTAACGCCCCCGCCGGCCACTGTGGCCACTATAGTGGCCGGCACATTTTTGGCCATAGCCCACCAGCTGCTACAGCTAGAGAGCTGTTCAAACCACCCATGGATTCTGCAAGTCTTCTAGCTTTGATTAAAAATAAATATTTGATTTGGGTGTGGGGTTTTCTCTTGGTGACGGCACAAAGAGGGCATGTATTTAAATATTTAACCAACTTTACCAGGCCCTGGGCGCCAATCCAAAGAACCATTTTTTGGCTCAAAATTTTCGTCGAAACTAGACGATCATCCGCGTCTATAGAGCCCTTTATTGACCTTCTAGAATGTCCATAACCAGAATTATGGCCCAAAAACCCCATTTTGCACAAAAATCCAAAAATGGCAGAAAAAGCCTGAGTCTTCCACTAACGGCTTTCTCAGATAGTGATAAATCACCAGCAGCTAATGCTAGAGAGCTATTCAAACCTTCGAAACACTCGTGAAGTCTTGTAGTTTGGGCTGAAAAAAACATGTTTGAGGTTTGTGTTGGAGGATTTTGGTGGATGTCGTCAGGGTTGAGGTATGTTTTGCTTTTTTTTGGTTTTCTTTTATGACGTCATCGCCCAGACAATGAGCCGAAATTGTGGCTCAAAGTTTGTTTGGACCCTAGGCTGTAATATGAGTCTTTAGAGCCCTAGATCGACTTCCTGGCGTTTCTGGTGCCAAAGTTATGGCCGAAAGACCCCAAATCTTGTAGGAATTCCCTAGGGAATTAGTGGGGATTCCCCTAATTAATTTCTGCTTATTGTGCCTTAACTTTTGAACCAGAAATGCTAGAGAGTCCATCAAACCCTCAAAAGTCTCATATTGTAGCCTAGAACCCCAAAAAACTTTGAGCCAGAAAATCGGCTCGACTGGTCGACTCCCAGATGATGATGACTTCATCCAAATGTAAGCAAATATGCATAAACATCCTCTCATTATGTAAACAACAAAAAACCCGAGATTTCAAGTTTAAACTTTTTTTTCAGTCTAAACTACAAGTCTTCACGAGTCTTTAGAGGGCTTGAACAGCTCTCTCACCTATTCTGGTGGCGAGTTATGGCCATATGCAAAATGGGTGTTATTAACCCCAGGTTAGAGTTTGTAGGGGTAGAAATTTTGACCACTTTTTGTTTTTTGTGCCATAAATTTGGCTCCAGATATGCTAGAAAGCCAATCAACGGCTCTAAAGACTCGGATGATAGTCTAATTTCCAAAAAAACTTGAGCCAAAAAATTGGCTCATTGGATTGGCGCCTAGGACCGGATAAAGTAGGCCATAGAAACGCTAAAACACCCCCAGTTGTGATGTCTCCCAGGGGTGTCCCAAGACCCCAAAAAAATTTTTTTTCAGTCCGAACTAAAAGACCTGCTGAATCCGTAGATGGTTAGAACACCTCTCTAACTCTAGCAGCTGGCGAGTTATGGCCAAAAGAGTACCAGCCACTGTAGTGGCCGGCGCGGGCGTTAAAAGGTGAGTTGGAGAATGTTTCATGTTTTCTGACATTTGTCGAAAACGCGCTGTATATGAAAGTAGTACAAGCCATTACTTTTGAAAGATTACACCCTAAGTAGTTATCATTTTTTCACAGTGATATCGTGCCACTTTTGAAAAGTAATTTTTTTTTGTTAAACGAACAGCAGCGGATTTGGAAGTAGATTTTAAAGTCAGACTCAGTGCTCCACTATTCGAGTTGTTTGACATCCTAGAGCCAGAAGTCATCAGCGTACAGCGCTGAGAAAGATGAAATTCAACAGAGCAGGACTGAGATTTCTCCTATCTGGGTTTCCGTTTTCGGAAAACAAACTATTGAAAGTCTTGATCGTACTCGAACCTGAAATGAGCGGTTTGACAAATGCTCGGATAAAGCTGAACATATTCCCTTTGGTGCCGTGCTCTTTAAGTCCAGCGCGCGCCAAAATTATGGCGCAAGATAGCAGAAAATACTTTCGACCACAACGTGCCAGACGATTAAGCTAGAGAGTTGTCCAAACCCTCAAAAGATCCGGTAAGACTTCTACTTTCGATTAAAACAAATTAGAAAGTTTTGGATTTGAGGTTTTTGTAGGTGACGTCATAAATAGGGGTACGAGATTTCGTTTTGTTTCAGATTGGAAATGCGATGCGATCAAGGATTTCCAGAAAATCGTGTTTAAACGTTTTCCAGGGAGTGGAGAGCGTAGCGTTGGAAGTTTGTAAAACTGCAAAATGTCTGTCAAGGAGATTGTTTGAGTTTCAAGAATGGTCAGTCAAGAGCTCGCTCGAAGGATTTTAAAAACAATGATATCTTTGACGAATCGTGTATGTCCCATGCCGAGAAAAGCACGTTTTTGATTTCAATAGCAACGTCGCACTTCTTTTGTCAACCACGGAACACGCATTTTTATCCACGGATTTGTTTTGGGATCGACTGAGAGGCGACGTCAAACTTGTTTCGAAAAGTTGTTAGGAATGCTGCAAAGTGACCAAAAAAGCTTTCAAAGTAGTAGCGAAGTTCACTGAAAATCGGCCAATTTGCAATTTGAGAATTCCTGTTTGGACGAGCAATCATCTGCTCTGGAGAGCAGCCACTGACATCGGTAAAAATTATTGAACCATTGTGCTTTTGCACACGCATTCAGTTCACGACAATACCTTAATCAACAAAATGCCGCAAAGTGAAGATAATGCGGTGCTAAGAGACCATGTAAAAATGGCAAATGTCACCCGTTTCCACTTTGACCACTCAAAACTTTACAAAGAACGAAATGTGGTTTAGGTTTGACATTCCGCTGAAATCCTAATTTCCCAAAGTCTTTTATTTGTGTGTGTTGTTGCAAAACAATCGTTCTTTATCAAAATTACAGACTTTCCCAATCACAATACTGTGATGACCTCAACTAAAATCTTAAAAATGAAATAATTCAGACGATGATTTTATCTTATGCATTTTATCTTATGCATACTATATACTGAAATCTTAACTCACGACGATGAAAGTACTTTTGATTTTACCGATTTTTTTTATCAAAGCGCTGAGACGTTGAAGTGTTTGTTACTCAAAGTGATTACTTGTGCTGCAACTTAGTGCGGAAACAGTAGCGCAGCCAGCGCAAAATTTTGGGCAAGGCCAAATAGTTTGACTTTAAGCGAGCAACAGTATTTTGTGTGGGACACCGCCTAGCAAATCACAAAACGACAAGATACGCTAGAGTTTTTGGGGTCATGGCCCCTTTGGCCCCCTTGGATACGCCTATGGACGGAAACCCCATAACCAAAAATAGACAAAGTTTGGTTAACGTTAAAACAATATATATATCCCAGTGTGTAACGTCGCCTTTTGAAAAAAGCAGCGTTTGATCACCTATTCACAAGCCTGAAAAACAACTCTTAAGATCCACCAATATTCTTTACCAATCTTGGCAAATAAAATTACATGAAGATTTACAGCGCTTGGAGGAAACCCTGGTGATAAAGTTGCTCGATTCAAAATCAAATAACTCAAAGAGTTTGCGATTAATTAACGTCACCTTTTCAGGATGACGCATAAATGTTATAACAGCATTCTTGTAAGATTTTGTTGCAAAAACACCAGTTAAAAAAGTTATGGTTCATTACATACAACTTCTCAACTCTGCTGAATAGGACAAAGTTTTGTAACCTACGCTCTTGAGTAGTTGCGATCCAACTGCACGTGCAGTAACTCCGAGAGTTTTTGTCAGAATTACTTCAAATGTTCAAGGATTATGCCCATAGGTTTGAAGAACATATTTCGAAATTATCTTTGCAAAAATATGAGTACAAAAAAAGTTATCCTGTTATACACAATAACTGTCAGGACCTGAGTGTTTTGCCAAAAGTGTTGTAGCTTAGTAAAATGTTGCTGGATACCAAACTGCATAACTTAATAAGTTCTTGCTAATATTACTTGATATTTTCCAGGGTTATGCGGGTAGGTATGGAGAACAATATTGTAAATTTTCATTCCAAACAAATCAGTACGAAAAACGTTGTTGTGTTTTACGAAACAAGTGATAGCACCTAACTTTTTTTGAAAAAGTCTTGCAGCCTAGGCCTAGCAAGATGGTTTGATGCAAAACTTTATAATTGAAAACGTTTTTAGTCAATTCGCATGAAATGTTCAGGATTAATGTTTCTGGGTATGAAGAACATTTGTGGAAATTTTCGTTGGAAAACGAGTACGGAAAAAGTTACCGCGTTGTGATTTTCACCGGTGGACAAATCGCAAAGTGGATGACATATACTGTGTATATAGCCTACATATGTGTCATTGCTGAACCGGCGCATTTGAACCAATGACATATACAGTATATATGTCAATCCGCACCGAAGGTGTGAACAAACACGTTAGCATGAGTATTGTTTGCCAAGCCTTGCACCTTCATTGCAAGGTAGAACTTTTCAATCATCGTAGTGCTGTGGTCAGTGGGGTAATTGACGGGGGTGGAGGGGCAAGGGGCGAGCCACCCCCCTGGCAAGCTAAATATAAAAACTGGGCCCCCTTTAGTTGACATTTTGATACTTAGTATTGTTTAGGTTGTTGTGATTTTGCGTTTTTCGGGATGTTTTTGCTTTTTTATCTAGTATAGACAGCCACGACATCCAGATTCACTATCTTTTCTTAACGTTTATTTGAGTGTTGGCTTGTGGCCGTTCTACAGTGACCAGTAGGCCCCCTTCAGCTTAGCTATTCCCCCCTGGCCAAACCTCTAGTTACGCCACTGGTTGTGGTTATGTTTGCTTTGCGCGCATTATCTCATGTTTCAAATGCATGTTGGCGTTGCTTTTCATCGTCTGCTTTGTGCGAAAACATAATGAAGAAAACAGTCATGCAGAGAGCATTGTTTCATGGGAAGCCAAGGACGTGGATTGACGTCTTCCATTTTTCAAAAGAAAAATTCATTTATCCCCGCTGCGCATTTGTCACACTTACTGAAAAATCGCAAAAGGGTAAATAACGCTAGCGGTGTCATTCATCGACTAGCGGGCCGAGTGATCGGGATAGTCAAGTGTGTCACGTTTTCAAAATTTTATCCACTATTGAAAACGGGAGTACAGTATGTTTTTCCAACCTTTGAAGTAAAACATTCCATTTCTTATTAAACAAGTCTTGACTGCTAGCATAAAAATGATGGCTCACCCATTCAAAGATACTTTTTCGTGAAATGGAGAAAAGTTCTCCACATGAGTTGAATTGAGTTTATTTTGTGGTAATTGGGAATTTATAACACGAAAGAGAGACAATACCGTGTTTTCCCGATAATAAGACAGAGCTTAATTATATTAATTTTCACTCCGAAATTTACACTAGGGCTTATTTTCGGGGGATGTCTTACTTTTAATATATCAAAAAATGAAGTTACAAAGTAAAAATTAAGAGATTTCTAAATAAACAGAAATTGCGTAAAACTGTCTACATTTACTTATCATTAACATGTTTCTTATTCAGAAACTCGTAAACAACGATTTATTCAAAAACAATCATATCATCATCCTCTGGAATGTCCTGCAGGTCATCGGTATCCAAAATTCCAGCGGAGTTTTCGCTTAACTCAATTTCCCACCAGTCAACTAGGGCTTATTTTAAGAGTAAGGCTTATATTAAAATCATCCTCAAAAATCACGCTAGGTCTTATTATCGGGGAAACACGGTAGCAATTGCAAAAACGCCAGGGGACCGAAAAAAACGGAAGGTTATCGAATCGTTGCCGCTTGACTTGTGGATGAGCTCTATCGCAAGCCAAGTTTAGATCGACGTGGCGTACACGTGGCAAGCAGCTGAGCAATTGCAATTCATTCTCTTTTTCCAAATGCGGAATACGAGCAAATGACGTTGACAAACGATAAAAAGCATTCTAGATATTTGAAGGTAGTGCTTCACTAGCTAGCTTTAGAGTTCACAAAAGACATTGCCTTTTTTTCAGTTGACACAACCTCGTTGAAGATTAATGGAAATCTGAAAATTTGAAATTGTAGCTCGCAAGGAAAGCAACCATCTTTCGATTCTGTGAAAGGATCTCAAATCGTGATATTTCATTAAATGTGATTCATCCAAAATCTGAAACATTGAGATGTTTTGAGTAATATAGGTTAGGAATTCTTTTTGCATAGGGCTGTAAACTGCATTTTGTCTGGTTAACTTAAAACAATTGACATGGTAAATTTTTTTGAAAGATTGCTTCAAGGCCGTCGGAAAAAAACAGCGAAGTGATTTGAGAAAACCATTTGCTCATCAAATATTGTACAAAAGAACGTAACTATGCGAGTTGTGAATTTGAGTGTATCCACTTTGAAGAAAACACTAACCTTGTAGCGGATTTAGCAGATGAAAATTTGTCCTTCGTAATGATAATCACCTAATGCCAACTTTGAATGCTGCAAGCTTCAGTAGTACTCTGTTCTGAGGCAGTTTCAACTGAGTTTGTCTTGTCATATTCCACTCGAAAGTGCTCCATTAGAGAATAACGGTAAGGCATAACGTAATTCATTACAGCCTGGGACAAAAGTTTAGGGACACTTCGCATTTTGCTATAATTTTTTGTGCAAACTGCCACAACTTTTGTTTCACCCAATCCTTTCACATAATGTTTGTATTTCATAGTTTATTAGTTACTTAACACAGTTAAAAACGTAACAAGTTTACATAGATTTGAAAAATTACGTTTGCACTTGATATTTTGTGTGGCCACCCTTGTTTTTGATGACTTCTTACAAGCGACGTGGCATGCTGTCTATCAGTTTGCAGCAATAATCTGGAGTGATGTCTCTAACCCAAACTTTTTTAATTGCTGTTTAAAATGCATCAATGCTTGAAGGATGCTTTTCTGAAACTTTCGTCTTCATAAAATTCCGCAAGTTTTCTATAGGATTCAAATCTGGACTGTTTCCTGGCCGCTCCAACCTTTGGATACGTTTTTGCTCCAGGAAATTCTTCATTACCTTGCTTCGATGACACGGAGCACCATCATGCAAGAAAATATCGCAGTTATGGACTCTCATGTGGAGCTAAAGCTTGCTCTTCAACAAATTAACATATTTTTCACCATTCATGGTGGTTCCCGGTGCCAAAAAGTGAAGTCCAGCTGTGCCCCTGAAGGGCATGGCTTCCCATATCATTTAACTAGGGGGATGTTCACTGTCGGGGTAGTGTACTTTTCCTCGTAGCGTGTTGCAACAAGCCTCCAAACCCGATATCTTTGAACAGAAAACTGCTGTGCAGTAGACTCCTCCGAAAAAAGTACCTTTTCCACATCTCCGTGTCCCAGCTGGCATGTCTCTTGGCGAAATCATGACGTTTTTCCTTCATCGCTTGAGCCAAGCGTGGTTTTCGGGCCGGCTTGCAAGATTTGAGGTCAAAATCCAGAAACAACCTGCGTTGAATGGCTTTGACACTGACGGTTGTGCCTGTTTCCATTAATTTAGCCTGAATTTTTTTGAAAGAACTCATTGGAGAGCGAATAACTACCTTACGCATGACACGGTCTTCTCTGCAGCTGGAAATCCTTGGTCTGCCAGATATTTTTCTGTCCTTGAAAGTGCCCTCATTGTGATATTTCTTGATTGCATTGTGCACAGCTGTTTTGCTAACCTTCACCGTCTTCACGATTTGATGTTCAGAAAAGTTTAACTTGCTAGGTTACAATTTGAGCCCGTTTCTCAGTGCTGAGTGATGTTTTTTGGCCCATTTTTAGCACTTATGAATTTACCTGATTTTGACTAAAATGCGTCCATGCTAGCACCTTTTTGAACTGGAAATGAAAAGACATTGCAATACAGAGAATGTACAAGAACAAAATTGCACAATTATGCAATATGACACAACTGTGCTGATTACTCATCGAGTTATGAGCATATAAAGCTGCATCTTTCGGTTTTGTGCAAGTGTCCTTAAACTTTTGTCCCAGGGTGTACTTGACGTCAGTGATGTGGTCAGGCGCGGATTTACCATTAGGCTGAAAAGGCTTCAGCCTAGGGCCCCCGATTTTGGGGGGCCCCAAAATTTTGGAAGTGAGGGCAATTTCCAGCACTTTTGTAATCAATTATGTTTGTGTTTTTTTGGTTCAACGCACGTTGTTTTACTTTGCCGCTTAGAAAAGGTCTCTCTGTGGAAGAATGAGCACGAAGGATTGAAGGGAAGGACCATGAGCATTCCATTTTTATGGCGTTGAGGATTGGTCATTGTTACGTATAATTTGTGGAACAAAACGCCTGAATCCATTTTTCAGTTACACTAGGCCAGTGAGGTACTCAATATATATGCAATGGATGTGCGGTCAGATAACTTCGCCGCTGCCTTTTTCGTTAGTTTCATTGTGACAACTCAATCTTTCAGTAATGAAATTAATTAGAGATTTCAGCCATTATTAAAACCTTTCCCCTAAAGCAGTACAAAAACCGTATTTTTTAATTATTGCAGGTTGCTTCAGCTTGGTAGTTTTCTAAAGTTTTTGCTGCGATTGCAAATGCCAATGTTTTGAAAAGCACTACACTAAGATGCCCAGAAACGTTTAAAGTGCTTGGTCTTAATTTCACGCTTTTAACTATAGCTGTTCTAACTCAGCCAACACGAAAAATTGTTACACAGATCTAGATGATCTGATGAACGTCTTTTGTGGAACAGATATTTTTGTCAAAATTAGCCAGCACTCATTTATCTCCACGAAGACACTGCGCAGATCTCATCACATTCATGTTTGCGATTTGCAGCAGTTGCCTGCTGCGTTGCTACCATGGTACAAGCACGCCACGACAGCAAGCACCTCCTTCCTCTGCATATAGCTTTGTTCGTCCGTATGACTATGATGTCGTTATCGATAGAAGCAATTAAAGTTTAGTGCAAATTTGTTCTTTTGAAAATACCTCACGCACTCTGTGCGTCTTGTTGAATGGCATAGGTAGCATGCCAGCGCTGAATAAAAATTTACGAAATTCGATGCACTAATCCAATTCTATGCACCTCTCGATCTTTTTGTTTCTTTAAAATGTTACTCTTTTGGTTGGAGTGGTCATAGCAGGGACCGAGTTTATGGAGGGACGAGGGAGACATGTCCCCCCCAACTTTTGGACAGGGGGGACATAATATCTTTTGCCCCCCCCAATATTTTGTGATAAAAAGTACCGGTAATGTATTTGTGCAAATTTCATGGTGACATTACTGTTGGAAACATTTCCCCAGCATAAAATCAGGGAATAAATGAGAAAAATGAGCATTAGCACTGGATTATCTGTAGACACAGTGTGCAGATTTCCTATGTAAACTGAATTCTCACGATTGTTAAAAATTGTATTATTTAATTTAAATTACCGAATCGGTGTGCACACGAAATTCGCTCAATTAAGAATTCCTGCGCTGGACTGTAGCCTGCAATCGGAATACGGTTGCCACCAGGCGCGTAGCTATGGGGACAACGGGGCAAGGCCACCCCCAATTCTAATGCTTTCAGGCTAATAAAATATTTGAAGTATAAGCCAAAGAAATACTTCAGTGCAAATCAACGAAACTGCCTCAAGGAACCTATCCTACTTCAGCTTTTAGTCGAACACAAACTTGTATCTGACGTTTTGTAATCATAATAATCAATGACCGCAAGTAAAAACAATTGGAGTAACGCTTTTCGCAGCTGGTTTTGGCGCACCAACTTGCTGTATTCCACCTAAAGGTTATGTAAGCTTCATTTCAAGACCATGGCAAATTCCTCTTTGATAACCGTGGGTGTTACAAATATAACCTATCCTTGTTTCCAGTGTCAGCGTAGCCTTAAATTAATATCGTAGATTTTGTTTTTGCACAGTTCAAAAACTACATGCGTGAGTATGGCGGTGGTATACATTTTATATGTCTTGAAGCTCAAACTTTGGCTAAGAAGCGATTCAGTTTCAAAGTCTTCTTCACTGCTCCATAGTAACTGTTTAGCAACAATAGCATTCATTCTAGATATTTATTTGTGATGACATGTATTGTGACGGTTCAATCACAATTATGTGGAGCCTTAACGTTTTCATCAATGATTTCCCTTTACCTTGCCGGCAGTAAAAAATCAATATTTTCAAGATATTAGACTCCGATGTGCTGTTCTTAAGTTCAGTGTTTCAACTTTCATCTGATGTTAGTTGCCACCCTATCCTACAGTAAATTATTTGAAATAATTAACTGCAACGAGAAAAGTCAGCAGCAAAATCTAATGTAAGTAGCAAAATGCTTTTCGTTTTGCAAGGGCTGAGGGAATTGACACTGCCATTACTTTCAGATACTTAGATAACTTGCACAGCGGTGCGTAATAAAATTTAGGGGAAAGCACTCAGAAAGGGGCTCCAAAACATCGCTATTGTGAAAGGTAGATGTGGAATTACGTAGATAAAAGAGTTAAATTTGTTTCACATTTCAATTTATGAACTGAATTCAAGAGCATAAGACACATATGAAAGGAATAAAATTTTGTAAAGTTTTGCTGCTTCACAGTTAAAAGCTGCCTCCTGTGGCACATTTTCCCAGAATTTTTGCTTTATTTTGAAAAACATATGACTTGCTTCAGAGCTTCTTTAAATGTGGCTCTAAGAGTGGTACATAACCTTTTAACTAAACAGTGGTGCAAAACTCTCAAGCGGTAGCACGTTATCTCTGAAAAAGAGGGGTCCGAGGCAACTGCCTCGTCATCCTTCCCTAATATCTATCCTTGAGCTTGCAATGTGTCTTGCTGGCAAAGCGCATGTGACTGAAATGAAACTAAATTTGAATTTTTTCCCATTAGCGCTTCAAATTCCGCAGACAAGTTATTGTATTTTCAAGAAGCCCGTGATTTGTACAAATTAATTACGTGCAGTGCTAAACTATCTTTACCTGAAGCTGAGCGTGGTCAATAAGTTTTGTAATATTGGATTTTCTATTGTGTTTACAGTTTAATTCCATCTTATATTTCAATGAAGTCACTTAAATTTAGCAAAGTCTCATCAAACAATTTAAATGAAGTAAGTTTAAAGTAGCTACAAAGGTTTTACGGAATAGGTTGAACATAGCCAAAAGATCTTACGGATTATCAAAAATCCAAACATTTTTCAAACGCGGTGAAAGACTATAGCGTATACGGTTATCAACTGCAGACGTGAATTAATTGCTCAAAAATTAGATGACAACGGGATCCACTTCTTATATCCGCGATAGTTTTGTAGAAGATCTACTTCGGATGTCAGTGCCTCAGAGCAAAGTCGCTGTTCGACTTCTGTTGAACGTGCTGTGTTGGTGTATATCAGAAGCGTGTAAATACAGTATAAGAAGCGCAATCGTAATGGCGGCCGCGATGACTTCTTCCTCAAGTGCAACATTGGGCATTGAGAGGTTTACTAGCGCTTTTGCAAGAAAGGTTTATGAGCAAATGGTGGCATTGATCCAAAGTAGAAGCTTGGAACTTTACTGTCAAAACTTTTAAAGCTTGTCAATTCAATTAAAGCAGACTTTTTATTTGTCGGCTTAAATCTGAACACAATTGTTCAGGAGCAAACGCCAGAAACATGCAGGTTTCATGGATGATGCTTTGAAAACAAAGAGCATTAAAAATATTCAAATGTTAAAACTTGGTTGTTGTTTTCCCCAGCCCGAACAAAATATCTGGCTACGCGCCTGGTTGCACTGCTGGTATTTACCAAAAGATCTTGTGGTTTGTTTTTGATTTGATTTATGTGGTGATTATTAGTAGCAGATTTATCGAAACTGACCAAATTTGAATTGATTATCACAATTTTTGAGCATAATTGCGTCTATTTAAACAAACGCAGAGTTGACATCGTTTCGTTCAAAGTAACAACGGCGCAAATGCATGACCGCCCACGCAATCGAACGCAACCGGAAGTCGTTGACGTGCATGACGCAGCGTGGGAAAATCGCTGGCATCTGCACAAAACGTCAGGTAGGAAGGATTTGAAAATATAAAACAGTCTTGACTACTTGCCAAAGAGCTGGTATTGAATCTGGTACATGCGACCCGGGCGTTTGGCCCATCTCGCCATTGGGTCCTGGTGTTTTTGTCAGGAATTGTCTATACATCAACCATGGGCGTCGGAAGGGTGGTGCAAAGGGGGCCTTAGCCTCCCTGGAATTTAAAACTTCAGCGAAAAATGTTGTTTTCTTAGTTTCGAGTGGGAAAAAACAATTTTCACCACTTTTGGCAACCCCTAGAAAAACTTTTGGAAAAATCAACTAATGGCCTCATCCTGGAAAAAATCCTGACCCCTATGACCTCAACAGACTCATTG
>Ga0210059_1005444_pt1 | contig 20514 bp, 19 predicted proteins | sample Ectturendosymbi2_FD_188042 | JGI IMG/M metagenome (GOLD analysis project Ga0210059, IMG submission 188042) | Ecteinascidia turbinata endosymbiont from Florida, USA - Sample 2 (SPAdes) (version 2) | ecosystem: Host-associated > Tunicates > Ascidians > Unclassified | place: Key West, Florida...
CCTCTATAGTTACGTCACTGCACCTGATCAAAGCAAAGTTGTACTGCAGATAAGAGCTATGTGTAGGGCTATCAGCAGTATCCTACAATAAAAGCATAGTTGTTTCTTAGGTGACTGAGCAATACAGCAGTTTTGTCAGCGTTTGTATTGCGTAAAGTTCGACTGGTATTTTAGATGTGATTTTTTTTCCTTTTGAATTTTCTTCAGTAAAGTCATTCAGAAATCAGATCGCTAATGAGTACTTGCGTAAGTTTGTACTGCTTCAATGCTAAGCAAATCAGAGAAGATCTTAATGAGCTTGAATAGCAAGCAAAAGTCACATTGCTAACTGACAACCACAGAACTCTTCCCCAAAGAAAGAAAGAATAGGGAAACAGCTAGAAAATGACAAAACGCGCGTTTGGGTCTGATGCCTTAGAGTAGTAATTCTAAGTTTATGCAACCACGCGGAGCTTTATTCCTTAGATGGTTACTAACTGCTCAGGCGAAAGATCCTTTTCAAGATTCAAAAGAATTAAAAATGAATTGAACTGTCGCAATGTTCGAGGAGAGGTTGTCCACACCAAGCATTCGGTACATTAAAAGTGACAAACTTAGGCAAACAAATTATAATGAATGCTTGGATAATTTTGTTATGAAGAAGGCCAGGACAAAACCTTTATAACTGTTTCAGTCAACCATGGTATGATATTTTGTTTTTTGAAGGCCTTTTTGCAAGCACTTTCGCCAAATTTAGCTTAAATTGTCGACTGCTTAACCTCCCGTACACCATGCCGCGGGGCCCATTTCACAGCTGCAACTGGTAATAGCCAAAACATGATGACATCACCATATCAGTAGAGTATTCGAAAAACTATATAACTAATAACTATTTACACAAAAAAATCCTTAAGTTGGATTGTTTCCAAGCAAAAAAATAGGATTACGAGACTAACAACACATAAAGAAATATGAACGTAAAAAACTAACATCTTGCTGCATTATTTTCGTACAAACACAAGATTTGTATTGGGCGGGAGTTGGTATGGCCGAAGTCACCATTACTCAACTCCCTAGACCAGGGGTCGGGAACCTACGGTTTGCGATCCAGATGTGGCTCTTTTGATGACGGCATCTGGCTCGCTTGATATTTTCTTAACACGATTGTTACGAATGAAAATTTTTCTGTAATTGTCCATCTACCAGGCTACTAAGCCATCAGCAACACCATGCAGCACCAGAAGCCGCATTAACAGTAAGAAGCATGTTATTAAAGAGAAAATTCAGACATTTACCATTGTTTAAAATTGTTGATTTGCTTAAAAATGCACACGTTAGTTAGTAAGTTAGTTGCATTAAGTGTTGAAAAATATTATATGGCTCTCACGGAAATACAATTAACAATGTGTATGTTTCATGGCTCCCTTAGCCAAAAAGGTTCCCGATCCCTGCCCCAAACGTTTAACAGCCAAACAAAATTTTTCAAAATGAATGACAGGAAACCGAAACGTAAACAAAAAAGAAGATATTAACGACGGAGAAATGCAGCTAGCAAGCGTGACTAGGAAGAAAATCATTGACAATAAATCTACATTGAGACAATTGACCGGTATATTTGACGACAACAACTGTAGTCCTGATCATTTTGCGAAAAAGAAATTCTTTTCGCGCATATGTCAATAGACAAAAAACGTAGTAGGCTACACCAGTCCTAAGCCAAACAAATCCTGCAGCATAAAGACAGCTCGCATATTCAACAAAAACATTACCAGAAACCAGGCGCGTAGCCAGAAATTTTGATAGGGGGGGGCAAACAAGAACCAAGTCTCCAACATTTCAATATATAATGTCCTTTGTTTTTGAAGCACCATCCATAAAATGTGCTTTTTTCTGGCACTGCTTTTTCTGAATAATTCTGTTCTGATTTAAACCGGCAAATAGAAAGTTTGCTTTCATTGAATTAACATGTTTTAAAAGTTTGTTTTTAGTCAATTTCCAAGTTTCTACTTTGAACTAAAGCCACCATTTTCTCCTAAAACTTCCCTACGAAGCGTTTGTGAAAATCTCGATGCTACATACGTGCATGATAGCGCTTTTAATATTTACACGCTTCTGATGTACACCACCATACGTTCAATCGAAGCCGAGTAGCGACTTTGCTCTAAGACACGGACTCCCGAAATATTAATCTAAAAAACTTGCGCGCATGTAGACAAAGACGTGGATTTTGTCTATATCTTGAGCGACTGGTTGACGTATGCAACTGATAACGTAAACGCTAGAGTTCGTCAACGCGTTAAAAATGTTCGGATTTTATGACATTAAAACGCTATGAAATGCGACTGTGGTAGCATTTTTGTGCGCTACTTGCACTAAGCCTGCTTACCATAAATGATTCTAAGGTATTTATCTATCTAGCTTTCCAGAGTTAGCAATAAAATTCACAAATATTATAAAGACAATTTTTTTAATTGGAGAAAGTTATACATCCCCCCTCAACAAACCTGCATATGTTTGACCCACTCAGTCTACGCAAAGTGCGAAAACGGTTGTGTATTTGTGAAAACAAAGCCACAATCGATTATTATCACGGCTCTGCAATGAAATAGGCCTACTTGTCGCTGCAGCTCAACACAACGGTTGGTTTGTTTAATTTGCCCAGTGGTTGCCAAAGTATGAATCAAAACCGAAAGAAGGGTGGAGAAGGGTCAAAAAATGGATCACGCAGAGGCGATCCAAACCGGAGTTTTAGATTTTCAGTGTTACCACTGCTTGTCTGCCCGTAGCGTAGATACGTGCGAAAAGAGTAGATTGCTGACATTAAAAACGAATTTAGCAACTTGCTGCCAAAAGTCATCACACAACCAGTATTTTTTTCATACGATGTTTGAGGCTTGGGTCACGACTTGTTCACCAAAGTCAGATTTAGGTCGTGCTATAAAAGTTTGAAAACTAAGCGGTTGAAGTCTTTCTTCAAAACCATCAGTGTTTGAATAACAAAATCCAACTGACTAGGAAAAAATTCAAATTAGTTTCACATTGAAGTATGTACTTTCCACGATGGGTGTAAGCAAGGAATCGATCAGCAAATTTTTAATAGGAAATTGATTTCACGTAAAATTACGCATCCTCAGTCTTGAAAATTGCAAGCAAAGCTTACGGGTGAAAAGTTGGTGATTGAATCGTCACAGTAGATCTGCATGCCATTACAACTAAATGTCTAGAATAAAGGCTATAGTTGCAAAACAGTGTCTATGGCCTACTATAATTGCGTAATAAAAAAGACTGAAACTGAATTGCTTCCCAGGCAAGGCGTAAGCTTCCAGGCATATAAAATGTATATCACCGCGATATTCACGCAGTTAGTTGCAAAACTGTACAGACACAAAACTCTACGATGCTCATTTAACGCTACTGCTGATGGTGCAGTCAAGGACAAAATATACAGTATTTGTAGCATACCAGAGTTATCAGAGAGGATTTTTTGCGATGGTCTTGAAATGAAGTTTACATCACCATTAGGTGGGATACAGCAATCTGGTGCGCCAGAAACAGCTGCGACAAGCGTTACTCCTTATTTTACTTTCGGTTAGTGATAACAAGCGCGGATATACAAGTCTGTATTTCATTATCCTCAACTTCCGCACGGAGCTTAACCTCAGCCTTGGCATGAATTCTCTAGCATTTGCACCATACACAATGTTTGCTAATTATGTGGCAATTGGTACACCATACTGCTTTGATCAGGTTCAACTAAAAGTTAGTTTTTTTATGCAGTTTCGTTGATTTGCACTGACGCATTTCTTTGGCTTGCACATCAAAAGCTTGATTCACCTGAAAATTGTTAGTGCTACTTTCGGAATTGGGAGGGCAATTTCCCCCCCCCCCTGTCTACACGCCTGCCAGAAACGCATTCTGCCAAGCAAAGGCCGAACAGTCACATCAGCACACAGACAGCAGGCGCATTCAGCCAGAGTATGAAAAATATCGCATGAGAAACACACTCCGCTCTGCTGGCCAAAGTTTCAGCCAGCCAATGCTGCATGTACCAGCACAACGCATAACCGTCACCTCAATCCTGACGCTAACACTCCGATGATATTATTTCGTTGTTACTCAAGCCAAACTTGTCGAGCCTTTGACGAAGCAAAATCAGAGATTATATCTCCAAAATCAAGCTTTTCGATAGATTCACTTTCGATTGAAAGAATTGCCAGAGCGGATAACCGACTTTCCCGCCCATAGTAGAGTGCAAATAGGATTTTGTTAATTTGAGCTGAGGGAAACTCATCTCGCAACTGGCAACTGAAACACCAATGGTAAGATAAAGTTTTAAGACACAAACATGAGCAGGGAGTCGAGTCAAGTAGACGACAACATGTTAACCATTGTGAAACGTCAATCGCAGTAGCACTGCATTCAAAAGTGGTACTGCTGCTACGTACGAGTGGTTTAGATCTATCAATTTCCACAATCAATTCCGAAAAGTCAATTTCGTCTTCATACATGCTTTTAAGAGCATTCAAACAAGTCTCGTGGTTTTTGTTTTGCAAAAGCTCATATGGGTTGAAAAATGCAAACATATCATTCAACTGAGTAATTAAGTTGGATCAGCGCTCACATTTTCTCAGCAAAACCTACGTACATTAACGCCCTAAGATAAACAGCCTTTTAGTCACCTATACATTCTCCACCGGATGAGCTAAAGTATTAACTAACCAAGTAAGCAACTTCCCTTTCCTATCAATAAAGCACAGAACTATACCTTAACTACTGTAGAGCTTTCTGATTAACTGCGGCAACTAGTTGCTTTTCTGCTTTAAAATCCCTACTGCAACTGTAGTGGCTGGACGTTGACCAACCAACGATGCTGTAGCTTACTAGAGTAGACACGTTTCGAGTAGATTCCGGAAATAATGGACATTGTTAACGCAATAATATTGAGAGATAGGTAGCGACAAACCGGTGGTGAGCATAACATGGCTGGAACCATGGCGCTGGTAATATTGTCGGTGTCGCCCATATTTGCCAAAGAAGATTCTCATGGGGCGTGGGGCTTAGCTGATGAAATTAAGAAAGCTTAAATTTTTATAAAAATTAATAATTTACTCACCTCTCTTCAATTATCTCTTCTTACAATAGGCGACTAGATTTTGCCGCCCCCTGGAACGTGCCTCCCCTGCCTATAGCCAGAGTAGCCAGGGGGTTGCCACGCCACTGTGGGGAGGTCGATAGAATGGACATTGGAAAAAACATGGTCGTCGGTTTGATCTTCTGGGCCACTCGCAAGTCGCAGAAGCGGCCATACTCCGTTTGTGCAAACAGGAGCGGAAACGTCCAAAACTGGTGCTGAGGCGGTTAATCCGTCTAGTTGGGTGTCTCGGGTACAAATGGGTGTTTCGATTTGAGGCGCCGTGCATTCCCACTTGATGGACAGGTGAGCGCAGAGTGGAGCAGATGTCCAGGCTCCACGGGACCGCGTGCTAGAGACAGTGTGGCTCTTTGCGATGAAGCTCAGCAGATTGGATGCCTGCGACGATAGGAAGATTGTCCGCTGGTGTAGGACGCAGGCATCCAGGCACAGTTCGCCAAGGCATCGTTGATAACAGAGTCAATGAATCTGAGGCAGGTGTGAGCCCTGTGGCACCAGACAGGAGCACAGTGCTCTGGTGTTGAATTGACCAAGGCTAAAGTGGCTGATCGTAATGTTGTTGCTACAGCACTCCAGACGGAGCAAGCAAGCCGCCTCAAGAGTACGATGCGTGATGTCAACTTTTCGCGAAGTGACTCGAAGTGTTGGCGATGCGTGAGTTACCTGTCCAACGTTACTCCGAGGTATTTGGTTTCGGAGCAGAAGAGCAAGGTTTCATTATTGTGGTTGACTTTCAGGTCACGTTTAGCTTCCTTGTTGTTAAGATGGAAGACTGCCGACATTGCTTTTTTAGTATTGAGCTTTATCTTCCACGTCTGGGGTATTCACCTACGGTTGCCATGTCTTTGTTCAGCACCCTTTGCCAGGCCCGCAACCAGCTTGGGACACCAAGGGGGCAAAGAGTTTTCTGAGAGGTGCCCAAATTTTTTACACTATGTCCAATAGATTGGAACCATGTCGAAAACATTTTTCTATGGCACAGAACTATGTGCCATGCTGGGACAAAGAGTGCGAGACCCTCTATCGCTCCTTCATCCAAGCCCCGGTGGTGACTGACTCCGATAGAACCACCTCGTCCCTACTATCTCGGCTAGAACAGAAGAAGCAGGAGCAATTGGAGGAAGCTGTTAATTCCAGTGACTTCTCGCACTCTAGCGACAAGGCGTGGAGCACCATCAACAAACTTACTGGCAGGTCTGGACCCCCGTCTCGTCTGTGCCCCGTCTCGGCAAACTTCATCGCCTCGCAACTCGTGAAGAACGGGGCAAAAAGGACCGGGTGCCGCGAGTCCACCAGGCTCGCAAGCAGCTGTCCGACCTACGGAAGTTTCCAAAACTTGAGGGCCACAGTATCTCTGAACCCATTAGGCAGGAGGAGCTTCCTGAGCTCCCTTTTCCCCTCAGACGCTTGAAGCCAGGAAAGTCTCCGAGATTGGATTCCATCTTCCCGGAGTTTATACTCCACGCCGGGTCGGCTCTGAAATCTTGGTTTTGCGACTTCCTCACTTCCTGCATGCGCCAACTCAAAATTCCAAAGATCTGGAGAAGAGCACCAATAGTTTTAATCCTTAATCCAGAAAAGCCGCTGGGGACCCAAAGAGGAGCAGGCGGGCTTTCGACACGGGAGGTCGACCGTAGACCCGGTCACCCAGCTGACATAGGACATCGATGATAGCTTTTCGGCTAAAAAGAAGGCTGGAGCTGTGTTTGTCGACCTCACAGCAGCCTACAACGCTGTATGGCACCACGGCCTCACCTGAAAGCTGCTGCGATTGTTGCCTGATAGACACATGGTCCACACGATCATGGGGATGGTTGACAATGGCAGCTTTACCCTTAACACCGGAAACGGCAAAAGGAGCAGGTTACGACGCCTCAAGAACGGCGTCCCACACTGTCCTGGCGCCCCTTCTCTTCAACATCTACATCTCTGACCTTCCATCCACCGTCTCCAGAAAGTATGCATATACTGACGATTGAGGAACTTTTCAGAGTACCACGGCGACGTAAGCAAACCACCGATACATGAGACTTACACCGTTACTTTTGTTGAAGAACCTAATTCTCCTTCTTTAAATTTATGTGAAGATAAGTGGTATCACAGACTTGACGCACAAATTAATATTCAAAACATGATCCTCCCACGCGTAAGATAATCATTTTGTTTCCCTGCCGCTGAACGCTGATGAACTTCATTTTAACAGACCGTTTTGTTTCGCTTTTCGCGGCCAGTGTGCAGGTGTTTTTGTTCGCGACAGCTTTTGCATCGTGCCCGCAGAGACTTGGTTGCCGCAACGACCAAAATCACGTTGACTGATTCATAACGATTGTTGTTTCAAGTCGACTTCGGAAGCTTCGCTCTGCGAAGAGTTACTTTTATCAGAAAGCGACTTTTGCTTTGGTGTTAATCGTTAGCTGGCGTTGAGTTTTAGTAGTTTTTGTCATTTATGCAGTAAGTTTGATGCTTCAGCCTTTGCATGTAGTTTAGCAAGACGTTTTGGTTTTGTTTTATTTATCGCAGTTGGGTCTGCGCAGTTTTTTCTTGAGGTTGTTTACTTTCTCTGAACTTGTGTTGGCCTTTCTACGTTTCACACCTGTTAGCATTGCTTGCAGATGATAGGACTGACGATGCGTAGTGTTACGTGAAATCCATTTCCTATAAAAATTTGTGATTAATTTCTTGCTTCTTTCACTTGTGGAGTGAAGTTCTTAAGCTGCTATGTTAGAATAGCTATAAATCAACCAACCAAACATTGTGTCGATCTGCGGCGACAAGTGTTTCTTACGAGCCGTGGTGGTAACCGATTGTGGCTTCGTTTTCTCAACTATACAACTATATTCATACTTTGTATAGACTGAGTGAGTCAAACATGTGCAGGTTTGTTTAGACTTTAGACTTTAAAGGACATGTGTCACTATCCCCAAGGTACAATACTGTCTTTATCCTATTTGTGAATCATTTTTTCATCTCTATATATAGCTAAATACCTAATCGTTTTAGGGAAGCAAGCTTATAGTGTAGGCCTAAGCAGTGTACAAACATGCCACCGCAGTCGCATTTCATAGCGTTTAATGACAAAATCCAAATATTTTTGAAACGCGTGGAGAGACTCTACCGTTTACCTTTATCAGCTACGTACGTCAGTTAGTCGCTCAAGAATTGGTTGACAACAGGATCGACGTCCTATATGTAGAAGACTTGCTTCGGAAATCGGTATCATAGAGTGTTTACCCGCCTTCGATCGAACTTTTGTTGGTGTAGATCAGAAGCGTGTACATATAAAAATCGCAATCATAATGGCGGCCGCGATGACTTCTTGCTCAACTGCAACACTGGCTGAAAAAAGCATACAGGAGATCACTGCAGTTATAGCAACAAGGTTTTCAAAAGCGCTTTTGTAGGACAGTTTTACGAGCAAATGGTGGTTTTCATCAAAAATAAAAGCTTGGAACTTCACTAAAAACAAACTTTTAAACTGGTCAATTCAATGAAAACAAACGTGTTATTTTCCGGCTGAAATCTGAACACAATTGTTCAGGAAAAAAAATGACAGACAAATGCACGTTTTATGGATGATGCTTTAAAAACAAGGGACATCAAATATTCAAATGTTGAGACTTGGTTGTTGTTTGCCCCCCCTATCAAAATTTATGGCTACGCGCCGAGTGCTGCTTATTTTAATTGTGACGAAAGCCCATCGGAGAACGCAAGGGCGGGCTTCGACCAAGAGTAGCTTCTCTAGTTTGAAATATTGTAACTTCCATTTCAATTAATATCCTGTTTTCTTCTCTTCAAACGCAAGGAGTATAATAGTACTGCAAAATTACGTTTTACTTACATTCGGAACCCCATTTTCAACGGTCTGTGTGTTGAGTGACACACGGTGTCGTTTAATAATGCCATCGCTTTTTACGACTTGTAATTTCTTGCAGTTTGCGAAAAACATTTGTAGGGATGGATTCGCTGGATTGGGGAACCTAACTTTAGACGAATTCTGTTTTTGCAGATGTTACGATTACTCCTGCTACCATCATCATTGCATTTGCAATCTTGCAAATTTCTGTCTTAATCAAGAATTTGATTTCTGTTCATTTCAGAGCGTGCTGTTTGATATAATATGTTGTTGTAGATCCGCAATCATACGTTTAAAAACAGACTTGTTTTTAAAATGAATCTGAACATAGTTATTTGACAGTAATTGAACAAATGATATTTTCTTGGCCACTACCAACCTGATACTGACTGTACATGCTATGAGCAAAAGCCCTCAGCAAGAATTTGTGTTGCTCCTAATATTTTTATAACATAGAGATCTTTTGCTTATTTTCTTTCCGTTACCAGTAACATTTACTCGAGACTTCGAAACAATGTGCCTTATGATGACTAACAAATAGTTTTGAAACAAGCATAAAATTGAATTACTGTTAGGGCTGCCAGATGGCCAGTATTTCACCGGCCTGGCCAGTATTTTACTGCTAATTTAGCAGAGGCCGGTAAAAGGCCGGTATTTTGAAAATCAGTGCCTGAAGCCGGTATTTTGAAAATAAATAATTTGCCGTAACTTAAAAAAGAACTAACGCAGAATTTCTCAAACAACATTGACTCTAGTAGTGAATCTTGCCAGAACAGTTCTTTCAGCGAAGTTTATTTGCTGCTGTTGACGCAATCCTTGGTGCGATTTTCACGTCACACACTTTCGAAGTGTAATGAGTCAGCCAAAATACGGGCAAATGATTAATTGTTTCTTAACAAGACTGATTGTCTCTCTGTTTTCCCTGTGCCGCTTACGAATTAGGACACAGCTTAGATCTGGCACTGTTGACAAATCAAAATGGCCGGTGTGTTTACAAAACGCATCTGACAACCCTAAATACTGTAAGAAATCGAGCTTGTTCGCTTTTAGATTGAGTAAAAACAATAATAATGCTATTAAAACCCTGGGAAAGAAGAACAAGTTTACGGATTTTTTTTCCAAAAAAATGCAAATAACTGCAATTACACGTTTGTTAGCTAATTTTGGTGAAATAGAGACATAAAATAAGCACACCGCAACACGCCAAAGAACCAAAAAGAAAATAATCGACAGTCCGCTTTATGGCAGTAAATCCAAGGCCTCCTAAATAAACAATCCTTTCCCTAGGAGGCCTTGGCAAATCCCCTTTGAAATGTTTTACATAGCGAACGAAGAACTCGAAAACTGACGGCAGTGAAGCATTGGCAGGTCACGTGACTCAGAACGATACGTGCCGGCTGTGATGGCGTGTGACGTCACGGCTGATGCACTAAGGTGTGCGAAAGATTAGAAAGGAACAGAGGCGCCGACGGGATGTTTAGGTTTAAGCTCATGGTAAAGTTTATCGATTTGCGCTAATGAAAGAAAACGTTCATCGGGACGCACTGCTTTGACCGGCCTGATGTTTGCTCCTTCGGTAATAGTGTTTTCATAACTGAGCGATAGGCTTGATTCCGATTTCCTGCATATTTTTTTGCATTTGCATTTCATTACATTTCTAAATAATCGCCGTCAATTAAATGACAATGATTTTACGACCCAATTCCTTTTGTTAAGCTCGTTCAAAAAATTTTAGTTGGAAACTACGAGCTTATTATGGGTATTTGCGGGAAAATCTTTATAATTAATTTGCAGAATCTGTGAATGCTACGAATGCTGAGCATGTTGTGAATTAAATATGAATTTTCAGAATGTCTAGCTCCCCTGTGAAGCTCCCCAATGGACGACTTTTCTGGCAACGGTTCTGCCTAGGCCTGCAGACACGGGGAGGGATTCGGGGCGGTGTCCTCCAAATCTTTTTTGTACCTCCCCAAATTTTGTTGTTCTCAGAAAATTTTATTTTAAACATTTGATAAAAACAAGACTCTTTCCCCCTTAAAATGTATTTTTCCCCCTTAAAATCTCAAAAACTGGCTACGGGCCTGGTTCTGCCAAAATTGTGCCTGCACTTAGGATATTTTGTTTTGAAGGCGATTCGGCCTCGAGGTGTAGCATAACGTTGAAATCTTTTTTCATAAATCACCATTAGGGGGGGCCTGTAAGCATTTTGGGGGACAGAGTTGGGCTGCTACGGCACTGGCTACGCGCCTGAGTGCGCTAAGACCCACAGGTTTAGAAACACGGTTTTAGTGGGATTTAAGGAGCTATACGGTGACATTACTAATTACAACAATCGTGTCGGGAGCTGCTTTAGATAACTGTAAGCAAAATTAGGGTAATTCCAAACAAAATCTTTCTTGGCAAACAGTTAGATGCGTTAGATGTTTCGTGGTTTTCAAACATTGGCATCTTTGAAAACTGAAATTTGAAAGGATTTTCAGACCCTGTTGTACTAAATTTTGAATATGTCTATAAACTTATACCAAAACTTTATAAGGTTATGTCGAAACTTTGCAAATTCATATTGATTTCTTTTTTGTTTAATCTTTTCGTATTTTGTTCAATATCTTGCCAAAACGACGCTACAACGGAAAATTCATGAAACTTTGTTTTTATTTTGTAGGTGGGTCATTCCTTCAAGTCCTGTTTGAAACATTTCATTTGGTGTTTCAGTTTCATTGCTTTTTTGGATGTTGATCCAATCAAAAAGTTTTTTACCATCTTTTCTGCACAACAGCTATTAAAAGCATACCTAATGGGAAATAAAAGAAAATCGAGTTTGCTTAGTCTAACGAAAAACTAATTTCGAAAAATTTATCGGTTTTGTATTAATTTCCCGGTGATTGTTGTGTTCAACAATTAAGGAAACTTCCCCGGTTTGGTGTTTGAGTCTCATCCAAAACCCTGAGTTTTTTTTCTTTGAATATTTTGGCTTTTTGTATTGATCAAATATGAAATAGGTAGGTTTAATTTTCTCTCTCGAAAAAAATTATCTTGCTGCTTCAAACGTTTGTTATGTGGTTTCTGCCTTGGTATTAGTCCCATTTTACCAGGTAAAGCTTTATCAAAAAATAAAATAAAAATTGTGGTTTCGTACGACATGTTGGCAAACAATTCGGGAAGAACGCAATCAGCACTCTGCGAAGCATGTTTGTTGAAGTTGTACTTTTGGCAACCTGTCCTTTCCATGCAATTTGCTCTTGTCAAAACAGGATGCAAAAATGGCAGTGCCAGGATGAAACATTTGCCCAGCACATCAGTTTGCCGTTTCACGTGAAGAATACGTGAAGATTGTCCGGAAAGTAAACTTCCTGCGTTTTTGTCCCGGAAAGTTGTTATTAATCTCACGAAGTCAGCTCTCAGCTTCTCAACTGTCAGCAGTGAACAGGCAACAAAAACATGCAATATACGCTTGTAACGATGAGCAATCGTTGCCATGTCAGTAACACCTGAGCCCATCCACAATGCAGTTCGCCTTTGACTTTTCCACGATAAGTGGATTGTGGCATGTTGGTGGTTCTTGTGTTTACTTTGCATTTTGCTGATTTTCTTTGCTGATTCCAAATTGCATATGGTGACAGATCTCTTGCTGAACGCAGAAACTGACTCACAAGTACCAGCAGACATGGGTTCGTTTATTGGTTTTTGAAAGGCGTAAAATGTTAATTCGCGCAGCACCAACATGTAGCTCCACTATAAACTCCTGGACTTTCTAGATATCCATGACTCCTTTGTACATATGACATTGTCAACTTGGGCGAACTGGTTCACGCGGAGTTTATGAATGTTAAGCGAAAGTTGGCTCGCAACGGTTACCCTAATAATTTTTGGACCGTTGAAGGCAACAATTTATGAACCAAAAACATGGTGCTGCACAGCAACGTGTTTTAACATCTAAGACCTTTCCTTTCTGTATATATTTCATTATACCTACATTATTTGGGATTGCATTAACACGATATGGCAAATAGCTCAGCGGCTTTTCAAAACGCGGTGTTGCTTTAGAGAACGTGAAACTAGGTTGTTTTCAAAAAGACCCAGAAGCTTCAAAATTGGTTTTTGGTGAAGATCAGCAAGCTTTATGCAATTTATTCAGGCCCGTCAACAAGAGGCGACAAGGGCAGGCTGAGCTACCCTAACAAACTTTTTTATCCTCAAACATTGTATGTTAAGAAGCCTCTCTGAAACAAGCGTACAAGTCATGGGACCTGCAACTGTTACAACACTGTTACAGGCTTACGTGCTCCTGCGGTGCCTTTTACAATTTTACGTAGAGCAGGGGTTCTCAAACTTTTTCTCCCGTTTACACCTTACCAGTATCCAAACATAAAGTTTACCCCCTATTTTTTGTTTACTCATTAGCGCTGTGGAAAAATGTACAACATCATCATTAAATTCATCCCCAGGATAGGTCAAATTTACCCCCAGGGGGTACATTTACCCCCGGTTGAGGACCCCTGACCTAGAGCAATGCAACGCAGTTAAAGAAATTGTATAGATGAGTATAAAATTTCACCGAGCTCGTCAGTCTGCAGGCATTGCAAGCCAGCCATGGGCGTAACGAGTGGATGGGGGGAATTCCCTGGGCACCAAACCACTGCGGGGGGCGCCGAATCACTGCGGGTGCGCCGAAAAGTCCCAACAATGTCGCAAGTACTTTCTACAACAGCACATTTGGTTCCGAAAGACTTAAGGCTCGAACATGGGGGCGCCGAACTTGTTTCTTGCCCCGGGCGCCATCTAACCTCGTTAAGCCCCTGAAGCCAGCCCATGTCTTTGGGTCGATTTTCACAACCCCGAGATGATTTTGTGATGGCAACAATTGGCGGCAGCTGCAGATTATAGCCCTGTTTATTGAAGAACGCAAACCAGTGCTTAAACCTAAACATCCCGTCGGTGCCTCTGCCCCTTTCTAATCTTTCGCACACCTTCGTGCATTAGCCGTGACGTCACACGCCACCACAACCGGCACGTATCGTTCTGAGTCACGTGACCTGTCAATGCTCCACTGCCGTCAGTTTTCGAGTTCTTCGTTCGCTATGTAAAACATTTCAAAGGGGATTTGCCAAAGCCTCCTAGAAAAGGACTGTTTATTTAGGAGGTCGTGGATTTACTGCCATAAAGCGGACTGTCGATTATTTTCTTTTTGGTTCTTTGGCGTGTTGCGGTGTGCTTATTTTATGTCTTTATGTTTAACTAAATTAGCTAACAAACTTGTAGTTGCAGTTATTTACATTTTTGGAAAAAGTTTCCGTAAACGTGATCTTCTTTCGCAGTGTGTTTACTCAAACTAAAAGCGAACAAGCTCGATTTCTTACAGTAATTCAATTTAATGCTTGTTTCAAAACTATTTGTTAGTCATCATAGCGCACATTGTTTCGAAATCTCGAGTAAATGTGACTGGTAACGGAAAGAAAATAAGCAAAAGATCTCTGTTTTATAAAAATATTAGGAACAACACAAATTCTTGCTGAGGGCTTTTGTTTATAGAATGTGCAGTCAGTATCAGGTTGGTAGTGGCCAAGAAAATATCATTTGTTCAATTACTTTGAAATAACTGTTCAGATTCATTCAAAAAACAAGTCTGTTTTTAAACGTGTGATTGCAGACCTACAACAACATATTATATCAAACAGCTCGCTCTAAAATGAACAGAAATCAAATTCTTGATTAAGACAGAAATTTGCAATATTGCAAATGCAATGATGATGTTATAGCAGGAGTTACCGCAACGTCTGCAAAGACAGAATTCGTCTAAAGTTAGGTTCCCCAATCCTGCGAATCCATCCCTAGAAATGTTTTTCGCAAATTGCAAAAAATTACAAGTCATTAAAAGTGATGGCATTATTAAACGACACCGTGTGTCACTCAACATACAGACCGTTGAAAATGGGGTTCCGAATGTAAGTAAAACATAATTTTGCAGTGCTATTATACGCCTTACGTTTGAAAAGAAGAAAACAGGAAATTAAATTGAAATTGAAGTTACAATATTTCAAAGTGGGGAAGCTACTCTTTGCCGAAGCCCGCCCTTGTCTGCTCCGACAGGCGTTCGTCACAATTGAAAAAACTAGCACGTTCATAAATGATGGGGAATATGGGGCAGAAGGGAACAAAAGATTGTCCCACCAGTCCCATTAAGAAAAGAAAGGTGACAGCGCCACATAACATACTTCTTATAGACGTAGCGATTTCTTCATGACTGCTCATGAAGTACACTCAATACAATCTCTCATGAAGAATGTCTCTTATTGTCCATCCGAAAGTGGTGTGCCTCAGCTAATGTTAGGGACACCAATGAGGACAGAACAGTACTTTTACTTTGAGTTGATAACCAAACGTAAGCTGCAATCATGCCAAGAGCTAGTGATTGCAACTGGAATATCATTTCAATCACAGGTGTAGAAGCCAAAAGACATTCCCTGAATGTTGTTGGCATCTCTTGGAGCAAGCATCACGGCTCTTACACTTAGGAGTTGGGCGAAGGGTCTTATACTCCGGCATTGAGGTAAAACAGTCTGCTCAGTCTGGTGCATGGATACTCGTAATTCGTCAGTTACCAGGTTGTGTTGATGAATGGATCCTATAGGAAGTGAGGTTGTGCATGTTGACGTCGAAGTTGATAGACCACTCCCTGTGATTGATATAGGTATATTGTCATAACCGTCGCCAGAAAGTTTTCAATACGGGGGGTATTGCGTTTCTGTGGAGGGGCTTTGAATTTGTGCGGGGGGCTTGACATTCCAAAATTTGACAAAAACGCCACTGATTCATAGTGTTTCATGTTTCGATTTGGGGGGGCTTGGAGCATTATTTGGGGGTCTAAGCCCACCGAAGCAATGTGTATTCATGTGTATACGGTGCAAACACAAGTGCATGAAACTAGTGATGCCCTGCAAAACGTGAAACAGGGGTCACCAAACTTTTACTCCTGCACACACAAAAACGTTTGTTCTTACTTCGCTCGTCCTACAACTTATAATTACGGCAACCAATTTTTTGACCTAAAAATTTAAAATTTTGACTTTATAATTTACAAATATTGACTTTATTTTGACCTATAAATTTTCTGCGTTTGCAACTGCAAAATAATTCAGCCTTAGATGTTGAGGTTAACCCAGAAGCATATTCATGCACTCTCAGCTTCGAAATTTAAAAAAATTTGTTTGTTGAACTTTGGGGATGATATATTGATAAGTACATTAATAACTACAGTAGAGTCAAGCCTGAGAACATCATAAAGCTGAAACACTATATGCATAATGGATTGAGCATTTACCAAAACAAGTACTGTAAGACCACATTTCTCGCCCACCATGCCTATCCTACATAATATTCAATCGTCCGGTAGTCGGCAAAACAACATTATTACGTCAGAAATCGCAACAAACCCGTTATTATTATAGAATTGCAACTAAACTTGCAAAAGCATATCAATATCTGTTGTTGTAGTTTAAAAAAAACTGTGCTGCAAGAAAATTTTGACCTAACGATAAATTTTGACCTAATGATAAATTTTGACTTTTTTTGACCTAATAACTTGGGATTCCCTCATGGTATGAGCCTGAAATTTGGTTTGTGGACGTTTCATAAACATTAGAAACGGCAGAAAAAATTTGACTTTATTGACTTTTGGTTGCCCTACTTATAATCAAGAACTAGATTTCAAACGTTCAGAGGGGAATTTCAAGTTTTTAATATGTAAAGAAAATCGAACGTATGGACAAGAAAGGATGACGAGGAATAACATTTAGGTATACTCCACAAACAATCGCTTGCTTGAAATTTGTACAATATATTGACAAAAAGGCCACCTTTCAAAAGTTTGCTAATGCATTGCAGTTCAACGACTCTTTTGTTTCTCTTCTTGCTTATGAGTTTTCTAAACATGGAACCATTTTGCTGACAGTAACGCGCATGTCTGCCTGTGCATTCAGCCGATTTCTACATTTCGACTTAATTGACACAAGAGTGCTAAATTCTGCCTCGCATACAAGGGCGTAACAAGGTCATATGGCGCACGGGGCGAAAAGCAAGTTTGACGCCCACATGTTCGAACCTGAGGTCTTTCAGAAGCAAATGTAGGCCTACTCCATTGAAGAAAGTACTTGTGACATTCTTGGGACTTTTCGGTGCCCCCGCATGATTCGGCGCCCCCATGGTGATTCGTCACCCAGGGAATTGTTCCCCCCTGGTTACGCCCCTGCTCGTATAGGCATGTTGTCGCAAATGAAATTAGCACGAGTCTTGGAAACATAGCCACAGCCGAGCATCAAAACTCTTCCAAACTTTCATTCTCAAAATTGCATTTCTTTCACTCTTAAAATTGCAGAGCACGATTTGAACGCAGTTGTATACAGTGGTGTACGCAGAAAATTTTTATGGGGGCGTTTCATTCAGTGGCATATGGTGGCATTTGTATTTGGTGTGTGCTGTTTCTGACGTCACAATTTCACGTCATAATTGTTTTGAATAAAGTGAACAGTTGCGGAACACCATCTTAAACATGCGTAGTGGACGAAAGGTCTGCAAAAGTGATGAGATGGTTCCTGGGTGCAGACGATAACTCAGATTCCCATTAAAACTTAATTATTACTTTTTGGCCCATTTACAATGCTCATTGAAAATTGCATCCACATTAATTCCGTGTTATTTGCACTAAGTCGACATATTCACAAGCAAAAAGTATGCGAAAACAATTAATCTCCTTGGTGCAAGTAATTAAGTTTTTGTAACATATCAAGCTTAAGGGGGATTTAACCCTAAAACCCCTCCTTTGCGTACGCCCAGCTCTCTATCATCTGGCATTTTATCCAAATTGAAATAGTGTGGATTCATAACAATTCTTTAGACGTCTCGATCTTCCTTACGGCAAAGTATCTATCAAATTACGTCGACACCACTTCCAAATGAATCACTATTTCTTCACAAACATTAGGAATCAAAATCGAAGTTCCATTGTCATCGACTATTTCTTCAAGTGATGGAAAATGTGAGTAATTCCCTCATTCACTCAGCGACACCATAGAGACAACTTATCTTTGAACACATTCAGGTATTCCTTGCAATTCAGTATATGTTTATATTTTTGCCTTGAAGTTATAAACTCTGATCATTCAACCTAGTGAATATGTCACTCAAACACCCTCAGATTTGGTTGAACTCTTGCCATTCCAATTCTTCAAGCAGATCACACTGACGTTCCACCAAAACACTTTGATTTGTTCTAGCAATTTGAAGAATCGTGGTTAAATCTCTCCTGCGTGAGAGTCAGCGGACTTCTGTGTGGAAAAGTAAAACTATTTGACCACTTCCAAGATCTTCACAAAGTGACTCAAAGAGGCGGTGATTTAGAGCACGACCCCTAATCCACTTGATGGTCTTTACAGAAATACCAAGAACGTTCTTCAATTTCGGAGGCAAAGTTTTTGATGCGAAGGCATGGCCTTGAAGGAAAGAGTGAGTACATTTCCAGTGTGGAATGTAATGTTTGATCAGTGCATGAAACCCAAATTCATTCCCAGCATAGCAGGAAATGAACCAGTGCACACAAAGTCAATAGTTTTTTTAATATCCAATGCATGTTTTGCAAAGAAGTCTTTCACAAACTGAAACACATCTTTTGTTTTGGTGGCTGTTTTCAGTTCTTCACAGAAAAGGAAGTTCTTTCTTATAATATCATGATGGACATACCTCGCCAATGCAATACCTTCACTCACTGCAATTCGAAACATCGGCAGTCTTGTCCAACTGGAGGGAGATTTTCAAGGGACTAGCCTTCGTTTGTGAGATAACTTGTTCCAAATAACTAAACTGAAATCGGCAATTTGGCTCGGAATAACATTATTTGATAGCGGCACTAATTCAAGCTTTTTTCTTGCTTCGTTTCCGAGCATATTTGCAGCCATTTCCAAAACACATGAGCTCTTCTGCAATAGAATGAGCTTTCTTAGGTTTCGCTACTTCAAACACCATTTGGTATGACGACATCAGCAATGGTTTGACAACAGACACAAAACCTCATGATAGAACGGTTGCTTGAGAATCAAAACGGATTCTTTTAGCTAGCAAAGGCCCAGAACATTGGTTCCGCCATGTCCGTTGTCGAAGTGTTCTTGCAGCTTATATGGCTTCACGTTTGCGTTGGAGGAAGCAGTTTCACAGAAGATGAACTGAGGCTTTTGCAAGACCTCAGTTTTTACGATGCAAGTGAAACCAAAACCATCGTAGTCATCTTTCCATTTTCATTTCTTCGACATGATGAGGGATTATGATGATAATCAGAAATCAGAAAAGTTCTCCACTCGCAGTAACATAAAGCAGACTTTCACGTCTCTCCAAATTAGCAAAACACTTAATTCACTCCAACATAAAAGGCAAGGCACACGACTCCTTTCCTCTGCTTTGAGATCGATTAACTTCAGAACTATTTACTAACAATGATGAAATGTGGAATCAACTCGTATATACAGTAGACTACGCTCAGACTATCCTAGAATTTCCCAGAAAAGTAAATCACGCTTTACAGAAAACAATACCAGTATCTACTGTAGTTCATTCCAGAAAAAACTGCTACAAGCTCGTAAATAAGAATAATTGCAGTTAATGTCTACTCGAATATTAATATCGTAACACGTGCAGTAATTTGAAAGAACCTCGCGTTGTTCTCTATAATCCATTGCCATTGAAAACAAAAAAGCCGCAGGAGAGTAATAAATAAATCAATTTCCTGTCATTAAGACGAATGCGGAGTTGTTAGAGAACACTACAGCAGAACCGTCGCCAGAAAGTTTTTAATAGGGGGGCTTTAGGTTTGTTTAGGGGGGCTTGACCTTCTGAAATTTGATAAAACTCCACAGATTTATAGTCCTTCTTAATTCAATTTGGGGGGCTTGGAGCTTTGTTTGGGGAGACTAAGCCCCCAAAAGCCTCTCGTGGCGACGGGACTGCTGCACCAAAGAATTCCGTACTTTCATCCCCGAAATCGCCACCCACCCTCCTGAAATGGCCCTGCCAAGGACGACATGGGCCCGGCTTAGCGCCTCCCCCATGTCCGACGTTTCCGCTCGTGCTTACACAACGGGGTATGGCCCCTTGTGCGGCTTGTGAGTGTGGCGCAGAGGAACGGACCGTTGACCATCTTGTGCTTCATTATCCAATCCATCTGCCTCCTTATGGAATGCATGGCCCGACGGTCCTGGATGACGAAACAATCGAATGGCTGCTCAACACCTGTCCCGAGATCTACTGCGGCCTAGCAGTGGACTGCAAGAACTGGCTCAAACGATGAAGAAGAAAAAAATAAGACGGACGCTTCTCACGCCCATTGGAATGATGTCTCCCTCCCCCTGGGGGTGTCAGCACCCCCAAGGGCGTACGCAAGGGGGGGGTTGGGGTTAACCCCCCCCCTTGAGCTTGATATTTTACGAAAACTTTATTACCTGCGCAAAGGAGATTAACTGTTTTCGCATACTTTTTGCTTGTTAATTTG
>Ga0210059_1005445_pt1 | contig 20513 bp, 18 predicted proteins | sample Ectturendosymbi2_FD_188042 | JGI IMG/M metagenome (GOLD analysis project Ga0210059, IMG submission 188042) | Ecteinascidia turbinata endosymbiont from Florida, USA - Sample 2 (SPAdes) (version 2) | ecosystem: Host-associated > Tunicates > Ascidians > Unclassified | place: Key West, Florida...
CACCAAGCGAATCGATCGCAATTTATTGCGTAAGGAAACTAGTTTCGTGTGTTACACATCTTCAGTCCTGCGCAAAAGTCGACATATGAAACAAAAAGAAAAAATTACGCGCTGTTGCTAAGATCAGAACTCAAGATTACAAAAATTGAAGATTACAAAATTTGAGCACAATTGTTGCTCCTCCACTACACACAGCTACAACACTGTTCAACGAACACAGATCGCAACGGCCATTCGGCACTTCTGACTGACAAAACATACTCTCCGCGTTTAGCGTGGTTTCTGTCTCAGACGCTCACGTGGTTTGCAACAGACCGTAACGTGCAGCGGAAAAAGGCAAGCATGCCAACTCTAGTTAGTTCGGGCGGTACAGTGAAAAAGTTTACACTACAGTTGCGGTACAATGAACTATTCAGTTTTTTCATGCTAAAAATTTCAAGCAACAATTCGTAAGTCATTCCTTGTCTCTCAAAGTATAAGCTGAATCATTTCAAGGAGATGGGAGCAGAACCAGGCAGGAGATTCCTCATACAGCCGGCTGCAAAGCTAGAGCCTGTAATTGTTGCTTTCGATAAGAAGAGGCGAATCCCAGCCGCTGGTGCTTCCCACTGAAGTGAAGTGGACATCAATTAAAAAAATTGAGAGACAAGGAAAAATTGCCAATGGATTCAAACCTTCCACCTTTTTAGAAATTAGTTGCTTCATTTAAACCAGGGGCTGTTCAACCCGCGGCTCTTTGCCCAGTTTCATGACGCTCTTGCGTAATTACCAGACGACCCACTGAATAACATGCATAGCAATAATGACTTGCCAAGTTCTGTCATTGTTGGTGTGTGATATTTACAATAAATCCAGCTGAGCAAAGATATGTGCGTGAGTGAGGGAGAGATGGGGTGATGTTCATGTGTGCCCATGTGCATGATGTGGCTCTTTGCAGTAGCACAGTAAAACACAGTAACAGTAACAAACGTGACACAGTAACAAATGTGGCACTTGGTCTCTGACTGGTTGGTGGTCACCCCTGGTTTAAACCAGTGTTTCTCAAACTTTTTTATTCCATCGCCCCCCCCAAGCTTGATAAAGCAAATACAAGGTAGTTAAATAAAGAAGTTTATTTAAAAAACGTATTAAATAGCTCAACCAAGACATTAAATAGCTGAACTAAGCAATTGTATTACGACGCTAATATTAAGTTCAGAATTCTTGTGAAAATAATCCAGGGCTACGCAGCTGGAGCGCAGGAGCTGGGCATTTTACCCGGAGCCAGAGTTCAAAATAAAAATCAGAAGGAGCCGGAGCTCAGTTTAAAATTTAGGACCGGATCTGGAGCTATGGCCATTTGAGAGGTAGCTCCTGCTCCGGGTCCCTTCCTAGATACTAACGGTTTTGCCAAATAGACTTACGTGTGCTCTTTATAGCATACTAAACGCGATTGTTACGAGTTACGACACCACACTGGATCTGCAAGCCTTTGATGTTTCTTCGGTTTAATAATCGCTAAGGATGTGACATCGTAGCTGGCAGGCGTGGTGTTATTGGTTGCAAAATGGTTCTCAAACACTGTTCTAAGTGCAGCTCCAAAGCATCCTTTGTGCGGCTTTTCGCAATCTTTCTGTAACAGATTCTATTTGAATAAGAGCTGACGACGCCTACTTCGTAGGCGAAATATATACTCTGTAAGAGCTTGGTGTCTAATTCCTTGCTGGGAAAGGATCCCTTTCGATAGGCAGTGTCTTTCAGTAACAGCTCTAATATTTTGTGTAACAGACTTCGTCAGTGCAATAAAACAAAACGTATCAATTAACTTGTGGTAAAATTTTTTGTGCGGCCCTCTAACAAAATCGTAGGTCTGGATTTGGCTTCCTTCAGCGAAATGGTTGTGAACCACTGTTGTAGAAGTAAAAAAAGACGTAACTACCACAGCATTTGTGTGGTAGTGAACCACATTTGTGTAAATGCAAATGTGTGCGTGTTTGCAAGAGCACATGAGAGTCGACTTTTGCGCTCTTTACATGGCTTGCCTGGGCAGTGCTCTTAGCTGGAATCGCCAAGGCTGCAACAGGCAAAGCATGCAACGAGTGCAAAACACTTGGTTACTTGGGACTGGTCTGCTTTTAAATGCTCTGACATGAATGTAGTTGTCCAAACAGTCATTTTTTTATTCTGTTCATAAGAAATAACAAAACGTCATCAGGCATTGACGGCAAAACCAGCGATTGCCTTCCCAGAAATTGTTTATGTTACCGTTATCTTGAGTTACGTTTGTGCTAGTGACTGTTCTCTGAATCCGTGATTGTTGTTTTTTGGCTGATTTCCTCATGGTAACAGCGCTGCTTGTAAAAAACTACCAGGTTAAATTACTCAAAATGGTATGGTGTATTCTCCTAGTTTTGTGCAGTTGATTTTAATTCATTTTCCATTCAACTTGAGGCACACCAAGTCAACAAAATATTAATGTGTGAAAACGACCAGAATCCGGAGCCATGAAAAAAGAGAACTCCGGAGCCAGAGCCACACTCATGAAAACCAACAGCTTCGGAGTCGGAGCTGTGTCATTTTTACTACGGCTCCGCAGCCCTGAATAATCCACGCTCTAACCGGGCAAGTAGACGATCCAGAGTAAAAATGTAACAGATAAATTGCTTCAGCAACAACCTCCAACGATTATATCATAGTAAAACAAAATTTGCAAGAAACTAACAAGCCATAGTATTAGGCTACTGAAGTTAACTCGGTGACCGATTGGTGTTTGAGCATTTTCGCCCCCCTTGCCATTCAAAATCCCCCCCAAGGAGGCGATTCCGCCCACTTTGAGAAACACTGATTTAAACAAACATTCTTGAAGGGTTCAGTGTAGAACAGCACTATACCGGTACTGTGTTCTTCCATCAACGTTATTGCCGACAGTCGACTAAATAGTCATGTCAGGAATTTTGAAAGGGCGTCTAAGATTTATTTTAAAACTGCCGGCACTATAGCAGCTTTGTTGACCATGCGTCGTTGCGCTCGTGACGTCAGCGGTTGTCTCGCACTGCCTTGTTTGCAGCCCTGCGATCACGATCACAGCCAGCGGACCAGCTGGGGCGTTCTATGCGACCCAGACCCTCCTGTCGATGACCGAAGGCAAAGGCGAAGCTCGCAGTCTCGTCTTGCCGGTCTGCGAGATTAAGGTACCAAGTGAACGGTACGATATGCTGTAGAGCAGGGACCGGCGACTTTTTCGCACTACGAACCGGTTTGAAGCCCGGCATCACTTGGCGGACCGGCCCCACGTGACATACATGATTTTACGGGAAACTTGATTGCTCAAGCGTCGCGTTAAGTGTTTGCAAAATTGTAAACACCTTCTAGAACATATGTGTTTTTGAAGAAAACTTGATAAAATTCTTGTTTTTTTGGGTACGTTTGGCCGCAATATGTACTAAATATTGAAAAATAACTTGATGTTTTTGCACTAGCCCAACGGTGCAAAAAGTCTTGGAATCCTGAAGCCTAACCCTAAGTCAACTGTAGGATTTTTGACAGAGAGGCAAACAGGGCAAGTTTATCAAAAAATGCGATTTTTGGAGCAATGTGGCCTTGGTTTTGCACGGCCCGGTAACAAATTCCTCACGGACCGGTGTTGGCCGACCGCTGCTGTAGAGCTTCAGAGGGTGTGTTTGAACAATTAAGCGTTTCTTAAATTTAAAAAATCCGTGTTGCTTTTCTTGTTTGCTGCAAGCGATGCCGCTTTAACCAAGTCTTGCGGCAGTCTCCGGCAGAGCTTGTGTCTAATAACTGGCCAACATCATACTTGTTAGTTACTTGCTGTTTGTCTATTGACGAAATGACTCGTAAGCGCTGCAGACGCGCTTGATCCACATTCCGTTTGTTTTGAATGCGACTTGAAGGTGAAGTCATAAAAATCGCCAAAAAAAGTTTCCTCTGAATCGCGTTTTTGTCGTGTCCTTTTCCAGCTCGACGTTTGCACGCCAGGTCCCACACGCCCCGGTAGCGTTTTAGTTTACAGCTCCGGCTTTGCCACCATGCCGGCAATTGCCACAGGCACCGATAGAAGTCTCTTAAACACATTTCTTCCGTAACAACAACAACTGTGCTCGCCTTTCAGGACTCCCCCAGGTTCGGGTACCGGGGTCTGCACATCGACGTGGCCCGGAACTTCATTGGCGCCGATGACGTAATACGCATCATCGAGGTGAGTCGGTGTTTGGTGGCGCTTTTCGCCGAAGTCGCGAATTATCGCGTTTGCGCAGCTGCTTTGCCTACCGGTCGCGCTTCCGATTCAACTCGTTCGCGAGTTTTTGCACTCGAAATAAACTCGTTGCGGTAAGTGGTTTGTTGCCACTTCTTTCAAATGTTATCGCACCATGTACCCATAACATGGCATCCCTTTAAAACAATTAATATAATATAGAACCGTTGAGAATATAAAGCATAAATAAATATTTAAGTAAATATCAGATATGAAATCGCTGAGAATTAATATAAGAATCAATATAGCGGTTTAAGATATAAATGTAAAACCGCTGAAAATTAATATAAAACCGTCTTACGGACAGCATCAGTGCTTGTTGCCATAACTACTACCTGTTTCCACAGCAACCGCGCTGTGATGCGTAACTTCTGAGTATGACGTGAGCAATGAGCAGTCACAAAACAAAGCCTTCGGAAAGTTTCACTAACGTGCGCGGTCGAGCTTTAAGATATTGTGGCCCGGCTAAGAATTTTCGTGTGAACGCTGATGGTGCTGGACAGACTTGTCCGTGGGTTGCTTTCTTTCTGTTCCATCCCAAGGTAACTTGTGTCTCTTTTATCCCGTGGGATTCCCACGAAGCCTGAGCATGAAGTACTTCATACCGTGTGCATGTCCAATATCTAGCTCCCGCCAAGCCGTGGTTAACAAAACTTCCAATGAGGAGGGCCGAAAAATTGTGCGACCTCTTGCTGTAGTGGTCACTAAAAATGGCCCAACAACCATTTTCGGGGGTACACATCACCACGCCGTCGCATTGAGCCTATGCGTGTACTGCTTACTGTGCTGCAAGCATATAATAACGGTATTCAACTTCACAAAATTCCTGCTATTTGACGTAAATTTACTAACAATACGACATGGGACGAACTTCGAATCCACTGCCCCAACAAGCCTGGCGATGGGTGAGTATCCATGCGTTCATACTCAAAAATTTAGGAACGCATACGCCGTATGTCATTCTGTGCCATCGGCCGTATTTCTGGTTATTGGTCCTTCGCGGCCACCCACTCCCTCATGCATTTTACAAATCGATGTATTTGGGAAGTCATCGCAGTACTACATTATAATAAGCATGATGACGTCGTTCATGCATATGTCTCAAAAACTTGTGTTTCATCTAAGTAAATGTATTTGCGCCATCATGCGTATACTCTACTACCGCCGTGTATGTATCCTCGTCTTCCTTCATGTATTTGCGTTTTCCATGTTACTGCGATGCATGCTTAAATTCAAGCGACTTGCGTGTGGGATTGAAGACGTTACTCAATACATTGCACCAGGACCCCCCCATGGTATCAAATGAAGTGATATAACCAGGGACGCCTGAACAATGGTTGGGAGTGGGGGCAGAAAAATAGTCAAGGGGCAATGGAAGCTTATAAAAAACGAAGAAAATCGTTACCAAATATGCTTGTTTCTGTTCAGCAACAATGTTGACCTCAAAAATAATCACAGAAATTAAAGAGAACCATTCTGATTTTTCCGGGTGCGCGAATAGCAGCAGTAAATTTGTTTTAAGTCGATCTTGGTAAACCATGAAATGACCTATGATATTGTTATTAAAGGCACCTCCACCCTCCTTTTCAAAGGGCAGGGGACAATGACCCCGACGTCCCTGGATATAACCGAAAAGTAACGGAGCGTAACACAGCGCCAACAGGAAGCCATCTAGCTGCAATACGCGCAGCGCGGGCAATAAAAGTGAACTTGGTCAAGCGTGGAAACTCCTTTTGTTTATGCTTCTCCAGCCCTGCATTCTGGGATCGCGTCTCCAAAAAGCGACCGTTACAATCGTAACTAACTGCCACAATTCGCAAACTGCTGGCTAGCACGGCAAGCTAGGGCAACGCGATCATCGACTTCTGATTCCATTGCTCTTTGCTGTAACGCGAAATCATCGAAACCACATTGCTACCTTGGTGACCTTTGTCATGGGTTCGTGTTCTTTATCTTTGGCTGAACCCACTCGATTGTGGCGGTTTGAAACCATTGTGCAAACGTAAACTCGTCGGTTTCATAAAACATACCGGACAACCGTCTTACCGAGGTCTTTTATTGACGCCATACACGCGTCGTTGAGATCATTTCGTTTGCACGTGCAGGCCATGGCAATGTACAAGCTGAACAAGCTCCACCTTCACCTGACGGACGACGAAGCCTGGAGACTCGAAATACCGGATCTGCCGGAATTGACCCAAGTCGGGGCTGTCAGGTGCGGTTATTGGATCCAGGCTGACGACCAAAGCGATTCGCTTGTCGTAGTTTTGAAATAATCTGCTGGAAGTGTTTGACATTGGGTGTCGTAACGATCATCCTTGGCAGCAGGGACACTGCTATGCCGTGGAAAAGGCGTACGCAGCCCGCGCCGAACACATCCAGCAGTGCTTGCTCCCATAGCCACAGGTTGGTAAGCATTGTAAGAAATGCCGCAACGGGGAGGGCCACGTGAAGGCACCTGTCATCCTCCCCATCGTAACGGTAACGGGTATCTTCGTAAATCAGTCCCTCTCAACGGGGCTATCGAAAGTGTCCCTTGCCAGTGCATGCGTCGTTTTTGTTGGTGGACACTATAAAAGAAACGAGACGACCAGGGCGAAACTGCATTTGTTGTTTTGAGAGTGGTCACGTGTTGGGCCTTCTGCCGACGAAGGTGAAGCAGCGACGCTGAAAATCTTAAAATTACTTCACCGACGTACGTCTCGAGATATCCTGCACTACTCCGTTCGTCAGCTACGAGGGCCTGCCTACAATTTCGCATATTGTTATTTATGACCGCACACGCATGGGGCGAGTGCTTCCCGTTACGTTTTCGCAATCGCATCTATCTTAGTGCAACAATTGTCATTCGCACCTTTTCAAAACCGAGTGGAACATTTTGCAAATACTTGATTTCCAGTTACGGGTGGAAAAGATACTTCAGCCCTTGCACAGCACAGTGCAGGGGTTACCAACCTCCCTTTGACCATGTACCCCTTCAGGATTTCAACAGACGAGCATGTACCCCTAAAATATTTTATAACGAAAAGGCTGAGTAGAATAACAGAAATCCACTGAATTTTTAATAAAACTGGGTAGACTCCTTTTTATGTCTTAAAGTTAATTTGCTGCGGCTCTACAATAAACGTACCCCTTGAGATGAGCAGATGCACGCCTAGGCTGCCCCAGGCTGGAAACTCCTGGCATAGTGCAAGAGACGCGTCGAACTAGTTGCAAAGCCATAGGTAGACAGTTCAGAGCTGTTTTTTTTTCGCTGAGACATTTCGGTCATTTGTCCCTTGATGGTATTACAACTAGTGGAAACATTATTCAATACTAGCCTACCTTTTACCGCATTATGACCGAATTGACTTACTTTTTTTCTGTCGTTTCCGAAAATATTCTGTCTATGACCGATGAAAAAACAGGTTCAGAGAGCATTTATAAAACGTATATGCTGCAGCCCTGCGAATGGTGGCGACTGATATCAGCCGTGCACACAAAATCTCGAGTTATCTATCGTTGAAATCTTTATAGCGAATATATGACAAGCGACGTTATGTGTAAACAAAGCTGTGGTTGTCTCGTTTCGATAAGTCGCCGCGGCCAAAGTTGACAGTTTGCGTTTGTTGCGTCATAGGACGGCATTGTTCGACTTGGCGATGTCGTGCGTTGAAACAATGCCTTCGTTCTCGCAGGGGTCACACGCAGAACGAGGCGACTTGCCTATTTCCTGCGCTGGGTTCTGGACCTTTCACCGACAAACCAGGTGTGTACTTGCTCGAGCTGTCCGCCGCGCACTTGTCGAAATATCCCGTCTAATGCTTTTTTACGATATTTTATATTGCTGGCCGGAGACCTCGCCGATGCCGTTTCGCATTCGCAGAGTTGTTTACGTTCAAAAGAGACCCTTGCTAAGCAACGCTTGCAGCCAGCAAGCGGCATGACCGCTCCAGCAGGTGATTCCTTCACGCCCTGCTGCTGTTTCACTTGAAGCGATTGCGCAAAAATGGCTTCGTTGCTAAGCCGTGATGATTCGCTTGCAGGTAGATTCTGAAGCGCAGCAGGCAACATGGCCAGAACAGTCGGAAAATCTTAGTGAAACGTTAAAAATCACTTTTTAAACGGTACGGCCGAGTCATTCCAACATGTTTCAAGGGAAAAATACTCCGGTGAATTTCAAAGCAGTGCTCCAATGGTGCGCGAAGCATTTAAAAATGTTACAATTTTCCGGTATTTAGTAACGAGCACGTTTCTTGAACGTCAGTCGATCTTCCATTGATCGTAACGTTAAATCTCGATCCTGCAAATCCGCCCATTGTTAATCTTTCATTCCTTTTGTCATGTCTCAATTCTTTCGCACTTGTTCCAACGCAACATCTCACAGCGATCTCCGCAAGACTTGCCAGTAAAAGCGTGTGGTCGCAAACTGGCGAAAGGTTGGTGGGAAGCACTGTTTAAAAGCGCAGTGTTATTTCTACGTAAAGCCACGACAAGGACGCAGCACGAACAGCTCTTAGATCTGTCGCTTACCGAAGCCTCTAAATTTGAATGGAACCGCTGGCTCTGCAGTCTTCTTTTGAGTGGCCGCTCGACTGCAGCTGCGAAAAGATTCCGTAGCGTTTCAACCGCTCGAATGAAGCTAAGAAATCCTCCACAGATCATCGTTGGCCAACGGCCACAAGAAGACACTGTCCAGTTTATGTTGTAACGTAATGAGGAATGTCTTTTTGTTGTCTTCTTTGCTACTTGGTCTTTGATCGCTGCATTTCCAAGCCCGGACAGTGGGAGCGTGATCGCCTTTTCATGCACTTGGTGGCGAAGCTCTGATTGTTTTTCTTTCTATTCGCCACAGGCTTTTTGTTTCGCCAGTTTCGCAGGTTGCGTGTTTCAAAGTGAAGCGCTGGCGGCGTGTCATTTGACACCCATTGCTGGGCTAAGTGGTCCCGGCGGTCTTTCAATTGTTTTCTGGAAGCAGCGGTCTTAATTCGGCCTGGTATGTCTTAAAGACTGGTTTGAAAAGTTCCCAACGTACGACTGCAGTGTCTTTCTTCCGTCCCACAGGCAGCGGCTTCTATTCAGTGGCGGAGTACAAGACCATCCTGGTCGCCGCCGCCGCCAATCACATCGAAGTCATCCCGGAAGTAGACATGCCCGGCCATTCCCACGCCGCCATGAAAGCAATGGAAGCCAGGTGAGTGGGGGCGGGACGTGCGTTCACGCAAAATTGCAAATGCTGCCTGTGACGTTGTGTCACGCTGTTGTCTACGCACTGCGTGATTGGCTGCGCGCTGTTATTGTTTTTCGCTGAGCCATTCCGGTCATTTGTCTGGTACTAGCATTAAAACTCGCCGTAACAGTGTTCACCACTGGCCTAACATTTCGGGCATCATGACCGAATTGGCTCAATTTTTCGGGGGGTCATTTCAAAAACATTCGGTCTGTGGCCGAATAAAAAACAGGCTGTATGTTCAAGTCTTTGCATGCTTCGATTCGTTCGCAGAAAAGACTTCACGTAGTTGCTGTCTTCAGTTTTCCGACACATTCAAAACAAGTTGCTGATGCTGTTGAAACCCCTCACGGGACGTGTTTGGTGTCCGCCATATCGTCTCCTTTTGTCTAACCGCGATTTTAACCCGAAAGGAACCTTCCTGGGCTATAGAAAGGAGATTTTCGTGAAAGTATTGTTCATAGACATGGTAACGGCATTTTGTTTTGCAATGTATGGATTGGCATGAGCGAATACGTTGACTGGAAAGTAGAAAATGGTGACAATTAATCTCGTCCTCGACGTCAGTTTGACGTTTTCATGGCGTACTGCTCCTTTTTTTAGTTTTCTTAAACTTAAAGCAAAAACAAAACCTGAAACACCACGGTTTTTAGTTTTCTTGATCATTTGGCCGGAGGCAAGAAAAACACCATTTAGAATGAAACCACGCAGATGATCTTACAGAAACAAAAATAATATATCTGCAAAAATGGACATAAAGAAAATAACGTCTGTATGGGCAACGACATTCGCCAAGAACGCAGCCGCTGTCTCCTTAAGCCCTTCATGAGAAGGCCACGGTGGCGAAACGACTGTAATTCTCGCATTCACCTGACTCCCGGTCCCAGGCAGTAGCGGATCGGACGAGCACAATGTCACTGAAAAACGGAAGAACAGCCCCCCCACAGCGTGCTACCGTTCATTTCCGACAGTGAAACTTTAAAAGCTGAGCTTTCTCTTTCCCCCCCAGATATTACCGGCTCATGCAGGGCGGGAACATTAACGCCGCGACGGAATACCTCCTGACAGACTTCAATGACGAGTCTCCCGCCAAGTCGGTGCAACACTTCCGTAACAACGCCATGAATCCGTGCATGCCGTCGACAATGAGGTGCGCCCGCACGCCGATGCGTAAAGTGTTCCGTCTTCCGCGGTTTGCGTGCAAAGTGCCGGGAATGCGTCGCCGCTGCGTGAACCACCACAGAAGCGGCTTCCATTCTCCTGACCTTAAGTGCCGGCGGGTTTAAGTTGAATCGAGTAACTTTGGCAGCTCTCCGTTGAAATCTTCAGCATTTTGCAGCGAGCGAGAACGGGTCGTCTTCAGCGGCGGCTTACGGCACGTCTGAAGTTCAACATGAGCGATCCCTGTAACCTTACGGACGATCGCTGAGCAGCGAAGCAGGTTCAAGAGAAAATGAGTTACTAGACAAGGCGAGTTCGAAACGCAAAAGTGGACCCCACGCTTTCCGAAAAGTTTGGCCACACTCTCGCCTTACAAACCTGTTGGTAACCGTACTTGTGTTGTTCTTTATCTAAAACATGGGTTCCCGACCTTTCTCTCACCATGTACCCCTTCAGCTTTTCGACAGGTGACCGTGTAACCATAAATTTTCTTATGACAAGAAGTCTGAGCAGAATAACAAATCCACTGGATTTTTAATAAAAGTTTTATCTTTCAGAAATATTTGGAAAAAATAATATATAAATGTATTTTTCCTTCTATTGCTAACCTTAAATGTACCCCCTCGGATAGGCAAATGTACCCCTAAGGATACATGCACCTCAGGTTGGGAAACCCTGATCTATAAGGAGCGTTGTGGGCTTAGTAAATAGAAAATCGCTACTTAAACATTACCAGGTGTTTTACTTTGGCAGCTAGCAATTGACAGGTGGTAAGTGACAGGTGGCAAGTGACAGACGTAAGGTGACAGTTGTAGCAAATCGACACTCCTCAAACTGATGTACTTAATAAAGACAGTTTTTTATCCGTCTAAACAAAACTGTTTTTTATTTCATGTGAAATATTCTTTATCGCTTAACCCAGTGGTTCCCAAACTGGGAGTAAATTACCCCTCGGGGGGGGGTAACGCGGAACCAAAACCAGTGTTGTTCTGTGTTATGAGCGATCACTGCGAAATATTGAGGGCAATTAAGACATAATCACTACCTTGATTTGGGTAACGGCTCGAACAGGTTTGGGAAGCACTGGCTTAACCGAATGTTATTTCAGCCAGCAGCTGGCATTAGTCAAAAGCCGAACATGCACTCTCTCAAACCAAGTGTTTTGTGTCGCTTGCAGATTTGTGGAAAAGGTCATTGACACGATCATCGACCTTCACGCAGACGTTCAGCCAATCGGAACGCTCCACGTAGGCGGCGACGAGGTCGCGACAAACTCGTGGAGGGACTCCCCGGTTTGCGAAAACTTCATCGCCAAAGCGGAAGGTTTCCCCAACAGGTAGCAGGGCGGCGAAATGCGAAGCAACTTTGTGGCCGTAATGGCAAACTGTGACCAATGAGCGTCAATGTTCGAGGTGGGTGGGGAGGGGGCTGTGATTCGCGGACCGCCGAAACCACTTAAATGCGCAATTGCCAATGACCATTGTTCTTAAAAGATTTTGCGCAAAGTTTTAGCGAGTGTGGTTGGACATTGGACAAACCGCACATGCGTTTTTGTTTTCGCTGGAATGTGCGATAAGGAAGGATACTCGTTAGAAGCAACGTTTCTGTCATAGTTTTGCAGCTTGTAGCTCAAATGACGGACGGAAGACTTCTTCCGCTCCGTGGTAACCGTTCATTGCAACAAGATCCGTATTTGCAGCTTGGGTCTATTTTCTGGCCCTTCGTATCTCCACCGCTTTCACTGCTTGATATCTAGTGGTCGCCTGGAAACCGACTATCACCCTTGACTTTGGTCGCCTGGCAACCGACCATCGCCCTTGACTTCTGTTGCCTGGCAACCAACTATCACCCTTGACTTTGGTCGCCTGGCAACCGACCATCGCCCTTGACTTCTGTCGCCTGGCAACCGACTATCACCCTTGACTTGTGTTGCCTGGCAACCGACCATCGCCCTTGACTCCTGTCGCCTGGCAACCGACTATCACCCTTGACTTGTGTTGCCTGGCAACCGACCATCGCCCTTGACTTCTGTCGCCTGGCAACCGACTATCACCCTTGACTTGTGTTGCCTGGCAACCGACCATCGCCCTTGACTCCTGTCGCCTAGTAAACACTGCGGGTTTGTTGAAGCAGCGCGCACACATACTTCTTTATCAGCCGCACCGACTCCCAAGTTATATAACCGGCTCGGCCAAACCTGCTACACGATGTTTGAGCCGCCTGTGATAAAACTTCGATTTTCCGGTGTGGATGCAACACGCCATAAAGAAGTTATAAACTTGTACTGATGCTGAACAAACAATGATTCATTTCACAACGTGTGGATTTTGATCTGTATTAATGCAAGAAGTGTGAAAATTGACTGAGAAGGTGTCACAGCCAATCGGATGAAGCCCGTTTCAGGTGTTTATTTGTATGTACTGCACATTTGCACGACGCTTCGTCTTTCTGTCTTCAGTTTTAACTCGGTCAATTTCACTCGCTGCCACACGTGACTTAACTCGATAATAATTATCGTAGAAATGTTTTTCTGGTTTGTTACGCAGTTAACTTTGTTAAGCGTCTGACTTGGTGAGGCTCGAACGAAGGTTAAGACGCAAGGGTTTGACGCACAGAATCTTTGCGAACGTTCAACGGTACTCAAATTCATTCTAGTTTCGTTTCTGAATTCGTTTGAGGGCTTGATTACAACTGAAACGGCGGCAATTGAAGTGCGAAATCTGTGTTTGCTCTTTTCAGTTTTGCTAACTCCGCCTTCGACAGACGTAAATTACTTTCTATGCCTGAAACAGTGGAACATGAAATGAGATTTGGAACTGAAGAGGGGTTGGCAAAGAGCAAAATATATTATTATATCGAGTAAAGGGTTAAACAAAGTAGTCGCTGGTCAAAAGAGCACCGTGCTTAAGTGAATATTACAGTGCGGTACCTTACTTGGGAAGCTGTGCAACCCCAGGTCAGGTGTATTTAGTAGTTACTGCCCTGAGCAGATAGCTCACAGTTCTCAAATGATCCTCTTACAAGAACGCAGTGAATAAAGAACCGCGGACATGGTCACTACAGCAGTGTTCTTTCAAGGTTTTTAAAAGGGTTTTGTGGTTGAGCTTCAAGGTGTCAACACCATTTTCTTCTTCTACAGTATGTCTGATGCTTTTAAATGATTTTCACAAAAACGCAAGTTTCCATCCAGATATGCGTAATTATTGGAATACGACATTCACTTTTGGCAAAGAAACTAAAGACAATTTCATAAATAGAAAAGTTCAATGTAGGCCACATATTCATTCACTCATTTTGATGTCCGCTTTTCGTTTGTGGAGAGTCGCGGGGGCAGCAGCCCAAGGAGGATCCGAAATACGTCAAGATCAACAGCATGCAATTTCAGATAGTTTTGCTGTTTCCACACCAAGACGGGACCAAGCAAGGTCGGAGATGTAGTCGTACCACCAGGGCTGCTTTCCAGTGCGTGTAGACTTTAGCCCGAAAGACTTAGTTCGCCATTCTTGCCTGGGGCATTCTGGATATACATGGCCGAACTAACGTAGCTGGGATCTCTCGATTCGGAAAAGTGGCTCGACATTGCGGGCTTCACGGATTTCAGACCTGTGCTCCTTGTCACGAAGTGTCATACCGTGGACTCTTCGCAAATATTCCATCTTTGCTGTCTGTTCTCATGTCAGTATCCTTTCAGTCGCCACCTGAGATTCATCACCACAGGTGAGGATCGGAACAAAGACCGATTCAAAAACTGAAAGCTTTGCGGTCTTTGAAAGCACCCGTTTCGTCACCACGGAGCAGTAAAGCTCACGCAGAGTGGCAGAACTGCGTTAGATTTACTAATCCGTGTATCAATCCCTTTGTTCCGACTCCCGTCACACGTGAATACCACCCCAAGACACTTGAACGTCTCCACCTGCTGCAGTGTATTTTCGCTCACTTGCAGAATGCACTCCCTTGGGCGTCTTGAGAGACAAAATACCTCAATTTTTTGAGCGCTGATTTTCATTCCTGCTTTGCTCGCACGCAACAGAATATCGATCAAATGCGAGCTGAAGACCCTGTTGAGAAGATCCACGCATGCAGTACCTATTCGTCCGCAAAAAGAAAACGGTTCATCCTGCAGTTCCCAACAGTGACACCCTCGTCGACGTGTCTATGACTGTCTATCCAATTCACATAGACCAGGGCTCTCCAAAATTTTTGGGAGAGACCACATAAGCTATTGCAAAACAGTTCGAGGGCCGGACATCTTGCGTAATGTTATTTTTTCGGGACATCTACCAAATCAACACATTTTTCGTAAATATAATGTTTTTTCATTATTGGCAAAATGTATTGCGGGCGGGTGAAATGGCTTCACAGGTCGGATTTGGCCCGCGAGCCGTTGAGTAGAGAGCCCTGATATAGACAGAAGAGTGGTGGCAGCACACACCATTGCCTAAGTCCAACACCAACGCAGAACGGTTGTGAGTTAACTCGGTCGACACGGACACAATTTTCTGAGCAGAAATACAGTTAACTTGACGGCCAGCAAGAGGCGCCAGTCAACACCATACACCTACAGCACCCACAGAACTTTTCACGAGGAATCTGGCAATATACTTTCTATACTTTCCCGAGGTCGACAAAACATGTCTATACTTCTTTGGCATGCTCCCAGGATTTCTCAAAAATTTGCTGGGGAGTGGAAATTTGTTCTGTAGCGCTACGGCAGTAATGGAAACCGCACTGGGATCATCCAGCTTTGGTTCAATTATTTTCGTGGCATCATGGCATACACCCTTCTTGGGAGTCTAAGCAAAAAGAGACCGCGGTAGTTGGTTCATTCACACCTGTCTCCCTTTTTGTGTGTGGGGACGATCAATTTGCTAGTCTTTCGGTGCCCTTCCAAAACGTCATGCCACTTGACACACAACCATCCGGCGTTCTGAGTTCCCCGAATTCACTATGAAACTTTTTGCAATTAGTAAGCTCGGATTTAGCAGCGGCATCAGAGAGTTTATTGATGCACAGTTCTACGGAAGCTTTCATCTGTGCAAAGTTAAAACATCCCGCCTGAAAACCGTTGCACAGTTCTGTCAGGCGAGGTGCCAATGTTGACAGAAGGAAAGCAGCATGTTGAAATTTTTTGTTTTCGTAAGCCGCAATGAAGCAACGCACATTGATTCATTTTTATTTTCTGGCTGCTGCTTCAGTGCGGCCCAAATAGCCGAAATCTCACTCTTAGCTCTCACTTCTGCCTCACTCGACCAACCACCTTGTTTTGAATGCGACCTGCAACTGGCGACCTTTTATCCTTATTGTAGTTTGATGCATCGCCAGGCAAGCTGATCACGACGGTGAAACAGTAAAGCACTTCCATAATTGCATTAAAGTGCTTTCGCAGTTTTGTACACCGTACTGTACAACTTGCAATTGCAGCCATCTGTTGCAGTAGCCACGTGCAGGAAAACATGCTTTCCTCAATTCGTTTTACTTCAATCACAAGGCAAAACCATATCTTATCTTGGCTTTCAGACTTTAGGGTGTCATTGCAAAATTTTACGGTGTCATTTTGACACCCAAAAACGGCTTAAAAAAACACTGACTACAGCACGAGCATAATCGCCTAACGTTTTTTCCACTAAGGGCCAGGGGTAAGTGTGAGGGCTGACAATCGCCGGACGGCAGATCCCGTGTTTGTTCACAACACAATGTACAGCAGTCACTCGAACCTAATGGAGAGAAGGAACTGTTGCAACCTCTCCGGTGGCGTTAAATGTGTGATTCACCACGGACGGGATGTGCGTGAAGAACAACACCATACATATATGTGGCGCGAACAAGCAATAATAGGGTGATCATGGCATGTGAGCTCTATTGTTGCTTGCTGCCTCAGTGCGAAGCTTTGCGCACATGCCGCTCGGGATTTCCGATCACAACAGAACAATGCCCTGTGTTCAGCGCGATTTTTATTAGCGGGACCCGGTCCGATCTACTGAATGGCCAATTTTCTCGAGTCCGAACAGACGGTGGTTGGTTGTGCCATTATGGTTCAGCTCATTTGTAGCACAACACTACGGTGCGAAAGAAGGACCAGCCTTGCCGACCGTCGTTTGGTGACTCATGCTCTAGCTGGAGCAAGTGGTCTTAACCTGGGACCCGTGCATGTGATTCAAATCGTTAATAGGTTTTTACTACGATGACTAAAACCTAATTTCGAATATTTATTGCAACGTTTCTTAAGGGAATCCGTAACCTTTATTAGAATGTACTAGGGGTCCGTGACCCACAAATGCTAAGAAACGCTGTTCTAGAGCGATTATTATTATTATCAGAACCAGTTTTGAACACAAACAAGCGGCCTGCTTCAGGATATCAGATTTGAGCGCATCGACTGTTATGATAAACGCTGCCTACGCCAATATACTTCCTCATGCTGAAAGGACCAAACGCCGAAGGCCCAAAAACCGGATGCCGTTCGGCCGCGCCGGCTATACAGGGCGGCAATTTTCCGTTTAGGAGATTATAAATAGTTGCAACGTGAAGTTACACGGAAGAGCACGTTTCTGAAATTTATTCCATGCCGGTTGTCTGGTGATTGCCATGGTAGTTAACGGTACTGCTGCTTTTTAGTCAATTTTTTAACCAATCACCAAATCCAGGCTTTCGTTTCAGTCGCATGTATTTCAAATTGCCCACTTCCGCCTATCAGACGTGGTTTTAACTGGGTGAGACCGTGAAATTTCACTTCGGAGAAAGGGATTTTCGTAAGTGTTTCACGGTGGGATGAGGTGATGTGGGGGGGGTAATTTCGAGTCAATTGTGAATGTGCTGAACATTTGATAAATGTTGAAATTATTAAAGCAGTGGTTCCCAACCTTTCATGATGCAGTCCTCCCTGTTCGGGCTCGTAGCCAGGTATTAAACTACAGCTGGAACAATCGTCTTTGCTGACAACCGTAACTTGATTAATAAAAGTGGGACAAAACTATTTGATGTCAAACAATGGTACTGAAGTTTGTCAACAAAAACGTGCGATAGTCTACTAAATAACTTGCAAATATAAAGAGATATCACTGATTGAAAGAGCCAGTGCCAACTTTGAAAAGAAATACAACGCTTACAATTAATAGGTAACTTAACCATAAAATAGAAAGTTCTCCCTGGTTGGGAACCACTGTATTAAAGTTTGATCGATCTTCAAATATTCTGCTGTAAACCATTAATTAACTAATACAAGCATTAATTAACGAATACAAATATTGACCAAAAAAGCAACCAGTCACGGGTGAGGCTACAGCCGCCAAATTGCCGCTTACGTCTCGGTATGTTTTCTGACATAATGTATCTTCACGTTGCCATAGTGAAGCCGCCATACTGTCAATTGTCCCAACGATCAAAGAGCACCTGGTGATGTTGCGAGGTTGCAATGCGAGGTGAGTTTACCGGACGTCGAAAATTTGCTTTCTTTTCTCTGTTTTCTTTTTCTTTGTCAGTTATTTTTTCTTTTTCTCTGTCAGTTATTTTTCTGAAACTTTATATCTCAGTGACTTGAAAATTTGCTTTCTTTTCTCCTGTCATGCAGCCACCGCGACCTGCAGGAACACTTCATGCGACAGGTCGCCGGCATCATCAGCAAGAAGGGTCTGTCGGCCGGGGTCTGGGAGGAGAGCGCCGTGGGGTGAGTCACGTGATAACCCGCGAAGGTCATACGTGCGTTTCGCTTGCTGCTGTTCAAAGGAGAATTCTTTTGTAGTTTGTTTAGTTGGGCGTTTGATGAAAATAAAAGATATTCTGTTTGACGCTGGTCGATAGACGCGATGCACACTCTAAAATCAAGGTGACTTATTCTTTGCCATGAAAGGTTCTTTTCAAAAGGTCCTGTTATTGCCAAGTTACAAGACGATACAATAATTTGTCTTGCGGTACAAAAACATTATCCTAATCATGGCCGTCAGAAGGATTTTTTTCCAGCGCCGGTATACTGGGGGTCAATTTGACCAACTCCGAAACTAAGAGAAAAAGATTTACCTACTAAAAAGTTATTTTGATAGCAAAATATCAATTTCAAAATCCAGGGGGTTCAAGCCCCCCCTTCCGACACCCGCGATCCTGATCCTGAAGTTTTTTCTGACTGAAAAAAAATAAAGCCTCACTTTGATCGATCGAGGATCGTGCTTATCTCTCAACCGCTGACCCGTGACGCTGACCTTTGCCGTTACGTAGGCACGCGGACAACGCCCCGATTGACAAGAAGCACTTGCACGACGTGGACGTGATCGCTTACGCTTGGAATAACATCTGGGGAGGAAATAACGCAGACCGAGCTCACAAGTTGGCCAATGCCGGGTACAAGGTGTGTCCAGTGGTTGAAACTTTGCGTTGCAGGTTCCGCCCAGTTGCAGGCCTGCCTATTTTTTTCCGCGAAGTTGGTTTCTTGCATGCGTGAATTTCTTTTAGGTTAAAAAAATCTCCAGCAATAATCGCTGACGTCATGGAAAATTCCACGCACGAGGTCAAGGTTGCAGGTTCTTGTCCGTAGAAACATTCTTTCCATTCCCAAAACAGTGGAAACCGGTAGTTTTGTCGACTTGCCCAGCTACTCCATCCTCACAAAGCAGCAAATGCCTTTCTGCGGCGATTATGCACAGACGGGACGATGGCTTGTTTTGCACAGAGCTGGTGCTGCTGTCTTTCCTAATAAGGCTTGCAGGCGAGATAACCACCACGAAGCCCTCCGCCCGTTCCTGCCATGGCGCGCCATCATTTTCCAGGCACGACTGCTCGCAACTCCAGATCCTATCGCGTCTGAATGTTGAATGCAAAGCGGTGGTGCGGGTTCATGCGTCGCTATGTTTGGACGCCAAGCCGTTGGTGCATTTATTACCCGAGGAATTTTGTCACGGCATCAGATAAGACAGATCGGTCGCCTTGTCTGATCAGCACACTGTCAACATAGGCGAGCAAGCCCTTGTCTTAAGGATAACTGCCACTGCTCAAAGGTTGCAGTTTAAAAAGATCACGCTGTAGAAATGGTCACTGTAAAACGTTGTGAAAGATGGAAACGTATCGAATCATGACAGCGAAGCTTGTGAACAAAAATGGAATTCGAAACTTGTGAACGACTCGTCTGGTCGGGGCGGTACGCCTGTAAAGTTTGTCCCAGTTGAAATAAAATAAAGCGATGTCGCAAAAAATGAAAACTTTTTCTTTACCTTTTTTTTTTCTAAATTGTCTCCGATAGACACCTGCAAGTTGGAAGCTTTTTTTCTTGGTCATTTTTAGCATAAAAAGAAAATTATTCAACCATCGAAACTTTTGTTAAGGCAGTGGTTTTCAACCTGGGGTCGCGACCCCCACAGGGTCGTGAGTAGATAATAATTTATGTTCACAGCTGTATAACATTTACTTCATTCGGGTTTTAGATGGGGTTCGTTAGGTTATAGTGTCGTTAGGTTATAGTGGGTTTTACCTTGCGATTTAATCCGCCCACACGAACTTTCCTCCTGCCGAAAGGCTCCAGCCTTGCTTGGTGCCGAGTACTATCCGGATGCCGAGTACTATCCGGAGTACGTTGTGTGTTCCAGGTAGTGATGTCCATGGGCACCCACCTCTACTTCGATCACCCCCAGGAGCCGGACCCCGAGGAGATCGGCCTGTTCTGGGCCACGCGCTATGCTGACGACCGGATGGTGTTCGACTTCATGCCGGACGACTTGCACAGCAATGCCAAGTACGATTATCACTGGGCTCCTTTTTCAGGTGATTGCCTTACGACGCCAAACTGTCCCGAAAGATTTCTGCGAAAAATCGATTTTCGGTTAAAAAACTTTTTTGAACTAATTCAGCGTTGTCGTATGAAGCTAACCGGGAACCGTCGCAAGAAAGTCTTCAATAGGGGGGGGGGGG